>Ga0210003_1000412_pt1 | contig 38894 bp, 39 predicted proteins | sample LantaG_FD_182804 | JGI IMG/M metagenome (GOLD analysis project Ga0210003, IMG submission 182804) | Deep subsurface microbial communities from Baltic Sea to uncover new lineages of life (NeLLi) - Landsort_02402 metaG (SPAdes) (version 2) | ecosystem: Environmental > Aquatic > Marine > Oceanic >...
CCAATGATAATCCCAACTTCGCCATGGTCAATCCCGGTCCCTTGTGGTATCCTTTCTCCATCGGTATATCCCCCCTTTCTATTAGTTGGTCTTTCTATAGGGTAGGATATACCGACCTACTTTTCCACCACATTCGGGACACTACCGTAAAAACAATGTCGAACGCATCATCTTCCAATTCATTAATCACCTCTTCGACTGGCTTATTATATATTTTTGACGCTCTTGCCATTTCAGGGTAAGCTTCCCGAAGCAATTTGACAGCATCTTCACTAATTTCTATGCCCGCCAGCTGCTTAAAACCAGCAAGAAAGAGGTGGTTTAGATTTCTGCCCACATTGCAACCAATCTCCAGAATTGTTGATGAGGAATTGGAGTAGCGGTTTACCAATTCAACCAGAAATCTGCTGCGCTCTTCTCCCTTCAAATAGCCTAAGGGAAGGTTGTCACTGTCAGGACGTCTCCAATACTCACGAAGTTCATTGCGAGTCTTACGATGAGTAGTAGCATTTCTGAGGCGGTAAAATATTGGTAAATGCCAAATGCGCTGAAACGCTCTGTAGGCCGGCCTTAATATTGGCTTTATAAAATCCGGTAGTAGATTGGCAAATCTTGTCATCATTTACCCTTTCTCCTCTCAAGGAAATGGTTCAGGACTGGAATCTTGACTCCCAATTGATTCAACAGCATGGTCACCACCCCCGTGCCCCTGTTTATATACCACAGCAGAGGGATGCTCAGTATAGCGAAGATAACGAGTTTTATAAAGGTTATGAACACATCATTCCCCAAACTCATACCTTCTCCCTTGAGGACGAGGTCAAGCACCACAAGAATTCCAAAGGAGTAGAGAAATGGCGCTACGATTCGACCAAAGAACCTGAGCACCTCCCCTACTCTGAAAAGAAAATATGAAAGACCGTAAGCTATAAGGGAGGAAGAGTACAAAAAATAAGAGATCGCCGACCCCAGAGCTACCCCGTTGATGCCCCAGCCCAGCTTTATGAAAGCGTAGTTCAGGACCGCCGTCAGCAGTGCCCCTGAAGCCACAAAGGGGATAATCTTGGCCTGCTTATTGATGGTGATCAAGAAGTGCGATGCGCCATATGTCAGTGAAAGGAAGAATACCCCAGCCAGGAGTATTCTCAGAGCATCCAGCCCCGGCAGGTAGTCGGGGAGGAAGTGCCTGACCACGAGAGGCATACCGATATAAAGGACTCCTATTGCCAGTGGGAGGAGATATGCTAGTATCACCGTGGGCGTGATAAAATAGCTCTTCAGGCTGGCAAAATCGCCTGTCTCTCCATATCTTTCCTGAAAACGGGGAAACATTATGATACCGAAGGTGTTGGGAATAGTGAAGATGTAGGCTAGAGCCGTAAGGGCGATGGAGTAGTAGCCCAGCTCAGCAGCCCCTAGCATATTGATGACCATAATGCGGTCGATGCTCATCAGGAGCAGGGAGGTAAAGCTGCTTATCAGCAACACGATTCCAATCTTGAAAAGACGCTTTAACTCCTCAATCTTGATGGAGAGGCTGAAGGGATACCTTGTGTGAAGGTAAGCATAACTGATGGTGATTACTGGCACCAGAGCAGTGACAGCATACATCCCATAGAGATGAAACTTGATTACCAGGGGGATGGTCAGCACGGCGCTGGCCACAGCGCTGAGGATGGTTAGCTTGCTTATCAGGGTAAATTCCTTGTTGGCTCGGAGTAGCGTAATGTAGAAATTGTAGAACTGACGCAGCAGAACTACCCCGGAGATGACTATCAGACCAATGGTGATATAAAAGGGGAATCTATCCTTGAGCACAAAGGCAGATATAAGGATCACGATGCCAGTGATAACAGCGGTTATAACACCGAAGCCAAAGGTTGTATTCTTTACCTCCTCTGCCTTTCCGTAATCCTTTTTGCCATGCCAATAGGGAATTTCCCGTTCCGCTGCCAGCAGGACTCCCAGATGGCAATAGGAAACATAGCTCAAGACCAGCGATAATGTGACCCACATCCCCATAAGGGAAGGCCCCAAGAACCTACGCACTACCAGCCCGGTAACAACGCCCACCGCCAGTGAAATATAAACGCTGGGCATGTACCGGGATGAATCCTTGACTACATCTTCCTTTACCGACAACTATTCCGCCTTTTATCATCCACATTAATCAGTTAGTTCGAGGTGAGGAATCCTCTCCAAATTCAGGTTATTAAGTTCCAACTAAGCGGAGTTCCTCTCTGAATATCTCGCGCCGCTCGCCGGCCCAGCACATCCTTGAGGTGGCGAGTATGCAAGCCATATCCTGGTCGGATGGAACGCACATTTTCCTCGGTGAATACTTCGCCTGCTTTCATATCCTTGACTACGAAAAGCGAGCGGCGAAAGACACGACTCTTGGCTTCTTGCTCACTTACTTCATATCGCACTTCGCCCAGCGCTTTCTCAGTCGTTCTAATTGCTTCCACCATTGCCTTAAACTCCTGAGGTTCTAGAGAAAAGGCACTATCAAGGCTGGGAATGCTCCGCGAGAGGGTAAAGTGTTTCTCTACAATGCAAGCCCCCAGCGCCACCGCCGCTACTGGCACGGCAATTCCTAAGGTATGGTCAGAAAGGCCAACAGGCACTCCGAATGCTTCGGATAGGTGCGGGATGGTGCGCAGGTTCATCTCCTCTGGTAGGGCAGGGTAGGCGCTCGTGCACTTGAGCAGAACAATCTGAGAAGCTCCCGACCTTCGGGCAGCTTGCACAGCCTCGTCTATTTCAGCCAGCGTTGCCATGCCGGTAGAAATAATCATTGGCTTGCCCTTGCTGGCGATATATTCAACAAGAGGAATGTCTACAATTTCAAATGAAGCCATCTTATAGGCTGGAACTCCCATTTCTTCCAGAAAATCCACCGCTGTTTTATCGAAAGGTGAAGAGAAGAGGTCAATCCCCAGCTCATTCGCTATTCCCTTGAGTTTCGGCTGCCACTCCCAAGGCATATAGGCTTCACCATATAGGTCGTAAAGACTCCTCCCATCCCAGGGCGTCCCGCCGCCGATCAGGAATTCAGGCTTGTCACTCTTGATAGTCATGGTATCGTGTGTGTAAGTCTGTAACTTGGCGGCATCTGCACCAGCTTCTTTAGCTGCCTCAATCAGTTTTACCGCTTCGTCAAATCGCTGGCGATGATTTGCAGATAGTTCAGCCACGATGTACACTGGCTCTCCAGAGCCTATCCTGCGTCTATTAATTTCCATGCTTGGCTTCTCCAACTGAGTCCTCTAGAACCCGCAAGGCTTTAAGTAACACTAAACTATAGTATGGATATAGAGCATTGTAGACCTCCTCCACTGACTGCTTCCCCGCTACATCTATGAACTCTTCCACTAAAACCTCTCCCTCATCCACCTTTTCAGTCATGAGATGGACAGCAACACTCGCCTGTGTACACCCGTCCTGCAAAAGCCTCCCAATCGGATTTGCTCCCTTATAGCGATAAAGACAAGGATGCACATTTATGCCTCCAATGCGAGGAAGTTCGAACAATCTTTTAGGGACGATCTCTCGACCATGCACAGAAACAAGAAGGTCGCTTTTAGAAAGATGGTTCTCCGCTTCAGGTTCTGTTAGGGACGAGAAGATGGGAATGTGTAACATCGCCGCTAATTTCTGCAAATCATCATCGTAGGCAATAACTCCCTGAATTCTACACCCTGCCGCAGCCAAAGTGAGTAATCCAATACAGCCTGCTTGTTTGCCTGCCAAAAGAAACACTCTAAGACCTTGATTCTTTCCTCGTCTTGTTGGCTGGTCAGTTAAAGTCCTTTCGGTATCGACCGCAAGAAAAGGCTTGGTTTCCCGAAGGGCCTCCAACACACGATGTCCACCCTGTCCATCTACTATTTGCCGAGCATTTTCGCTTATCTTCGCCCTTAAATTGAAATCTTTTGCCAAAGAAGTGATTGACTCAACTAGTGACTGAACCGATATATTTTCTGCCTGGCCCAGGTTTTTTCCAACTCCCTGACTCTCTACCTGCTGTGCGATATGATATTGGTTATCGGCTAATATACAGAACAGAGCTGGCATACCTAGAAACAGAAGCTCCCAGGTTGTGGTTCCAGCCATGGAAACTGCTACATCCGCCCACGCCATCAACTCAGGCATATTCGTCGCATTGCTGATTAAGCGGATGGGAATGCGACTTTGCCCGACTGCTGCTTCCAGCACATCGGCATGAGGATTGCTTACCCCGATGACAACAGTTGCCTCTAAACCGGGTATATCTATCTTCTGGAGCGCCCGAAGCACTTTAAGCGTGTAATTCTCAGGGTCACTACCCCCTAGGGTCACCAGCACCCGCCGTGCTACTTCTGGGATCTCTCGCTTCCCACCCCTCCAGGCAAGAAACTCTCTTCTGAGGAGCACATAGTGTGTGCCTAGCAACAGGCGAGTATAAGGCTCGCAGGAATACTGCAATTGCTTGGCATGCAGGTTTTGGTTCAGCACAATGTCAGCATAGTAGTGCTTCAGGTGGGCCATATCATCTATCACCAGCAGCCGATGTTTAGCTTCTTTCACCCGCTGCTGGTAGACCTCATCAAAATGATAGCCATCCAGCACAACCCAGGCATTGGGATGGGCAGCTAGAATGCTCTTTGTATAATCCCAGTCGCCAGAGTCAGGATATGAGTGAGCCAATAAGTGGATGTCAAACTCCTCCTCTCGCAGCCGTTGAAGCAATCCTTCACTTTGGCAGGCGGTGATGAAAGTTACCTTACCACCGTCGCCCTTCCATGCCTGCGCCAATGCCAAGCAACGCATCAAATGCCCCGTGCCAATCTGGGTGCTGGCATCAACTCTGATGATTAGATTCTTTTCCTTTAAGGATACCTTCATTACTCGCCCAGCTTCTTCTGCCTGATATGTGCATTTATTGCTACCAGCTCAGGATGCTTGTCCAAGAGATTAATAACATCCTCAGCATAGAAGATTTGGTCATCACGATATAATCGAGTGAAAATCCCCCTTATCAGCTTTAAGTCCTCCTCTGTATCCACGGTAAGCCTTAAAGCGGGTCGCCTTAGCTTCTCGGTAGCCTCTACAGATTTGAGCTTGAAGATTTCAGGGTGTAGATATATGTATGGAGTAACATGTTCCCGCTCATAGTCCTGCTTGGCTTCTTCATATGCCCTCTTTAAGGCATCAAAGTTGAAAACCTCGGTATCCAATCCCCGGGGAAAGCCTCCTTTGTTGCCACCAGAGGTGTAATCAACTTCAGAGGCTAAATGCTCTGCGATAACCAAATCAGTTATGCGAGGATCAATTAAAGGGCAGTCGGAGGTTAACCTTACTACTACATTAGCCCCGAATTCTGTTGCTGCATCATAATATCTAGCTAGGACATCCTCCTCGCTCCCTCTGAAACATCGGATGCTAAACTCCTTGGCAAACTCTTCTAGCCTATTATTGGGCTTCGAATTCGGAATGGCGAGGACGATATCGCTAATTTGTTTTGAAAACCCCAGTCGGTTAAGCATGTGCCACAACATAGGTTTGCCACAGACATCTTTCAAAACCTTACCCGGCAACCTGGACGAGCCCACTCGTGCCTGAATAATTGCCACAACTTTTCTATTTCTACCCATCGTTCCCTTTTTCAAGCAAAAACATAACATCTACATTATCATCATTCAGGTATTCGAAATGTTCTTCCCTAACCAGTCTCAAGTTCTTGAAGCGGTCGAGAAAAAGCTTGGCGAAGTTCGTTTTCCAGAGTAAATCAGTAGCGATGTCCCCAGGGGCAATGTGGATTAGGAGTCCGGAGGTGAAGACAAGGTCAAAGAAACCATCCTTGGAAGGAATGTCAAAGGCTGAACCCTGGATTATGTTTATGCCATTCGTCCTGCTTTTTGACAATTCAGCGGCGTAGGATTGTAGCTCGATGCCATAGAGATTCTTAAACCCAGCTTCTTGCAGGCATAGCAATTGGTTCCCGATATTTGAGCCAACCTCCAACACCTTCATATCCCTATCAAAGTTGCCAATAAACCTAGAATTCATCTCTGTGCGTGTAATTCCATAACGCTCTTGGTATAACAACTCCATTTCTTTAGTGGAAAGAGCATTTCGGTCGGTATATTCCTTGCCAAATTGCCCCCCCCATCTCTCCATCTGACTTGTAAATTTATCCATTCCGCTTACCTCCTGTAGTAGTGAATAACTTTGTGTATCGCTTTAGTTACATCCTCAACATCCGCATCGCTCATTTTAGGGAAGATGGGCAAGGTGATGGCTCTTTCGTAGTATCTCTCTGCCCTGGGATAGTCACCTTTCTTATAGCCAAACTCTCTTTGGTAGAATGGGTGAAGGTGTAATGGCATATAATGAACATGCACCCCTATGTTTTCGGCTCTCAGGGCTTCAAATATTTCCTTTCTCCCTACCTTTAGCAATTCAGTCCGTAGCTGAATTACATATATGTGATACACTGCCTTGACATCATCTTCCTCGATAGGAGTTATGATTTCCTCCATCTCAGTGAAGGCTTCATTATACCTTGCGGCTATTTCTCGTCTTCGTTGGACAAACCAATCTAATTTCTTAAGTTGACTGATACCCAGGGCACATTGAAAGTCCGTAATCCTGAAGTTATACCCCGGGTTATATATCTCGTAATACCAGGAGTCCCTATTTAGGTTGCCCTTCACTATACCATGATGCCGGAAGATTTTAAGCTTCTCATAAAATTCTTCATTCTCAGTCAAAATCATGCCACCTTCGCCGGTGGTAATATGTTTCACCGGGTGGAAGCTGAAGATGGTCATATCAGCTAAACTGCCTGTTTTGCGCCCTCTATATTCAGCGCTTAAGGCATGGCAGGCATCCTCAATTACAATCAGTCCCTTTTTCTTAGCTATGGCATTTATTTCATCCAAATTAGACGGATGTCCTGCAAAGTCCACAGGGAGAACTGCTTTAGTCCGAGGTGATATCTTCCTTTTGATTTCATCAGGGTCAATATTCAAAGTGTCTTCTCTTATATCGGCAAATACCGGCTTACAGCCGCAATAAACGATTGCGTTGGCGGTGGCGGCAAAGGTAATAGGAGTAGTTATCGCCTCATCATCTTGCGAAATTCCGGCTACAGCGCAGGCAGCGTGAAGGGCAGCAGTGCCGCTGGAGACAGCCACAGCATATTTGGCGCCACAATAATCAGCGATTTTCTTTTCAAACTCTTCGACCTTAGGCCCCTGAGTGATCCAATCGCCCTTGAGCACTTCGGCAACAGAAGCGATATCCTCATCGTCAATCCACTGGTGGCCATATGGGAGGAGCTCAGTTCTTACTGGTTTTCCACCTTCAATTGCCAGCCGTTCCACCTAAAACCCCTCGAGCATTCTTTTCAGCTCATCTTTAGTCAACCACCGACTATTGTTATCGCTGGTATATCTGAAGCCCTCTGGGAGAAGCTTGCCATCTTCGAAATTGTCCTTTTTCCAGAAAGGAAACTCAGGTTCAATGACAAAGTAGTCATCGAATTCCTTAGCATGTGTGGCTTCTTCCTCAGTCAAAAGGATTTCGTTGACTTTCTCTCCAGGGCGTATCCCGATAACCTCTCTTTCAGCTTCGGGCGCAATTACATCTGCTATATCCGTGACTTTCATACTGGGAATTTTAGGAATAAAGACCTCGCCACCATGCATCCTCCCAATACAATCAATAACAAAGCGGACTCCTTGCTCCAGTGTAATCCAGAACCTGGTCATTCGCTCATCTGTAAGGGTGATTTTACCATTTTCCCTCTGCCCCAGAAAGAGGGGAACCACACTTCCCCGACTACCAACGACATTGCCATAGCGGACACAACTAAACCGAGCCTTTCGAGCTCCGGTGTAGACATTAGCTTGAGTAAAGAGCCTCTCCATAACTAATTTGGTTGCTCCATAAAGATTAACCGGATGAACTGCCTTATCACTGCTGATAGCTATTGCCTTCTCAATGCCATTATCAATAGCTGCATCTACGACGTTAGTCGCTCCGTTGATATTCGTCCTGACTGCTTCTATAGGGTTGTATTCACAGGTGGGCACTTGCTTTAAAGCTGCGGCATGGATGACAATGTCAGCGCCATTCATCGCTCTATACAGTCTCTCTCTATCCCTGACATCGCCGATAAAGAAGCGAAGCCGAGGGTCATCGTTGAACTTTTGCTGCATCTCCCATTGAAGCAATTCTCCACGGGAGAAAATTCGTATTACTTTCGGATTATACTCCCTTAAGGCTATCTCGGTGAATTTCTGTCCGAAAGAGCCAGTGCCACCGGTCACCAGAATAACTTTATTTGCTAAACATCCAATCACTTTCACTTCCTCCATGATTCAATTTCGAGGTTTTCGGTTGCTTTGCATCATCTGCATGATCAGCGTAGCAATTCGCTTAGATGCCTTGCCATCCTGGATATAAGCATATTCATAAATGAACTTCTTTCTTGCCTCAGCCAGATTCTGTTGCACCTGCTTATTATCCAAGATTTCCTTCACTGCCAAGGCTATCTCTTCAGGCTCATCAGCACTCAAAGCTCCTTCACTGGACACATAGGGTATTTTTTCAAGTTGGTCATTTGAGTTTACTATAACCACTGGCTTATCCAAAATCATTGCCTCCAAGCCCGCTGTGGAGTTAGAGACAATTGCCAGGTCGGAGATGGCAAGTAACTCCCAGAGATAATCCTTGGTAATGGCAACCTTTATGTTCTCCTCTTGAGCGATAGCCGAGACCATTCGTTGGTAATTTTTATAATAAGCGGGGTGAAGTTTAAGCACTATTTGCTGCTGAGGGAAGTTCTTTAGCGCCTTGAGAGTGCTTCTGATAAATTGCTCTTCTGCCTCAATGGTTGCTGCTGCTGAAATCCCAGCAAACCACCCTGTTGCAACTACAATAATACCCCTCTTAGCGTCCAAATTCAGCTTGCGGCAGATTTTATTCTTGTCAGTAAGATAGTCTGAAGCTATCAAGTCAAATCTGGGGTTTCCGGTGACTATTTGAGATTCCGGTGGCCTGCCTCTTTCAATGTGCCATTCCCGGCAAGTATCTCCCCAGACTGCTTGCTTTTGCGCCTCCACAGGCATAACATGGAAGCCAGCCATATCAACACTTACGGCCCCATGTTGTATAACTAATACTGGAAGTCCATGAATCTTGAAGGTTCTGGCTATTGTCCTCCCTACTGGGGTTATATCCTCCATAACTACAAGTATGCTCGGCTTTAGCCTGTGGATTACCTTATCTACCCACTCAATGTATCCAAGCAATTTGGGGGCTCGAATAAGAAAGAATTGCTGGAATCGATAATCAAGCACCTCTAATAGGGGCACATTATTATATACTAACCTTCTATGGGATTCTTCATCTTGCTCTAATTCTGCCCATAGTTTGCGAATCTCTTTGGCCTTTCTCCTAGTTTCTTTCGCTTTAACTCGCTCTGGAAAAATAGTGAGGGGAAGATTTTTATCTTCGTCCATTTCGGCACCAATCTTAGAGCAAAGAGGTCTGGAGGTTAGAAATAGGCTCAAATTCCCTCTATTACTTTCAAAGTGAAGGGGAATGCTATGATAGATATTATAGGCTCTTCTAGCGATATCCAAAACCAAAACGCGTGCTCTATTTTCTAAGGATTCTATATTGCTTAGAAAAGTGGCTTTTGGGCCGGGTTTTATCATGGTAACCGGAATATTGTTCAGTCTGGCTAAATAATGCAGGGTTTTTGGCAGAGTTTCATAGCACATCGCGTTCGGTTCAGATAAAGAAACCCTCTGAGGCAAGAAAACCATATTCGGCGTTTCATAAGAGAGGATATTAGTCGCTATCTCGATGCTTCTTAAGGCATCAATAAAAAGGAATCCAAAATCATACTCTGCCATTTGCCCTAGCGGTATATTCCTATAGATTAATTTCTCCCCCAGAGGCTTATACCAGGTCTGAGCCATCTCTACGGCCTTGAAGTCAATATCCTTACAAATGCTCATGTCCAAATACTCATCAGGGGTTCTATAGGCGATACCGCTCTGGCGCAGTCTCTTCTTGGCCCAAAAATCGAGCGCAATTACCACCACATCTCCTTTGTCCCGCGCTGTTTGTATTATAGGGATAGATGAGGAGACATCTGCCTCAGTCACCAAGAACAAACTCTTCATATACTGTCTTTGCCGCCTTACTTAATATGCCCTTTTTCCCTCATGTAGTCAGCCAATGCCTCCTGCCAGGGTCTCATATCGTCCAGCCCCAGGAGCCTCAGATGATAATTATCCAGCACCGAGTAGCTGGGCCTTCTGGCTTTTTGAGGATACTGGTCAGAAGTTATGGGAATGACGGGAGTTTTTAGTCCTGCCAACCTCAGTACTTCTTTGGTGAACTCATACCAGGAGCAAGAGCCTCTATTGGTAATATGAAATATGCCATAGTATTCTGTGCTTATAAGCCGGGCTATTTCTCTCGCCAGGTCTTTGGTATAAGTTGGGGAGAAGACCTGGTCGTTCACCACCCTTAATTCGTCTCGTTCCTTAGCCAGCCTGAGCATGGTTTCCACGAAGTTTCCCCCTTTGCCGCTGGCACCGGCGACTCCGAATAGCTCGGAGCTTCTCACGATGAAGGCTCTGGTGCAGAGATGGCGGACGAAGTTCTCCCCAGCTAGCTTAGATTTGCCGTAGAGGTTGGGAGGGGTGGGAGCGTCGAACTCGGTATAGGGGGTGTTGCGGGGCTCAGGCTCGCCTCCAAAGACATAGTCGGTACTGATGTGCACCAGCTTCGCCCCAAGTTCTTGAGCTACAACGGCTACATTCCGAGCACCTAAGGCATTTACCCGGAAGGCCTTATCCGGGTCGGTCTCGCAGTCATCTACCCTGACAAAAGCTGCGGTATTGATTATCACACCTGGTTGGTGCTTGGTGAAAGCAGCTTTTACTGAGCTTATATCAGTGATTTCAAGATCGGCATGAGTTAACGGGATAACCTCGACATCTTCTAAAACCTGACAGAGGTTGGTTCCAAGCTGTCCATTAGCACCAGTTACGAGAACTTTCATCTTTGGGAATACATCCTCTGGTAGTATTCAGCATACTCTCCGCTCTTGATTTGTCGCCACCAGGGCTTATTATTTACATACCAATCAATGGTAGCTGCTAGCGCTTTCTCAAAGGAATAAAGGGAGTTCCAGCCTAGCTCCTTCGCTATTTTACTCGTATTCAGAGCGTAGCGCCGATCATGGCCAGGGCGGTCAGCAATGAACTTTATAAGACTTTTTGGTTTTTCCATGATATCAAGGATAGATTCCACCAATTCTAAGTTGGTTTTCTCATTAGTAGCTCCTATGTTGTACACCTCGCCAGGCTTGCCCTGCTGAATAACCAGGTCCAGTGCACGGCAATGGTCTTCTGCAAAAATCCAATCTCTAACATTCAGCCCATCTCCATAGATGGGAATCGGCTTATTCTCCAGGGCATTGGTTATAGCCAGGGGGATAAGCTTTTCAGGGAATTGGAATGGTCCCATGTTGTTAGAACAACGAGTGATGATTACAGGGAGTTGGTAAGTCTTCCAGTAGGCATGGCATAAGAGGTCGGCGGATGCTTTGCTTGCGGCATAGGGGCTGTTGGGAAGAAGGGGAGAAACTTCGGTGAACTTGCCCTGTTCTATAGAGCCGTAAACCTCATCAGTAGATACCTGGATAAATCTCCCCACCTTGTATTGGCGTGCTCCTTCAAGGAGTGTTTGAGTGCCTTTGATGTTGGTTTCGATGAAAGGCGAGGCATCCAGGATACTACGGTCGACATGGGATTCAGCGGCGAAGCTTATTATTACATCAAAGCCCTGCCGGAGGAGTTTATCAACGAGTTCCCTGTCAGCGATGTCACCTTTAACGAAGCAATATCTGGGTTTATTTTCAATATCCTTCAGGTTCTCCAGGTTTCCGGCATAAGTGAGCTTGTCCAGGTTCGTCACTTCCCAGTCAGGGTGCTCACCGAGGATATACCGAATGAAGTTGCTTCCGATAAAACCCGCACCGCCGGTAACCAGGAGCTTCATTTTGCTTCCTCTCCATAATAAAACCTGATATCTGCATCCTTTAAGGTGGGTAATTTTTCATCTTTTTCAGATAAAACCGGCTTCTTAACAGGCCACTTTATATTCAAGTTTTCATCATTCCAAATAATGCCTGCCTCAGATGATGCGGCGTAAACATTTGTGGCTTTGTATAAGACTTCGGCAATTTCTGAGAGGATGTAGAAGCCGTGGGCAAATCCTTCCGGGGCATAAAGCATGTTCCTGTTTTCTTCGGATAAAATGGCGCTTACCCATTTGCCGTAAGTAGGCGAAGCCTTTCTTATATCAACAGCGACATCAAAAATTTCCCCTCTTACCACTCTCACCAGCTTCCCTTGAGCAAAAGGTGGATTTTGATAGTGCAAGCCTCTTAAGACGCCTTTGGTAGAACGAGAGTGATTGTCCTGGACGAAATTCCTCTCTATACCGGCAGCAACGAAGTCAAGCATCTTGTATGTCTCCATAAAAAAGCCTCTCTCGTCCTCAAAAACCTTTGGTTCGACCAACACTACTTCGGGGATTTCCAGACTCTTAAAATCAAAAGGCATACCATTTCCCCATTCCTAAAGCTCCACTTTAGCATCGTCGCCGATGAAAAGCCTTACTGCCTTGAAGTTCTGCTCTCCTTTTGTTACCTCAGTGCTTTTGCCAATAACGCTATCAGCCAGGCGCTCGATTCCCGAAATATGGCAGTTTTCCAGTATCACCGAGTGCTCTATCGAGGAGTGCTCAATCACCGTGCCCGCTCCAATGCTGGTAAAGGGACCGATGAATGAATTCCTGACTTGACACTCTTCGGCGATGGATACCGGCCCTCTTATAATACTGCTTTCTACCTTTGCCCCTTGCCCGATTTCCACCCTTCCGACGACCTGGCTCTGAGAATCCACCTCGCCTTTAATGTCCCGCTTCAGGTAATCATCGAGCACAACCCGGTTTGCCTCAAGAAGGTCGTCCTTCTTTCCGGTGTCAAGCCACCAGCCCTGGAGGATATGACTTCTGACCTTTTTCCCTGTCTCCAGGAGCTTCTGGATAGCGTCGGTAATCTCCAACTCCCCCCGCCAGGAGGGCTTAATCCGGGCAATAGCCTGATGGATTTCAGAGGTAAAGAAATAGACACCCACCAGAGCCAGGTTGCTTTTTGGCTCCTCCGGCTTTTCGACAAGGCGAGTCACCTCACCTTTCTCATCGAGTTCAGCAACCCCGAAGAGACGGGGGTCGGGAACTTCCTTCAGCAAGACAAGGGCGTCAAGAGAGTGGTCACTGAATTCCTGGACGAAGCCCTTCACACCTTCCTGGACGAGGTTATCGCCAAGGAACATTAAGAAGGGTGAATCGCCGAGGAAGTCCCGGGCTGTTTTCACGGCATGAGCAAGTCCTCCTGCTTCCTGCTGAAAAATGTAAGTGATTTGTGTGTTCCATTTCGAGCCATCACCTACAGCTTCTTTTATATAGGGGCTAGTCTCCGGGGAAATAATAATGCCGATATCATTGATTCCTGCCTCCGTTATCTGGTCAAGGACATAAAAAAGGATAGGCTTATTGGCAACAGGAAGAAGCTGCTTAGCCATTGTATTGGTCAGAGGCTTAAGTCTTGTTCCTTTACCGCCAGCTAGAATTAAACCTTTCATGTCACTCATCACGCTTTACCCCGTGAAATAATTATACATCCAAATCACTTTTTATCCGGCTTTTTATGTGCCTCTTGAGGTAATAGATTACCACGGGTATAATGGTGGCAGCAAGAATGACCAGGACAGCGTTAAACCCGGTAATGCTGACTCCGGCTAGCCTGTCTAAGGCAAGGATACTGAGGGTCACGATGGCAATGGAAAGGCCAAAAGAAAGAGCAGTCCTTTCGACAGCGTTTATTTGTTTACCACTGAAGAATACCAGCGTCCAGGCAAAGCCGGGGAGAAAGAACACCAAAGTAAAACCCAGTATTGCCCTGATGACGCCGAAGCCGCCGGAGGCCGGGAGCACGGACAGCCAGTCCACCGGTTACAGTTCCCCCGCACCGGTACTGAGCATGGATATTTTATGAATCTGGACAGTATTCATAAGATTCCCGGACTTTCTTACCTGCTGCTGCTTCCCGTGATGGCACTGGCATTCTACATCGCCTTCATTCCTCACGTCAATTACCCCTACCCGGTACACATTGACGAGTGGGTGCACCTGGCCCACTCAGAGGCAATGTTGAGCGCGGGAAGCACGGCCTATACCGACCCCTTTCTCGGGCAGGGAATAGTAGGGTTCTCAAACCCCATCCACGAAGTCGGCTTTCACATCTTATGGGGTGTTTTCCAGCGCATCAGCGGCCTCTCCTGGATAGTCATCTTCAGGTACTTCCCCGGCATCGTACTCATGCTCACGGCGCTGTCGGTCTATATCATGGGGCGGAGGGAGGGATTCGGCTGGGAAGCGGCCTTCTTTGCCTGCCTGATACCGACCACGGTGGGTATAATGGGCCCCGCCTTCCTGGTCCCGGTAGCGATGGGGCTCCTCTTTGTCCCCCTCGTTATCTTCCTTGCTTTTAACCTGAGGAGTGCCTGGTCTTACCTGGCGGTGTTTATCCTTACCTGCTCCCTGCTCTCTATCCACATCCCCTCTGCCACCTGGCTGGTCATTATTCTTGCCCCCTACATCCTGCTCAACCTGAAGGGCAACTGGAGGCACAGCCTGGGGCTGGGGCTGGCGCTCATTATCCCCTTCCTGGTGCCGTTCCCCTGGATATCCAATGCGCTGCTTCCCAACGTGAAGGCACTGCTCACCCTCCAGCCTCTTGAGACGTATATCGACTACCCGCTGCTCATACGCACCTACGGTTACCTGCCGGTCGGATGCTGCCTCCTGGGCACGCTCGTGCTGGCACTCAAAGGCGGCCGCAAGTACTACGGCCTGGTACTGGGCCTGCTGGTGATGCTGCTGTTGCTTGCTATCCGCTACACCTTTCTCTACGGGGTGTATATGATATACGGGCGGGGGCTGATGTTCATGATGCTGATGGTGGGCATCGTTGCCGGGGCCGGCCTGATGTGGGTAAAGAATATCAGGCTGCCGGAAAGGCTCAGGGAGCGGCTCCGGATACCGAGGCCGGTTGGTGAAAACACCGGGCGGGCGCTGTGCCTGGCGCTGGTTGTCGTTACCCTGGTAATATGCATCCCCGCCCGCCAGAACATCCCTTACTACCATATGATAGATGATTATGACTACGAGGCCTTTAGCTGGATTGGTGAGAACGTAAGCGATGATTACGGGAAGGCGGTCCTCGACCCCTGGAAGGCAACCGCCTTTTGTGCCATCACCGAAAAGAAGGTATTCACCAGGATACACGCCTACCCCGGGTCTCGTGACAATAAGGCCTATGCCTTCCTTAGTGGTGGCTGCAGTGACACCGCATTCCTCAAGGATAACGGAATTTCAATCGTCTACACCCGGGAGAGCTGCGATAACCCGGCCCTCACGCTGGTGAGGGAGGGAGTGTACCTGCTGAAGTGATGAGTGATGAGTCATGAGTCCCCTCACCCATCACGGGGGTCAACCCTCCTGACTTCTTTGATAAGGTCGAAATGGGAATCAACTGAGATTATCTTTTCTATACCATGGTTTATCATAACTGCGGCATGAATTAAATCACGGGGAGGAATCCCGGTGCCTTTGTAGACCTGTGCCAGCTCGAGCATCTTCTCAACCTCGTGAGAGCCGATGGGGAGAAGCTCTAATCCCAGTGTCAGAAAATCCCTGCACACCGCAATGCCGGTTTCCCATTTCCCGGTAAGTGCATAGCGGTAAAGAATCTCCTGGAAGACCTCGGTATCAGTTGCGGGAATACCAAAGTTTCTCCAGAAGGACCTGTCGGCTATGCCAAGAATAATGCCGGCACAGGACTCTTTGTAGCGGTGTTCCCCTCCACCAGCATACATCACAATATTGGTGTCAATAAGAAGGCGTTCATCACTCATCTATATGCCCTCGAGCAATAAGCCTCTCTATCTCCTGCCACTCAGGAATCTCTTCTTTCCCGGAGATGATACGCCTGGCAGCATCAAGCCTTGCGTCCTCAGCAACCTCCGCCTGCTCCAGAATTTTTTTATCCACTGCTTCTCGAATCAATGCTCCTACAGACGAATGCCGCCTCTTTGCTTCCTCCTCCACCTTCTGATACCGCCGGGGGTCAAAAAGGACCATCACCTTCTTAGTTAAGGGCACTTAACACCTCCTACCCGGTAAGACCTGCATCAATATCTATATATAAATATAGATAATTCAAACGAGCTTGTCAAGCCCCCATTACCCATTACCCATCACGCATCTGTTGGCGTCCCTGGAGGGACTCGAACCCACGACCCGCTGCTAGAAGACGTTTGCTCTCGTGCGGCTTCAATTAGCTTTGAGCCAAGAGCATCCCAAAGCTGGAGTAGGGTAGGGGAATCTGGCAAAGCATCTGCTCTCTGTATGGAAGGGAAGTATATTTGTGCCCAGCCACTTTTCCGTTTTCTCCGGGAGGAGGTTGTTTCTAAGTCTGGCAAATCCCAGACTGGCTGGAATTCCGGCAGCTCGGGCTAAAGCGACAAGAAGAACCGCTTTCATAACACAATATCCCTTCCCTCTGGATAAGGTGTTGCTTGCCCGAAAGTGCTCGGGAAGAGATTTCGGTACATAGATATTATATCTGATTTCAGCACACGGCCAGCACAGGCCAGCACAGGCCACTTGACAAGGGGGGTGAGCATGTGCTAATATCTCAATTAGTGGTCAGGAGGCAGTAGATTCATTTTAGGTGGGAGCTTGCTAGCAAAGGTCATAAGGTAATTGATGGTGATGCCACCAAAAGCAGGATTAATGGGGTAAATCAAGAAAAACCTCCAATCTAGCAGGCAAAGTAAAGTGGCATATTAAAATCGCTAGAGAGTGCTGTGAAAAATGACAGTGCTCTTTTTTGTTTAAAGAGACTAATAAAAGGGGGGGGGAATGACTGTACCAATAACATCTATAGATGCAGTGACTGCGTGGGCTTTTTTCTTCTTCGGCCTGGCGTTCATCACATTTGCGATGATGGCACTCGGAAAAGGCAAAGCTGAGGGAGCAGGAACGGTCTTCATTTTCGTGGGTGCGATCAACGCTATACTGGGCTTTATGCTCCTTTGGGCAAACCTGGCGAACCCGGTCCTCATTTCGGTAGCGTTCTTGGTGCTCATATTCGCATTCACGTGGCTGGCGGCCGGAATCATTAATATACGCGGGTATGACCTCATGCCGTTGGGGAACGCAAGTATTCTATCAGGTCTGATGATGCTAGCTTTCGCAGTGTTCTTCATCATTAACGGAGCAGCCTTCAGCACAGTCGGCCTTGTATGGCTCGTCATCAATGCCTTATCATGGGCGTTTACTTTCTGGTCAATTACCCTAGTAACTTACGGAAAAATGAAGTTAGCTACTGCTGGCAAGGCAGCCTTCATCATGGCATTTTATACTCTTTGGATACCAGCGGCCCTACTGTTGACCGGAGTAATCTCTCTACTCCCTTAAAGCAGAGTTAGGTTGAAATTAAGGAGGTAACCGAAAATGGGCAAGATTCTGCGGGTCAACATGACCGACTTGACGGCTAAGTTCGAGGATGTGCCGGAGAAGTACAAGCTGACGGGCGGACGTGGTCTGACCTCGGCTATCACATGCACCGAGGTGCCACCCAGCTGCCATCCACTGGGACTCAACAACAAGGTCACCTTCGCCCCTGGAATCATTACAGGCACTACTGCGCCGACTTCGTCCCGTGTCTCCGTGGGGGCCAAATCTCCTCTGACCGGTGGCATTAAGGAATCAAACGCCGGTACAGCCTGGGCACGGGGCCTGGCTTCCATACAAATTAAAGCTCTGGTGGTGGAAGGGCAGCCAAATGAAAAAGATAAGTTCTGGGGAGTCTGCTTGACCTGGGATAGCAAGGCTGGTAAGCCCAAGGTAGATTTTTTCGACGCCACTGAATATGCTGACAAAAATCTGTACGACGTTTTCCCCAAATTGTACCAACGCTTCGGCGAGAAGGTCTCTATTGCTGGTTGCGGCGTCGCTGGTGAGCGCGGTTATCGCAACGCTGGCGTTGTTTTCAACGATATGGCAAAGCGTCCCAGTCGTTATTCCGGACGCGGCGGTCTAGGCTCTGTGTTGGGCAGTAAGAGGCTCAAGCTTATTGTGGTGAATGAAGCAGGGTCTCCCGGTGCAGCAGTTGCTGACAAGGCGTTGTTCGAGCAGGGACGCAAGAAAATGGTTGATGCCCTGCAGACCCATGCTATTACCAAGCCCAAGGGTGCCCTGAACACCTACGGTACGGCTGTTCTCATCAACATTCTTAATGAAGCTGGCGGTCTGCCCACCCGCAATTTTACCAGTGGACGTTTTGAAGGTGCGGCCAAAATCGCTGGCGAGGCAATTTTTGAGGGGAATAAACAGCGCCTGGGCAAGGAACTCTATAACCATGCCTGCAGCCCTGGCTGCATCATCCAGTGCTCCAACACCTGGCACAAAGCCAATGGTAAGGAGCATGTCTCCTGTGTGGAGTATGAATCTGATTGGGCCCTGGGTGCCAACTGTGGCATCGACAGTTTAGACGATGTTGCCGAATTGGTGCTTCTATGTAATGCCTACGGGCTGGATACCATTGAAACCGGCACTGCTCTGGCTGTGGCGATGGCGGCTGGCGTAATCCCGTTCGGTGATGGCAAGGGAGCCATCGAACTGGTACATGAAATGGGGAAAGGCACACCAATGGGCCGCATCCTGGGCAGTGGCACCGAGATTACCGGCAAAGTCTTTGGCCTAACGCATGTGCCCACTGTGAAGGGACAGAGTATGCCCGCCTATGAACCACGTGCTGTCAAGGGCATTGGCATCACCTACGCCACCAGCACTATGGGTGCTGACCACACGGCCGGTTACACCATCTGTCCGGAGATTCTAAGCGTAGGTGGCAAGCTCGACCCGCTAAGCCCTGAAGGCAAAGCTGCTCTCAGCCGCGCCTTCCAGGCAACGACTGCCTTCATTGACGCCACCGGTCACTGTTTGTTCATCGCCTTTGCCATTCTTGATATTACCAGTGGTTATGAGGGCATGATAGAGGAATGTAATGGCGTCCTGGGCACCAAGTGGACCGCGGATGATGTCATCAAGATCGGCGGAGACATTCTAAAAAAGGAGCGGGCTTTCAACGAAGCGGCTGGTTTCACCAAGGGGCATGACCGGCTGCCCGAATTCATGAAGTATGAGCCTCTGCCACCCCACAACCAGGTATTCGATGTTCCAGACAGCGCCTTGGATTCTGTTTACGCCGAGCTTTAAGTTCAAAGATAGTGTGTAATGGACAGGGCAGTATTGCCCTGTCCACCTTCTTCACCGATTGCCTTCGGCCGTAGCGTATCGTCCATTGCCAGCCTATCAGGATAAAGAGATGCGTGTTAAAGTGAAACTTTTTACAACACTGGCCAATTATGTTCCCGGCGTCAAGCCGGGAGAGCCTTTTGAGGTCGGGCTACACAACGTGGCTACCCTGTCTGACCTGATAAGCCAATTAAACCTGCCGCAGGAGGAAGCGAAATTAATCTTTGTCAACGGGCTAGCGCAACCTCCGAATTACCAACTAAAAAATAATGACGAAGTGGGTATTTTCTCACCGATTGGCGGGGGATAGATTGGCTAACATCAGTGTGGATTTATACCTTTACGGTGAATTGGCACGCTACGGAGGCAAGACGGTTCCTCACGGTTTTGCCACCCTGCAAGTTTCCCTCCCCGAAAGAAGCACAGTCCGTGACCTTCTAGCTCATCTGGGGATACCTGCTGAGGAGCGCGGTATTACTTTTATTAATGGCAGGTTGAGCGCTATGCCGGGTTTGCAGCCAGACCTAGGCTACATCCTAAAAACTAACGATCGGGTGGCTTTCTTCGACCTCAAAAGTATGTGGCCATTCCAGTACCGTCACGGGGCAATGATGATTGATGAAATGGCTCAAGCCCTGTCTTCAAAGAAAGATGAAGGGCTTCACCACACTTACAACGAGCAAACTTAAGAGTTGCAAAATGAATAGCTCTGGAGATCTAAGTTGTCAGATCTCTGGTAAAGGCGGCCTGTAAAAAGGAGTCTACCCACCAAAAGACATCACGTCTCGCTACAGATTTTCGAAGTCTTTGCATTCGCTGTCGTCGTTCATCTATATGCATACCATATGACTGGTAGATTGCATCGGCTACGCCTTCGATGTCATACGGATTAACTAATAGGGCATCCCCACGCAACTGTATAGCTGCACCGGCAAATTCACTGAGTATTTCGACCCCATTCTTATCTACGTTGGCCGCACAATACTCCTTCGCTACCAAGTTCATCCCGTCCTTTAAGGAGGTGATCAGGGCAATATCAGCAGCACGGTAGTAGGCGAGGAGCTCTGTTCGCTCCAAACTGCGGAACATGTAGTGGACTGGTATCCACTCCGATTGGGAGAATTCCCCATTAATCTCGCCGACCAATCCTTCAATCTCAGCTTTCAGCGCCTGATATTGAAGAATATCCTCGCGGCTAGGCACAACAATTTGAACCAGAGTTATCTTGCCGCGTAGATCGTTGAAGCGCTCCAGAGCATTTCTGAATGCCTGCAATTTCTCCGGTATTCCCTTGGAGTAATCCAGTCGATCCACACCCAGGACTATCTGCTGGTTCGGTATAGCCTCACGCAATTGCCTGGTGGCTTGCACCACGACTGGGGATGCCGCTTGTCTGGCAAAGTCTTTAAAGTCTATACTTATTGGGAAACTGCCAATCCTAATTTCTCGTTTCGGAGTCATGACTGTAGATACTTGTTTTCTAGCATCGACGTGAAGGCCTTTGAGCATAGTCTCAATACAATAGACGAAATTGTTTCTATCACGTCGAGTTTGAAAGCCGACTACATCGTACTCCAATAGGGCCGATAGAATCTGCATCCGCCATGGAAGTTTGATATACATATCTAGCGGGGGGAAAGGAGTATGAAGAAAGAATCCGACCTTGTTCTCCATACCCATACTACGTAACTCCTTGCCCACAAGCATTAGCTGGTAGTCATGGACCCAAATGTAGTCTTCCTTTCTGGCTTTTCCTGCTACCACCTGCGCGAATTTGCGATTGACCGCCTGGTATGCATTCCAGTAGGTTGGAGCGAAGTTACAGCGAGTTTGGAGGTCATGAAAGAGTGGCCATATGATTTCGTTGGAAAATCCGAAGTAATATTGATTGATCTCTTCCTTTGTTAGTGAGACAGGCTCAAGAATGTAACCCAAATCTCGGCTCGCCGCGGCTAGAAGTTCATCCAAGTCATCCTTTTCCGACGTTCCAGGCCAGCCAACCCATAATCCTCCTCTCTCACCTAAAAGGGGGGCGAGGGCAGTGACCAATCCCCCGGGGCTAGGCTGAACCTGCCACTGCTCCATATCCACTCTTGTTAGAGCAATGGGTAAGCGATTCGACACGATTACTAGTCGATCGACTGCTAGCTCATTGGTTCGCTTTGAAGCCTGCCGCATAGGTTGAATCCTCCAGCACCAAGTGTAGCACACTGCAGCTTGGTCGGTCATGTTTCATATTCTTTTGCTTGAGGACATACCTTAAGATATGCAGGTGCCGCGACCGCCTATGGCAAGCAAAAGAATATCATCTAACTCGTATGTTTTCAAGCCCAGAGGAAGTCATTATGCGTTAAGTTTCGTTTAACAATATGACGGATTGTGACTTGGTTATTATTAGTAGCCTGTCCCAAACTGGATGACTATCTGCCTTATGCTCTTTCGTTGTAAAAAATACTCGTCTGATTCGTTCCTTTTCGTCCACTCTGATCATTCTTCCCTCCAGTATCCAGGTTGTCATACCTAGCATACCGGAAGTCTGTTCTTCATGGTCAGGTGGGTCCCTTAGTATTTTCTGGGAGTATAACAAAGGTATCAAATAGATAGTCTTGAAGTTTGGACTGAAAAGTAGTAGGAAGCTAAAATGAAACGAGTAATATTCATACTCCTAATAATCAGCGTGTTACTGGTGGGCGGTTGTGGTGTACCAGAAGAGAAGTATAATCAAGTAGTAACCGATTTGGAAGACCTAAAAATGCAATATGGAAATTTGGAGAAAGAATACACAGATTGCCAAGCACAGTATGAAAAACTACAAGGACAACATAGCGACCTTGAAATGGAAATACAGCAGCTAAAAGATGCCCTTAATCTTAATACGGCCTTCGGGAGCAACCACCGCCTCCTTCACCTTCTCACCGCTTCGGGCTTCTTCCATGCTCATTTTCATCTCCTTTCTAATCCAAATTTGGCGGCTTGACAACTCAAGCTTTGATCCGCCATACTGCAAGCATACACCAGGATTGGAATCTGAATTACGCCAAAAAGGGCAGGAAAATGTCATCTTACAAGCAGGCTAGTGATCTTTGCTCCCTGTGCAATCAGCCTTTGCCAGCACACCTCAAAGGTGGCGTACACCTGGAGTGCCATCGAAGGCAGATGGAAGCGCGGGGACTCGAAGAACCTGAAATTTACGAGAGAGTGGTAGAGCGTGAGAAGCGTGAGGCCGCCCCAAGAAAACTGATCTCCGGACAGCAATACCGGCAGGTGCTTCGACGGACCTTCGGCTACGATGGAGACCATGAGGTTTTCCGACTGAGGAGCCGGCTTGGCAACATCCAGGTTGAAGCCCAAACATCAGACTGCATTTCCCTGACCTTCTATCCTGGCGGTGGCCGGCAGCCTCCGGCAATCCTGCCGTCCTGCTCTGCCGCCTTTAAATCCTGAGCCTGTCCCCGGGTGAGTGCCTGAGGTGACTGTCCCTCACGTCATGGTGCGGGGACTTTTCCCTTCGGCCCGGGAATATGTTTTGTAAGCGACCAGTGCGTCTTGAAATGTCATCACTTCCTCACACTGATAGCTTACACCAGGGGGGTGAGTCTGCTCGTGACATTTCAGGGCGTTTTTTGTCAGGCAGTTGCCCTTTTGACCGTCAATTAGCTGGCTGAGGGCTAAAATTGAAGCTGTGGCGTCCCTGGAGGGACTCGAACCCACGACCCGCTGCTTAGAAGGCAGCCGCTCTATCCTCTGAGCTACAGGGACACGCTATGTACATCATTATACAACGCCGTTATATCACTCCTCAATAACATACCAGCACTTAATCTCTCCAACCCCTGATGGCCTTTAAGTCCGGGAAGGGGTAGTGCTCCACATTGTTGGTTAATAAAGGCACACCAAGCTCTAAGGTTGTGGCAGCTATAATAGCGTCAGCGATACCTATGGTCTTTCCTTTAGAGCGAAGGTTACCCAGCAGCCTGCCTGCTCGCCTGGCGATTGGCACATCTACAAGTATCGATAGAAGTCCATCCAGAAAGGCATTGGTAGCCCTATCCTCACCTGCCTTCATCCCCTGGTATATTTCCAGATGGGTAATCGTACTTATTGCCAGAAGCCCCTCCCCAGCCCACCGCTCCAGAAGTTCCCTGGCATAGTCACGCTGCCTCAGGAAATCGATGACGATGTCGGTATCTACCACACAGGAAACTCCTCTGGTCTGGCTACTTCCCATTGTTGTCTGCCAGTTGTGCCAGACGTTCCCTGTCTGTTTCGCGAATGGAGCGGACATATGCGGTCGAGTCCCCGGGAGTCGCCAGGTCAGGATGGTCGTTGCTTTTCCAGGCGCCGAAGCCCTGTTTCAAGGCTGTCCTCTGCCGGTGGAAGGCTAGATACTGCCGGACCGCTTCCGTGAAAAAGGAGCTTACTTCCCCGTGGGGCACGGTAGCTCGTATCTCTCCCACCAGTTCTCTGGGAAGGGTTACTGATACCTTTTCTGATTTCCCTCTTATAGTCATTCTCTTCCCTCCCATCCACTACAAGTTCTAGCATACCAATGATACTACCATTAGTCTTACAATGTCAAAAGGTATCAGCTTGACAATCGTTCGTCCACATTGCTAGTATGGTGTTAGTCTCCAGGAGTAAGCTAACCAGAAGTGCCGAGATTATTAGACAATATCGATGACCCCGCCGCGCTAAAGGGACTGACCCTGGGTGAGCTTAACCGGCTGGCAGGTGAAATCAGGCAGGAACTGGTAGCGACGGTAACCAGCACCGGGGGCCACCTGGCCTCCAGCCTGGGGGTGGTTGAGCTTACCATCGCCCTCCACCGCGTCTTTGAGAGTCCGAAGGACAAGCTCATCTGGGACGTCGGGCATCAGAGCTATGCGCACAAATTGCTTACCGGCCGGAGACAGCGGTTTTCCACGCTGAGGCAGCCTGGAGGCCTCTCCGGCTTTACTTCCCGCAATGAGAGCCCGCACGACCCGTTCGGTGCCGGCCACGCCAGCACGTCGGTCTCAGCCGCTCTCGGGATGGCTATTGCCCGTGACCTTGCCGGTGATGACTACCACGTGGTAGCCATTATCGGTGACGGGGCAATAACCGGGGGACTGGCGCTCGAGGCACTAAACCATGCCGGCCACCTGGGCTCTAACCTTATCGTGGTGCTTAATGATAACGGGATGTCAATCTCACCCACCGTCGGCGCTATCGCCAGGCTCCTGCGCCGGGTACGGCTCGACCCGCGCTACCGCCGGGCCAAGGATGATAGTAAGCGCCTGCTCGCCTCGCTGCCGCTGGGTAATAAGCTCTGGTGGGCAAGTCAGCGGGTTGAGAGCGGGCTTAAGGGCATGGTGATGCCGACCATGATGTGGGAGGAACTCGGTTTTACCTATATCGGGCCTATTGACGGCCACAATATCGCCGAGCTTGAGTCCGCTCTGCGCCAGGCACGGGACTATCAGCGCCGGCCGGTGCTGGTTCATGTTGCCACCACCAAGGGCAAGGGCTATCAGCCCGCCGAGGGAGACGCCGTCAACTTTCATGGTATCTCAGCGCCGGAGGCGGAAGCTGCCATCCCGACCTACAGCGAGGTCTTTGCCCGGACGGTGCTCCGTCTCGCCCGTGAAAATCCGAAACTGGTGGCAATCACCCCGGCGATGTCCGAGGGGACCTCCCTGGATATCGTTTTAGCCGAGTTTCCACGGCGCGTCTTCGATGTCGGTATCTGTGAGGAGCATGCGGTTACCTTCGCCGCCGGGCTGGCTACCCAGGGCTTTATCCCTGTCGTGGCCATCTACTCCACCTTCCTCCAGCGTGCCTTCGACCAGGTTATCCATGACGTCTGCCTCCAGGACCTGCCGGTCGTCTTTGCCATTGACCGCGCCGGTATTGTCGGCAGCGACGGCAAGACTCACCAGGGGACCTTCGATATCTCCTATCTTACCCTGATTCCTAACCTGATTGTGGCGGCGCCCCGGGATGAAAATGAGCTCCAGCACCTGCTCTATACCGCCGTAAAGGCAGGCCACCCGATGGCGGTGCGCTACCCCCGCGGCCCCGGGCTGGGGATGGAGCTGGATGCGGCACTCCACGAGATTCCTATCGGGGAAGGGGAAATATTAAGGGATGGAGATGATGTCGCCATCCTGGCAATAGGCTCCACCGTCGCCGCGGCGCTCGAGGCTGCCCGCGAGCTGGCCGCCGCCGGGGTTGAAGCCGCGGTAGCCGATGCCCGCTTTGCCAAGCCGCTGGATGACAGGCTCATCCTGGAGCTTGCCCGCCGCACCCGGAACCTGGTCACGGTTGAGGAAAATTCCTTAATCGGCGGCTTCGGGAGCAGTGTGCTGGGCCTTATCCAGGCCTCGGATATAAGCGATGTCCGGGTAAAAAGTATCGGCATCCCCGATGAGTTTGTCGACCAGGGTAACCCGTCCGCTCTTCGCTCCGGCTACGGCCTCGATGCCCCGGGAATAGTCAGGCAGATACTGGCGATAGTGCCCGCCACCTAGCCGGTGCCGGCTGCGCCTTTATAATGTGTGCCTGCTTGGGAGAGTGAACAGATGGATAAAATGACGGTGAGGGATGTTGAAGTCAGCGGCCGGAAGGTCCTGGTCAGGGTCGATTTCAATGTCCCCCTGGATGAAGCGACGGGGGCTATTACCGATGATAGCCGTATTAAGGCCACGCTTCCTACCCTTACATATCTCATTGACCGTGGGGCAAAGACTATCCTTTGCTCTCACCTGGGGAGGCCCGGGGGGAAGGTCGTGGAGAAGCTGAGGCTGGGGGGGGTGGGGCAGCGCCTGTCGCAACTCCTGGGTAAAGAGGTAGCCGTGACCCGTGACTGTATCGGGCCTGAAGTGGAAGAGGCAATAGCCGGAATGAAAGACGGCGATGTGCTGCTCCTGGAGAATGTCCGCTTCCATCCCGGGGAAGAGAAAAACGACCCCGCTTTTGCCCGGGCGCTGGCCCGGCTGGCTGATATCTATGTTAATGACGCCTTCGGCACGCTCCACCGGAGCCATGCGTCTATCGTGGGCATTACCGCTTACCTACCGGCGGTAGCCGGCTTACTGGTCGAGAGAGAGCTCGAGGTCCTGGGGAAAGTCCTGTCCAGCCCCCCTCGCCCTTTCGCGGCACTTACCGGCGGCGCCAAGGTAAGTGATAAAATTGAGCTCCTGGAGAATATCATGGGTAAGGTGGACTGCCTCCTTATCGGGGGCGGCATGGCCGCTACCTTCTTGAAAGCCTTATCCTACGAGGTTGGCCGGTCCCTGGTGGAGAATGATAAGCTTAAGCTTACCGGCCGGCTGATGAATGATGCCGCCCAGCAGGGGGCACGCCTGCTGCTGCCGCTTGACGTGGTCGTCGCCCGTGAAATCAACGCCCGGGCCGAGTCCCTGACCGTGCCTGTAGAAGGGATACCACCCGGGATGAGAATCGTGGATATCGGTCCCCGCACCGTTAAAAGCTTCTCGGAAGAGCTTCGAAAGTGCCGGACCGTCTTCTGGAACGGGCCGATGGGCGTCTATGAAATAGCCCGCTTCGCCGGTGGCACCCGGGCGATGGCGGAGCTTCTGGCCGGCCTTAAGGCGGCAACCATTATCGGTGGGGGCTCTACCGCTGAGGTCGTCACCGAGATGAAGCTGGTGGACAGGATGACCTTTGTATCCACCGGCGGTGGTGCCTCGCTCCGCTTCCTGGGCGGGGAAACGCTGCCCGGCATAGAAGCACTGCGCAATAAGGAGGCTTCAGGCAGTGGCTAAAGATAATCTGGAGGTAATACGGGGACTTGCCCGGCTGTCACCGAGCCGGATTGTACTGCTGGTCATTGACGGCCTGGGGGGCTTACCCGGTGCCGGGACCGGAAAGACGGAGCTGGAAACAGCCCGTACCCCGAACCTTGACCGGCTGGCGGCCGGAGGAATATGCGGTCTTATCGACCCGGTGGGGCCGGGGATAACTCCAGGTAGTGCCCCCGGTCACCTGGCCCTCTTCGGCTATGACCCACTTAGCTTTAACATCGGCCGGGGGGTGCTGGAGGCGGTGGGGATTGATTTTGAGCTTGCCCCCGGGGATATAGCGGCCCGGGGTAATTTCTGCACGGTTAACGAGACCGGACTCATCACCGACCGCCGGGCGGGGCGCATCTCCACCGAGAAGTGCGCCGAGTTGTGCCGGCTGCTGGATGGGATGGTAATCGATGGCACTGAAATTATGGTCTGCCCGGTGAGGGAGCACCGTTTTATCGTGGTTTTCCGGGGGGAGGGGCTGGAGTCTGATGTCAGCGACTCCGACCCCCAGCAGACAGGGGTGCCCCCGGAGACAGTCACAGCCCTTACTCCTGCGGCCGCCCGGACGGCGGATATCGCGGGGCGGTTTCTGGCTGAGGCAAAGGCTGCCCTGGCGCAGCACCAGCCGTCTAATATGCTCCTGCTGCGCGGCTTCTCCCGAAAACCCCATTTTCCCACCATGGGTGAGGTCTATAAACTGAAACCGGCTGCTATTGCTACTTACCCGATGTACCGGGGACTGGCAAAGCTGGTCGGCATGGAGATCCTGGAAACGGGAAGCGGCATCAAGGACGAATTTGCTGTCCTGGAGCAGAGCTATCGTAAATACGACTTCTTCTTTCTGCACATCAAAGGGACAGATAGCGCGGGTGAGGACGGGGACTTCGACCGCAAGGTAAAGGTTATCGAAGAGGTTGATGAGGCCCTGGCCGGGCTTATCCGCCTGGAGCCCGATGTGATTGTGGTTACCGGTGACCACTCGACGCCGGCAGCATTTAAGGGCCATAGCTGGCACCCGGTGCCCGTGCTGCTTTCTTCAAAGTGGTGCCGCCCGGATAGGGTAGGAGAGTTTTCGGAGGCAGCCTGCCTCTTCGGCGGGCTGGGAAGATTTCCGGCGATGCAGCTCATGACCCTGGCCATGGCCCACGCCCTCAAGCTAAATAAATTCGGCGCTTAGGAGATTTATATAAAGGGGTGTTTTAGAGGGGCATCGCCCCTCTAAAGAAAAAACTCTCCCCTTCCCCTCGAAGGGGAAGGGGACAAGGGGATAGGGTCTTAAAAAAACTAAGGAGAATGGAATGCGAGTCCCGATGATTGCCGGAAACTGGAAAATGAATACAACGTTAACCGAAGCCATAAAATTGGTTAACGCGATGCTGCCCCGTCTCGAAGAGGTGAATAACGTTGATATTCTCCTCTGTCCCCCTTTTATTTCGCTGGCTGCCGTAAAGGGGCTGCTTGAGGGGAGCCCGGTAAAGCTGGGAGCGCAGAACCTGTACTTCGCGGAGAAGGGGGCCTATACCGGGGAAATCTCGCCCCTGATGCTCAAGGAACTCTGTGAGTTTGTTATTATCGGGCACTCCGAGCGCCGGCAGTATTTTAACGAGACCGGTGAGATTGTTAATAAAAAACTCCAGGCGGCACTTAAAACTGGCCTGAAGCCCATCCTGTGTGTCGGGGAAAGGCTGGAGGAGAATGAGGCGGGCAGGGCAGAAGAGGTAGTGACCGGGCAGATGGAGTCATCTTTAGCCGGAATCGATAATATCGGGAGCTTGACTGTTGCCTACGAACCAATCTGGGCTATTGGCACCGGCCGGGCGGCTACCGGCAGTCAGGCGAATGAAACTATCGGCCTTATCCGCCGTAATATGGCAAAGCTTTACAGTAAGATCGTGGCCCGGAATCTGCGCATCCTGTACGGGGGCAGTGTCACCGCCGGCAATACGACCGAGTTCATGGGCCAGCCTGAGATAGACGGTGCCCTTGTCGGCGGGGCAAGTCTCAAGGCAGACGAATTTATCGGCATCGTAAAACAGACTAAAGAAGTCAAAGGTCGTTTATCGGGGGGACAGGGTAACCAGATATGGAGCGTCTCTTAGCTATCGTTGGCCCTACCGGCATCGGGAAGAGCCGGCTGGCCATCCATCTGGCTCAGGCCTATAATGGCGAAATCGTAAACGCCGATAGCCGCCAGGTCTATCGCCATATGGATATCGGTACCGCCAAGCCTACCCCTGAAGAGCTGGCTTCGGTCCCTCACCACCTGGTTAATATTTTGAATCCGGACGAGGACTTCAGCCTGGCCCAGTACCAGCAGCTGGCCTACGAGGCGATTGAGGACATCGGCCGGCGCCGCAAACTGGCTATCCTGGTCGGCGGCAGCGGCCAGTACGTCTGGTCGGTGGTGGAAGGCTGGGAAATACCCGCTGTTTCCCCCGACCCGGAGTTCAGACACGACCTGGAGGAGACAGCCGCTACCGCTGGCGGGGATGAGCTCTACCGGGAGCTTGTAGAGGTTGACCCGGTGGCCGCCCAAAGGATTGACCCGCATAACATCCGCCGGGTAATAAGGGCGCTTGAGGTCCAGAGAGCGGCAAAAACTCCCGTCTCGCGGCTTCAGCATAAGAAGGCACTGTCGCCTCATACCCTGATAGTCGGCCTGACCATGGATAGAACTGAGCTGTACCGCAGGATTGATGCGAGGGTTGATGAAATGCTTGAGCGGGGTCTGGTAGCCGAGGTAGAGAAGCTGGTGAATACGGGCTATAACCTCGACCTGCCGGCCTTATCCGGTATTGGCTACCGGGAAATCGGCATGTTTCTCCGCGGTGAAGTAACCCTGGAATCCGCTGTCCAGCAAATCAAGTTTGAGACTCACCGCTTTGCCCGCCACCAGTATACCTGGTTTCACTTGAAAGACAGCCGTATCCACTGGCTCGATATGCGGAATGGGGCCGGCCCGGAAGTAACCGCCCCGCTGGCCGAACTGATGGGTGGTGATTAGATGAATTTTACCAAGCTGCAGGGTGCCGGGAACGACTTTATCCTGGTTGAAGCCAGTAATATCAACCGGGACTGGCCAGGGGTAGCCAGGGCCGTATGCGACCGCCACTTCGGGGTAGGTGGAGACGGACTCTTGCTGCTCCTGCCTTCGAAAGTGGCCCACTTCCGGATGCGCATCTTCAATCCCGACGGCACCGAGCCCGAAGCCTGTGGCAACGGGCTGAGATGCCTTATCAGATATATCCTGGACAGGCAGCTAATCAACCTCCGGGTGCGGGAGGTGCTGGTGGAAACAGCGTCGGGAATAAGAAAGGCCAGGCTCCACGAAACGGGAACTGGATTATCCGCCATCCAGGTCGGCATGGGGTCGCCCCTTAACATAAAGCCAATGCTGCGATATACAGTAGCGGTCGCCGGGAAGGAGCTTGAGCTGGACCTTGTCTCCCTGGGAAATCCCCATGCCGTCTATTTCTCTCAGGAGCCGGTAGCTGATTTTCCACTGTCCCGAATAGGGCCGGAGGTACAGGGGCTGCCGGTATTTCCCCGGGGTGTAAATTTCGAGGTAGCCAGGGTGCTTGCTCGTAAGCTTCTGGAAGCCAGGGTGCGGGAGAGGGGAGCCGGAGAGACCCTGGCCTGTGGCAGTGGTGCCTGTGCTATTGCGGTTGCCGGCCGGCTGCGGGGCTATATCGACAACAAAGTTGACATAAAACTACCAGGTGGTATCCTTAATGTGGAGTGGGATGGGGCAGGGGAGGTACTGCTTGGCGGCCCGGCGGAGACTGTATTTACCGGGGAATGGAAAGATGAAACTATCGAAACGGATTGAAAATCTACCACCTTATCTCTTTGTTGAAATCAGCCGCAAGATTGCGGAGAAGAAGGCCAGAGGTGAGAGCGTTATCAGCTTTGGCATCGGCGACCCCGATATCCCCACGCCGCGGCACATCATCGACAGGCTGGTTGAGGCGGCCCGGGACCCGGCTAACCACCGCTATCCGGAGACGGAGGGCTTACCCGGGCTCCGCCAGGCCATCGCCCGGTGGTATCAAAAGCGCTTCGGCGTCTCTCTCGATGCCGGTAGCGAGGTGCTCCCCCTTATTGGCTCAAAAGAAGGTATCGCCCATATCGCCCTCTGCTTTATCGACCCCGGCGATACGGCGCTGGTACCCGACCCGGCATATCCTGTTTACTCGGTGAGCACCATGCTGGCCGGCGGTGAGCCTTACTATATGCCGCTTACCGCGGCGAACGGCTTTCTCCCTGACCTGGAAGCCATCCCTGAGCCTGTCCGGAAGAAGGCGAAGCTGCTGTGGGTGAGCTATCCCAACAACCCCACCGGCGCCGTCGCTGACCTCGGTTTCTTCCAGCGCATCGTTGCGTTTGCCCGGCGGTATGACCTGGCGGTATGCCATGATGGGCCGTATTCCGAGGTTGCCTATGACGGCTACCAGCCGGTCAGCTTTATGCAGGCGGATGGGGCCAGGGAGGTAGGGGTAGAATTCCACTCCCTCTCCAAGAGCTATAATATGACCGGGTGGCGGATAGGAATGGCGGTGGGCAATGCCCGGATGCTCGATGCCTTAAAGAGGGTTAAGTCGAACCTGGACTCAGGGGTGCCGCAGGCAATTCAGTATGCCGCCATCGAGGCATTGAGCGGACCGCAGGACTGTATAAAAGAGCATAACGCTATCTATCAGAAACGCCGTGACCTGGTTGTTAAGACACTAAATGACATCGGGCTTGAGGTAACTCCCCCCAGGGCCGGTCTCTATATCTGGGCCGGGGTCCCCGAAGGCTACAGCTCGGTCGGGTTTGCTGCCGAACTGCTGGAAGAGGTGGGGGTAGTGGTTACCCCCGGCGTTGGTTATGGCAAAAGTGGTGAGGGTTATGTGCGCCTGTCCCTGACCACCCCCGATGCGGAACTGGCGGAAGGCCTCTCCCGGATAGCCAGATGGTATACCACCCACCAGCCAGAGTAACTTGACATAACACTTGAAACAATTCGTATCTGCCAGATAGGAAATTCACGTTTGCTAGATAGGATTTGTTTCCCTAAAATAAAAGGGGCAATATTTTGTAGCTATTTAAATAGGAATTGTTTTCCAAAACAAAGAGGCTATTATTAAGAGTACCATCCTCACTCGAGCTTCATCAGAACGAGCCGTCCTGGTAGCAGTCGCCAGCAAAACAGGTGGTGACAATTGGTCGGCGGAGTCATCCCTCAACGAGCTGGCGCAACTGGCCGCCACTGCCGGGGTTGAGGTAGTGGAGAGAATCATCCAGCGCTTACCCGTACCCACCAAGACGCACTATGTGGGCAAAGGTAAGCTGGCCGAGCTGCTGGCACTGAAAGAGAGCACGGACTACAATGTGGTAATCTTTGATGATGAGCTATCGCCACTACAGCAGCGAAACCTGGAGCAAGCCCTTGAGATAAAGGTTATCGACCGTGCTGCGCTGATTTTAGATATTTTCGCCCGGCGGGCCAGGACCCATGAAGGGCAGCTTCAAGTGGAGCTGGCCCAGCACCAGTATCTTCTTCCTCGTCTTGCCGGACAGTGGAGTCATCTGGAAAGACTCGGTGGTGGTATCGGCACCAGGGGCCCGGGTGAAAAACAGCTCGAGACTGACAGGCGACTCATCCAGCGAAAGATACACCGCTTAAAGGAACAGCTTGAGCAGGTGAGAAAGCACCGCGTGCTCTATCGCCAGAAACGCCGCCGGAGCGGTATCCCGGTAGTGGCTATTGTCGGCTACACCAACGGCGGTAAAAGCACCCTTCTAAATGCCTTAAGTAAAGCCGGCGTGCTTGTCGAGGACAAACTTTTTGCCACCCTGGACCCGACCACCAGGCGTTTGAGACTCCCCGATAGCAGGGCAGTGTTATTAAGCGACACCGTTGGCTTTATCAGGAAGTTGCCGCCGACCATCATAAACGCCTTCAGGGCGACGCTTGAGGAGCTGGATGAAGCCAGCATCCTCCTCCATGTGGTTGACCTGACTTCACATAACGCTCCAGAGCAGTGCCAGACGGTAGAGGGCATTCTTGCTGACCTCAAACTGATGGACAAGCCCCGGATTACCGTCCTGAACAAGATTGATTTATTGCTTGAAAACGGGCAGACCTGGGATGAAGAAAAGGCGATAAATTTTCTCTCACGCCGGGGGGACGAAATCAATGAAAATGCGGTGCTTGTTTCGGCAGTAAAAGGATGGGGTCTAACCAGGCTCCTGGAAAAGATAAGTCAGGTCGCGCCGGGGCTGGCTTAAGGTCATTTTTTTATTGAGAAAAAGCCCTCTAAAAATGACGCTCTCAAATCGAAATTTAGGCCCCTAAAAATTCTTCTGAATAGTTTAGTACCTCTGGGAATGGCAGGGAGCGATTGGCCCCTGATTTTTACCTCTCCTTCCGTCCTTGTCCGCCCCGGTTTTGCCGTGGGGCACTTAAAGCAGCCGCGTAAAACCAACGAAATCAAAGAAAGGGCCACGCAGTAAAAACCCGTCTTATGTAAACTATACATTACCTAGGCAGAGTTTGGGTCGCACTATATATGTTATGTCAGGCACGTAGCTTTTTCCCTTCTCCACTGTACCACCTGTCCCGCTTCCTTGACCTCTTCCACTCCTTTCTTACTCCCTGGTAAATCAGGTCCCATCAGCAAGCAAGTAAGAACAGGTCATAATTTAACCCGGCCGGAAGAGTTTACCAGGGAAGTTTACTGCTCACCCTGCGCAAAAATACCACATCACCAGATTAAAATTTTATGTCAACTGCCCTGCTATTAAAAAAGAAGGCAGAACTAATACCAAAGTAGTTCTGCCTTACGCAGTTATAGCCCAGCAGGCCATAAAGCCAAATTAAACTATACCTTGTTATTAGAAAAGGTCATCCAGTTCTTTATTCCCTTCGGGCATGTCGCCATATTCAGTAAGGTACTGCTGCAGGAGCTCACTCTCCTTCTTGGTATACATCGGCTCCTCTTGATACATGAAGTAGCGGGCCTTTCCGGTAAGCTCCATCTGCTCTTCCAGTCCCTGACGCAGGTTTATAACTCCTTTGATGTTGATGACCTGTTCATTCTCATATATGCGACTCATTTTGTTTAACGCATTATAGTCTTCAACACTAAAATAAGTAAAGAGCTTTAGTTCACTTCTAAATTTCCGCCCCGCTTACAAACCAGCAACTTTGCACCATAATATACGTATGGAAGCCTAAGAAAAATGAGGGCAACAACCATGGCGGTAACAGGAACCCTAATGGCAAGACTCAAGGGACAATTCAGGAGGGACAGGAGTGAATCTGGCTCCCCGAGTAGGACTCGAACCTACAGCCTAGCGGTTAACAGCCACTATAAAAAGGTCCGCTGAATTCCACGCCTGAGGATTAGGCATGACATTAAGACAGAAAAATGGAACCTTTTTCCCATTGTCTTACTGAACAAATTAGCGGATTGTGCAACTTTCAGACGAGAACTTCATCATCACGCCACTCAATTACGCTACTTGACCAGACACGCCTGGCCGCCTTTTCCAGTACCGCCTGACGTGGTTCGGGTATGTCGAGCAGAGGTGGCAGGATTGCACCCTCAAGCCTGGCCAGAAAGGGACACTGCTTTTGCAGTAACAATATTGTAGTTTGCGCACCACCATAAACTACAAAGTCTAGCGTCGAGGCATGAGGTTTGAGACGTTCCTGGATGTGGCCGCAGACCCGAGTCAGAAAATATTCGATCTGCTTTTCTCGGTGTCTCCGAAATCGCTGCTGTGAACTACCACCTTTCTTGTGTCGCCCGTGGATAAGCCCGGTTCCAACCTTACTGGTGACCAGACTTTCACCCTCAGAGAGCCCGATGGCATATGCCCCCAAACGTATTAGAATCAAGGCAACCCTGAAATTGCGTTTGAGCAGAGAACACAACGGCTCAACAACATAACCCCGCGCGAAGTATTCTGCCCTTATCGGAAATGGTGGTACAACTAGACGCGTTCGGGAAGGGCTCCCAAAAATGACCGCCCCCGTTTTCGAAGCGGCAGCGAGTTCGGCTAATTCCGGTGGAATGGCTTGTGGGTCAAGCACCTTTTTCAGTAAATTTCCAACCTCTGGTAAAGGCAAGCCAGACGGTATGTATAGGGACTCAGCCGGACCACTGGTTGCCTCCAGTTCAGTAAGGAAGGTAAGCATCCTTAGCCTACTCAGGAAGAACCGTCTTGAAACTAGCATCGTAAGAAATGCCTCTGCTCTAGAAACCTATAGTCTGACAACGGTGGCTCCATCGCCACCTTCGCCCCTCACCCCGGGACGGAACGACTTAACCAGGGGGTGAGAGGCCAGCAGCTCTCTGACGATTTTACGTACTGCACCGGTGCCAATACCATGAATAATACGTACCTCGCTCAAATTAGCCAGAGAGGCGGCATTCAGGTAGCTGTCAAGCGCCCACTCCACCTCATCGGCCCGTTTCCCCCTCAGGTCAAGTTCCATCGAAACCGGCCGTGACGTCACCAGCCTTTTAACCGGGGTGAATTCCGGAGGTGCTGTACCCGGGGTCACTTTTACCTTTTCCACGCTATTTAGACCGAGTCTGAACTTTGCCTGTCCGGCCTGGACTTCAACTTGTTGTGTCTCTTCTGATACCGAAAGCACTGTCGCCACAAGGTTTGCTTCTCTCAGCCGGACCATGTCGCCTACAGTGATTCTGCCCTCGTCTTCTGTCTCATCACCGATTTCTCCTGTCTTGGGCTGCCATACCTCCGTTTTCAACCGCTCCTTTACCAGTGCTATCGCCTGCCGGGCCTGCTCGATCCTCTGCTTGTTCTGTTCCTTGCGCAAGGCTGATGCCGCTTGCCGGATTTCCTTAATTAAATCAGCCGCCTCACGGACAACCCTGTCCCGGGTCTCTTGAATAGTCTTTCTTTCTTCCTCCGCCAGCCGTCGCCGTTCGTTTTCTAATTCAATGTTCCGTCGTGCCGCCTCGTCTGTCTTTCTTTTTAGATCATCACGGAGGGCTTCAATTCCATGCTTTTCCTCAAGCAAATTGGCTAGTAGGGTCTCCATCTCCTCGCTACCTCTCGTTAGCATCTCTCTTGCCCGAGAGACAATATCGGGGGACAAGCCCAGGCGAGCAGCGGTAGCCAGGGCGTTACTACCGCCAGGTATACCTGTTGTCAGGTGGTAGGTAGGTGCCAGCATAACCGGGTCAAAGTCAAGCGAGGCATTTTGTAGCCCGGGCGTCGTATGCGCGAAAGCCTTAAGGTCACTAAAGTGTGTGGTGGCTACGGCCATTGTTCCACGAGATAAGAAGTAGAGCAAAATAGAGCGAGCCAGGGCTGAGCCTTCCGCCGGGTCAGTGCTCGTACCCAGCTCATCGAGAAGTACAAGACTCCTTTCTGTAGAGCTGTTAATGATTCGTACGATATTGCCGATGTGCCAGCTAAACGTGGAGAGTGTTTTTTCAATGCTCTGCTCATCACCAATGTCGGCAAATACGCCATCAAAAACGGGAATACGACTTTCCGCTGAAGCCGGAATGGGTATGCCAGCTTGTGCCATTAAACTGAGCAGGCCAATTGTTTTCAGAGCTACCGTCTTACCGCCGGTATTGGGCCCCGTAATTACGAGGATAGAGAAGTCTCGCCCTATCTCCACAGAAAGAGGCACCGCTTTTTCTGCCAGTAACGGGTGTCTGGCTTCGACAAGTCTTAGCATATAAGCCGGCTTGCCCTCAAGAGTGCTCCCGTCTTTGTTGAATGTGGTAAGGATAGGTTCGGTAGCCCTGGCTTTCCTGGCATACTTTGCCTTAGCCACTGCCAGGTCTAACTCAGCTGTCAAAACTACACTCTGAGATATTTCAATCTCGTGGGTTCCCACTTTAGCACTTAAGCTTGCCAGAATCCTTTCGATCTCATGGCTTTCTTCTACCACCAACTCCCGGAGCGTGTTACCCAGTTCTACGGTCACCCACGGCTCGATGAATACCGTAGCTCCGCTGTTAGAAACATCGTGAACGATGCCCTTTATTTCTTTGCGATGTTCAATCCTGACGGGAATAACATACCTGCCTTCCCGCTCGGTAATAATAGGTTCCTGGACTACCGTACGTCCTCTAGGTGACTCCATAGTGACCTTCAGCCGGTCTAATAACTGCTGACGCACCTGTCTCAGTTGCCGTCTGGTTGCAGCCAGCCAGGGAGAGGCGCTATCCAGCACTTCGCCGTTTGGCGCCAGGCAGCTGGCGATGTCTTTCTCCAGCTGACGAAGCTCAACTATACCGCTGGCATTATTCCAGAGTAACGGGAATTCCTCTGACATTTTTTCGAGACTGCCCCGCAGCTGGCGCATGGCAGCCAGAGTCTGCTGAATTTCTAGAAGGCCTTGCGGTTCAAGAACCTTACCCCGCGCGGCCATCTTTACCGCTTCTCGAATGTCAAAGGCCCCTCCAATAGAGAAGGCGGGCTCCAGCGAGAGGAGGTGGCGTGCCTCGGCCGACTGCCTCAGCAGCAGAAAAATCTGTTCGTAATCGGAAAGCGGTTGCAGATTAAGGGCTAATTCGCGGCTGGCGGAAAATGAGGTAAACCCGGCCACTATTTCACATATCTGCCTAAAATCAAGCATTTCTAGGCTTTTACTATCCAAGGCACCTCTCTCTTGCGGCAAATACATTATACCATGGCACACAGGAAGTCAGGACACCTGGCTAGACTGGTCATTTTTTGACACCAATCCGCCAGCAGAGAACTAGGTAACATAGAGATTCTGTTCAAAATACCGCACTATGCGAGTCCATGCTTTGAACACTGTGTGATATGATAGAACACGATGTTCATGTTCAACTACGAAACCTTGGTAGACCCTTTGTTGAGAGACATCAGGAAGTGTACTCCTGAATTCTCTGGCATGAAGGTTGGAGATAAGGTACTGGATGTCTGCTGTGGAACCGGGGCGCAAGTTCTTGAGTACAGCCGCCGGGGCATTATTGCTACAGGTATAGATATAAGCCCAAACATGCTTAACATAGCTATGAGGAATAGAATGAAACAGAAAGCGGTAAACGTCTCCTTTCAACTCGCAGACGCAACCAATTTGCCTTTTCTAGACGGTTATTTTGACTATGCGTCCATATCTTTGGGATTACACGATAAGGGGAAGCCTATTCGATATCAAATCATTTCTGAGATGAAGAGGGTTGTTAAGCAAGATGGAGCCCTTATCCTCATAGATTTCCAAGTTCCATTGCCCAGGAGTGTTTTGGCCGTATTTGCGAGAGCCATAGAATTCTTGGCCGGCGGATCTCACTATCAGAGTTTTAAAGATTATCTTAGAAATGGCGGATTAGAGGATATACTTAAGAGTCACGGTTTACGAGAATATTGTAGAACCTACCTTAGGAGTGGACTGATAGTGGTCACGAAGGTAGCGAATAGTTAAGCTATGATCAGTCATTCTGGTCACCTTTGTTCCCCAAATCCCGACTGCTGAAGCTCCTAGCAATCCACATGAAGAGTGAACAACTGCTTGAATTGTTACCCTAATAATAAACGCAAGGAGGGGGTTAAGCACCCGGGAGTAGAGGTGGCTTGACTACATGGAGTACCGATAGGCGTTTACTGGCGGTTAGGCAGAGAACTGTATTG
>Ga0210003_1000413_pt1 | contig 38842 bp, 65 predicted proteins | sample LantaG_FD_182804 | JGI IMG/M metagenome (GOLD analysis project Ga0210003, IMG submission 182804) | Deep subsurface microbial communities from Baltic Sea to uncover new lineages of life (NeLLi) - Landsort_02402 metaG (SPAdes) (version 2) | ecosystem: Environmental > Aquatic > Marine > Oceanic >...
CATAGTTTTAGCATTATTGGTGATTATAGTTCTTTTATATATGATTTATAGAAAGATTAAATGACATCAGATATTTATATAGTTTTAGCAGTTATAATAGCATTTTAAATTATTATGATATATGCGAACAGAAGACTGAAATAATTATGGCAACAAAAGAATATTTAAGAAATTATTATTTGAATAACAGAGAAAGATTATTCGAAATTGGTAAAAAATGGAGAAGAGAAAATATGGACAAGTTAAGGGAATATCAAAAGAATTGGAGAGAAAAACACAGGATTAAATGTAATGAATATCAGAGGGAATGGAGAAAAAAGAACAGAGATAAATGTAGAGAGTTTTCTAAAAAATATAATCTAAAAAATAGAGAATATCATAAAAAATATTATGAAAAAAATAAAGGGAAATATACCTTATCCAATAAAAAGAGAAGGCAAGAAAACAAAGCCAAAGTAATAAAGTTTCTTGGTGGCAAGTGTATTAAATGTGGAATAATTTATGATGGTAAAAATGCTTGCATATTTCAACTTCACCATAGAAGTCAAAAAGAAAAGAAAGTTAGAAGAAATCAAAAAATTATTAGTGATAATGGAATGGATTATACTAATTGGATAACCACAGAAAAAGAATTAAAGTTTTGTGATTTATATTGTGCCAATTGTCATTTTAAAGAACATTCTGAAGAATATTAATATAAAAATAATATGCGAGTAGGAGGATGAAGTGAAGAAGGAATATTCATTAGAAATTTACAAAGAGCATCTTGAACTTGTAATAGCTGATAAGGACTATCACTTAGAGCAAATTAGAATACACAAAGAGGCAATTAAAGAACGCAATTTAGATATAAAAAGACGGGAAGCAAAAATTAAGGAATTAGAAGCCAGATGAAACTAAATAAATTAGCAATCTTAATCTCAATAGCTCTAATGGCAACCTTAATACTGGTTATTATTGTAAGGGAAAATCAGCACGATAAAACCATAGCAGAATACCTGGATAGAGAAATACTAAAAGAAGAGGATAGGCTGGAAACCTACAGAGAATTTACTAAAAATTATAATGAATTTCAAGACAACTACGATGAGCTTTATAAAAAGTATGAGGAGCATTATATTGAGTGGCACGATAATTTTATAATAACCAGATATACCCAGCAAGATGAAGGCTGCAATAATATAACCAGTATTGGACTAAACCTTGATAAGGCTTGGACACAATATTTTAATTTCGTTGCAGTTGACCCCGATGTAATACCTTACGGGAAGACTGTTTATATAAAAGATGGTGATGAAATTATCGAGGCTTTAGCGGTAGACACTGGAGGAAAAATTAGAGGTAATAATATTGATTTTTATAGTAACAATCTAAAAGAGGCTTTCAATTGGGGAGTAAGAGAATTAGAAGTAGGCTGGGTGAAATGATTAAACAAATACTATTTATAATTTTTATTATATTTTTAGCAATTATTAGTTTAATGATTGGGGGTATGTTATGGGACGATGTAAAATAAAAAAATCTATTGAGATTGTTGAGCATGAATTAAAAACATTAAATGGCTTAACCGCAACCGATGGATTTGAAGCATATTATTCCGCACAGGGTGTTTGTGATTGCGTCGGTGCATGGGATTGTTTTGTGGAAGAAACATTTGAAATTGATACAGGTAAAGCATTGAAAGAATTGCATAAAATTGAAGAGGAATTAAATAATGCCTATAAATCCATATCTGAACTCGAAGAAGAAAATGGAAGAATAATATCTGGGGAAAGAGAGGGGTTATTAAAATAATTTAGCAGTTATTAGTTATTGGTATGGCGAGATTAAGGAGAGGATATGGAAAAGATAATTGAAAAGATATTAATAAGCAAAAGCACATTCCCATTTATGCCCGTTGACCCCAATGAACCAAGATATTATCACTTTGGAATATTAACTGACAAAGAAATAAAACAATGGGCAAAAGAGATAGCAGACGATATAAAAAGGGAATATCAAATCACAATTGATAATGAACCAGAATGTAATAGAAGATTAACAAAGATATGAAAAATGTTTACGTTAAATTATATAGAAGTGAGGAGAGTGTAATTGTCAAGACCTAAAAAACAAACGGTAGATTATTTCCCACATAGTTGTATTCATAAAAAAACAATGTTTATCCTTGAACAAAAATATGGAAATGATGGCTATGCTTTTTGGTTTAAGTTACTTGAGATGTTGGGAAGTACCGAAGGACATTGCCTACATTTTATAAATGGGATAGATTGGGAATTTTTAATTGCTAAAACACGATTAGACAAAGAAAAATGTACCGAAATGTTGGATTTGCTTTCCACTCTTGAAGCTATTGATAAAAATTTATGGAAAGAAAAAATAGTCTGGAGTGATAATTTTATAGATAATATTAAGGATGCTTATAGAAATAGAATGGCAGATATCCCCAGTAAACCAGTTATCTTACATAAGAAATCCATAAGTAAGGGGATTAATGACGTAAGAAATCCACATACTAAACTAAAGGAAACTAAACTAAAGGAAACTAAAGGAAATATATATGGGTATGTAGTTTCTTATCTAAATGAAAAAGCGGAAAGAAATTATAAAGAAAATACACCAAAGACAAAAGATTTTATAAAAGCAAGGATCAATGAAGGTTTTACTTTAGATGATTTTAAAAAAGTAATAGATATTAAAGTTGCTAAATGGAAAGCAGACCCCAAAATGCAGGATTTTTTACGGCCTGAAACATTGTTTGGGACAAAATTTGAAAGCTATCTAAATGAAAAGGAAATAAAAAAAGAGGATTGGAAGACGTAATGTTATTAAAAGAAATATTTAATAAAGGCATAGAAGAAATGATAAAAGCATTTATTGGATTTGAAATGACCAAAGAGAGAGCAAATATCTGGTATAAATATTCTAAAGATTTAACTGATAGCCAATGGAAAGGAAAAATTGAAAACTGTATAAGATTTTGCAGGAGAATTCCTACTCTTGCGGATATATTAGATTTTAAAGGATATTACAGGGAGGAAAAGGATTGGTCAGGAGTAAAAACATTTGAAGAAGATAACTACGAATACAAACCAATACCGCCAAAAATAAAAGAACAAATATATAAAGTTTTAAATATACCCAATGGGGATAAAAAGAGAAAGGAATAAAAAATGAATAAACTTGAAAAGAAATTTTATGAATTAGCAGGTGGATTGGATATTACAAATAAGATACCGACACACATAGATTTTAGAGGATTTTTAAAGCAACTTGCAGAAATAGCTGAAGAATATTATGTAAATTGTGATAAGTGTATGAAACTATGTGGAGAAAATACTGAACTTAAAAAGCAGATAGAATGTGAAATAGCAAATAATTCATTGACGCTTGAAAGATTGGCAATAACAGAAGAAGAATATGAAGAAGAAATAAAAGAACTTAAAAAGAAGATAGACATAATGAAAGATATTATTAAGGCATTGGAATATGATGTTAAATTCTGGAAAGATAAAAGTAGGGGTCTTGCCATACCAATAACAAAAGATGAGATAGAGAAAGAATTTAAAAATTATAATGGAGCTCAACACGATGATGCAGTTGACGCTTTAAGTTTTGCAATCCAAACTCTTCATAGAAAACGAACATTATGGCGGAAAATTAAATTATGGTTTCGCAAATTAAAAAATTGGTTTCGTAAAAAGATATTAAAAGTGGAATATGCTTATGGTATTGATATGGCAAAAGGTAATGACTATTCTTGCAAAGTTACTATAAGACGAAATCTTATAACAGGGCAGATAACAATTATAAAAATTGAATATTTTTAAGGGGGAATAATGGAAATAATAAGATATGTTTATAAATGCAACCTAGAAAATATGTTAAATTACGATATAACTCTTGGTAAATTTATTGAATCAAGTAACCCCGAAAGTTATTTTATTAGTGAGCATAAAAAAGAACAGGAAAATTTGAATAGTCTTAAGAAACAGGCGATTCAAATAAAAATAATAATTCCAGATATAACAAATGATAACAAAAACTAAAAGAAAACCAATAAAAAAAACAGCTAAAATTAAACTATGTCCTAATTGTGAAAACGAACTTGAAAAAGTACGCCCTGGATATCATTGCTCTATTTGTGGTTACTCTTATGTTAGGGGTAAAAAATCAGTTCTGGCAAAAGCAAAAGATAAATGCGATGATATATGGAGAAAGATTATTCGGTCTAAAATAAGATGTGAGGTATGTGGAAGACCTGGTAATAATCCCCATCACGTAATTGGTAGGGATAACCACACTGTAAGATGGGATATTCGTAATGGTTGCTTACTATGTTCTGGCTGTCATACTATGAATAATGGATCAGCCCATAAAGATCCACAGGATTTTATGATTTGGTTTGAACATCACCGGCCAGACGATTATAAATATCTACTTAAAAAGAAAAATGAGATTTGGGATAAGGATTATGAGAAGGTGTTGGAATATTTGGAAGAATATAAAAATATAGGGAAGGAGTAAATAATGAAATTTAGTTATGCTATAAGTATTTTAGAAGGAAAAATAGATTATTACAACTGGTGCTTGGAAGATGAACCACATCCTAAGACTGAAATGATAAAACGTGTAAAGGAACTCCAACAAGCTATAAAAATATTAAAAAAGGAAACTGTTCAAAAGATAGAACCAATCGATTATGAATCTGATAAACCTGTAAAATTAATAGAAGAATATAAAAATATGAGGAAGGATAATAATGCTTGATATAATAATATAATTGTATTATTATATAGCTAATATAATTTCACAAAGGAGATAAAATGCTAAAGACAAAAAAAATAAGATCCCAATATCCAGATATGTATCTAAGAGATGACTTTAGAAAATTAATTAATGATTTTAATAATATAACAAAAAATATCTCTAATTATAACCATAAAGTTTACCTGGAACTCCTAAGAAAATTAAAATGTGAAGTTGATTATGAATTCAAATTTGTTGTAACAAAACAAAAATATTGCCAGCAACATGATTTCTCGGGACACGATGAGGAAGGCAATGATATTTGTATATATTGCAAAGTGAAGTGGGGAGACTGGGTTAATGCAACCAAAAGAAGAGTATAACAATAAAATAAAATGACAAATAAAAACATAATCAAAAATCCCCACATATTAAATATTAGCATAGAAGAAGAACAATACGAAAAAATTAGAGAAATAGCATATAAAAGCAGGAAATCTATAGCGCAAGTATTAAGAGAATGGATTGATGAAATTATAGCAAAAATCTAATCTATTGATTGTTTTATTTAAAATAGTAAACTTATACTAAGATATGAAAACTATAACAGAAAAGATTAAGGACTTATTAGATGAAAAGAAAGACGAAATAAACAGGAATAATTACTTTACACTAATGATAAATGTTCAAGATGGATATCCGGTTAATATGAAAATAGAACATAGTCTAAAGCCGGCATTTGAAAAATAAATAAAAGATAAATTCTGACTGAAACAATCAGAGGAATTTTAGGAGTATAAAAGCTCTTAGGATTCCTCTTTTTTTATTGGAGTAAATCTTGCAAGAAGTAAAAGAACAAATTAAAGATTCATTCTTACTGATTCAGCTATTGGATAAAGACTCTATTTCTAAAATTAATAAATTATTTGATACTCACTATTCTGCAAAACAGGTTAAGAAAAATATTCGGGTCCAGCGAGCCTCTAAAAAGTTTAAATTCTGGGATAGATTAGTTAGGGAGAAACCTGGCTTTGATAAGTGGGGTGAGGAGTGAGTAGGAGAAGAAGGCGTAAATATCAAAATCCTGTAGAAAGACTTTCTGAAAGATATGAATTTTTAGAGGAATTACTTATAAAGACTTCCGGCCACATACTCCTACTTCGGAAAATTAGAGGTAAAGCAAGCGAGCCGATAGATATTGATTTACTCGATATTAAAGATGAAATAGATGCAGATATAAATTATGTAATTAGAAAAATAGATGGAAAATTGAAACTGTTTGATACTCCTGATGGGATAAAATAATAAGGCACTTGACAAAATCAATTTTAAAATGTTAAAATCAGTAAGATTTTGTACTGTGTCTAAAAAAAGTAGATGCTTGCGAGGTAATTACTTGAATAGGCCTTGATATGATAATATTGACGCCTATTCGTCTTAATTTATAAGAGTCTCTTTTTAGGGGCTCTTTTTTATATTACGGGCCCTTAGTAATTCTCTAATAGAATGGGAATAGAACGGGGCTTTTTTATTGGGGAATAATGGAAGAGAAGATTAGTTTTATTGCAGCATTAAATAATACTACAGCAATTAAAATTGATGGTGAAGGTGAATGTAAGGTAACGTTTCAGATTCCTGCTTCGGAGATGGCAAATGTTATTAAACTGGTTTTAAAAGTAGGAGAAACTTTTAGAGTGGTGATAGAAGATGAGTAAGAATGAATTGGCGGTTAAAACCGCGAAAAAACCGCGAGGCAAAGGTAGACCATTTGAGAAAGGAAATAAAGCTAATCTCAATGGAAGGCCAAAAGGTTCAGTTAATGAAGTAACAAAATTCAAAGAAGCTATCAAGATATTTGAAAAAGAACAGCAGAAGTCTATTTACGAGATTCTTTTAAAGAAAGCTCTTGTAAATCCTCACGTTCTTGTTGCAATTTTTAAAGCATTAATCCCACAGCAAACCGAATCGAGTATAAAAGTTGAGAATATCGGCCGGCCTTACAAAGATTTATCTGACGAGGAGTTAATAATAAAAGCAAATGAAATCCTTAACAGAACAGCAACACCAGGGAATAGAAGAGATATTAGCAGAGCGTGAGATAAAAGATGCTGAAAACTCCTTGTTTTATTATGGAAAATACATTTTAGGATTTAATCAGTTTGACGAGAATGTCCATAAAGAATGGGAGTTTTTCTTAAAAGGTGGAAAGAGATTAAAACTTGTTCTGATTCCAAGAGGGTATTTTAAATCAAGCTTCTTTACAATATCTCACCCACTTCAGGAATTATGTAAAAATAAAAGTAAAAGATTCCTTCTTACAAATGCAGTATTTGATAACGCAAAGGCTTTTTTAGGCTCAATAAAACAGCAAATTGAAACAAATCCAAAGCTTAAATGGTGGGGTCTTGAACCAGGCGATCCGTGGTCATCGGAAGAACTAACGGTAAAAAGAGATTCAATTCATAAAGAGCCATCAATCTCTATAGCAGGAATAGGAAGTCAGCTCCCTTCCCAGCATTATGATGAGATTATATGGGATGACCTTGTTAATGACAAAAACATTACATCAAAAGAATATATTGATAAAGTTATAAATTGGTGGAAAAACTCACTTAACCTGCTTGATCCTGGAGGACTTGGGATCATCGTAGGCACACTCTGGCATTATCGGGATTTGTATCAATATGTCATTAAAAATTTAGCTGAACATTTTGATATCATAATAAAGAAAGCAACAGCAGACAATGGAAGTATTTACTTTGAGTCAAGGTTTCCGAAAGAAGAGCTTGAAAGACTTAAGAAGCTTTTAGGCCCATATATATACAACTTGCAGTACCAGAATGAACTTACTGATCCCGAAGACGCAATAATTAAACAGGATTGGATTTTAAAGTACAAGGAGCTTCCAAAACCAGTAAGAATGTTTATGACAATTGATCCTGCACTTTCAGAGGACCCTACAGCAGATTACAGCGTCATTATGATTTGTGCAGTAGATGCAGAGAATAATCTTTATGCAGTTGATTATGTTCGGGAGCATTTAGACCCGAAAGCCTTAATTGATAAGATTTTTGAGAAGGCAGCTGAGCATAAGCCGGTTAAGATTGGAATTGAAACTATAGCATTTCAAAGAGTTTTAAAGTTCTGGCTTGAAGATGAGATGAGGTCACGCTCAAAGTTTCTTCCTATTGAAGAACTTAAGACATCAGATAGGGCTAAACCTGATAGAATCCTTGCCTTACAGCCAAGATTCAGTGCAAAGACTATTTTTATTAAAGGTTGGATGGCTGACTTAGAAGATGAACTAATAAGGTTTAGATATCCAGTATCAAATCAACTGCATGACGACTTAATAGATGCTCTTGCTTACCAGTTAGAGATTATATACAAGCCGAATGTGTACGAGAAGAAGGAGTTAATTTATATGTCTCCTGCCTGGTATGAGGATAAGTTTGGTAACAAACCGGAAGAATCTAATATTGCAAACCCGAATGTTTATAAATAAGAATAGAGGACTTAAATGAAGAAAAAACAAGAACCAATTTATGACTTAATGGAAAATCCTTATTCACCTGATTACAGTACATGGATTAAAGAAGCTAAGGAAAGGAAACCAGAGTCTAAATGATATTTGAATATAAGTGTTCATTTTGTGAAAAAATATTTGATGATAATTCTGGTAAACCCATGATCAACTGTCCTACGTGTGGAGCACCAGCAACAAGACAGTTTCATGCCTGCACAAACATATATATTCCATCTTATTTCCACACGTCAAAAAGCGATATATTCAGTGATACTGAATGGCAGGACTTAAAGAAAAATCCAGATATTGAGAGGGCTTAAATTGGAAAAATCAAAAGCATTAAAAACAAGACTCACGTGCGCAATCAACTACCAGAAAATAAGAATGACTGAAGCTGATGATTATATAGATTTTCTTAAAGGCAAGCAGTACACAAAAAAGCCTAAAAAAGATGAGGCAACATTTAACATATGTCACACTACTGTACAGGCTATCTTAAACTCAATTATAAGAGGAAAACCATTTATCTATGTTGAGCCTGCAAGTAGTGAAGCGGTAGAGCCTGCGTCTTTGGTAGAAAAAGTTATTAACCAGTACTGGAAAAAACTAAAAGTTAAGTATCAGCTTGAACTTTCTGTAATTGATTATGCTGCCTTAGGACTTGGTGTTAGTTATGTAGACTGGGATTTTAGATTAAATGATAAGGGGGAGATTATATCGGATGACCCGTTTGTTTTGCATATTCCATATTCAGACTTCCTGATTGACCCTGAGGCAACAGTTGAAGAAATATACGAAGCTAAGTATATGATAAGAAAATACTACAAGCCCACTAAAGAATTAAAAGCAGACCCCAGATACAAACATACTAAGAATATAACAGGGGATAAGAAACTTAAAGAAGATATCACTAAAGAAAAAACCGACGATATCCAGCGTACTACGTTGTATCAGATGTGGATTCCAGAAGACCAGTCAAGTTATGTTATGAGAGAGGGTTCTGATGATATCCTGCGGGAAGTAGAAAATAAGTTTGGCCGTGAGTATCCGTTTGTTTTGTTACAGAATTATAAAATGCCCGGAGAGTTGTTTCCATACGGTGAGGTTAAAATACTCTACGAACCACAAAAGATACTAAACAGAATATTTTCACTGGTCCTTACTCATGCAAGGCGTGTTTCAACAAGGCAGTATGCGATAAATGACCTGATAAAGATTGAGGAAGCAAGGAAACTAAAGAACGCAGAAGATGGAGAAATACTTAAAATTGAAGGCAATGCAAAATCAAGCGATGCGATATCTCCGATTATGGACGCTCCGCTCTCTGTAGATGTTTATAAGGCTTACGAACTTATAAATGCTGCTGTGGTTCAGCTTACCTCAATATCAGAATACAGGCGCTCTACTATGCCAAAACAACAGAGGAAGGCAACCGAAGCAGTATATATTGAGCAGGGAACAGAGTTGAGTACAAATTCAAAAGCAGAAGATGTGGCCGAACACTGCGAGGAAATAGCGCAGAAATTATTTACCTTGCTTACCAATGAGAACAATATAGCCAGTCAAGAAATCACTTACAAAGATGAGAAGACCGGACAGTGGATGAGTACGGCATATAACGGCTCTTCATTCCCTGGTAAATACTCATTCAGATGGGAATCAGGAGTAGAAGCGCCCATAAATCAGTCAACAAGATATCAAAAAGCACTCGCACTGCTAAATACTATCTCAACTGTTATGAGAGCAAATCCGCAACTGATGGCCTCTATCAACTGGACAGAACTACTGCGTTCAACTCTGGCCGACTCTGATACGAAAAATGCGGAAAAGATTTTAACACCAGAAGTACAACCAGGAATGCAGCCAGGAATGGAAGGGGCGATGCAAGGTGGACAACCAGGGATGGCAGGACAGATAATACCACCAGAAGGAACTTCGGAAGGAGGATATTAATGCCATATAAATCAGAAGCTCAGCGTAGATTCATGCATGCCCGACATCCTAAAATAGCAAAAAGATGGGATGAAGAATATCCAGTTAAAAAGAAATTACCTGAGCATGTTAAGAACAAAAAAGCTTGGGATAAGTACAGGAAAAAGAAGAAGAAATAACAGGTAGTAGAACTATCTTTTATTATATTATAAATAAAATTAACCCAGGAGGTTAAAAATGCCACCAGTAGACGAGTTAGATACTCAACTAAAAGATGAATTAGCTGCAAAAGCAGCAGAAAAAGAAACAACAGAGAAGGCAGGTCAGGAACCTGTACCGGAAATAAAACCGGAAGAGGGAACAAAAGAAGTAAAAGCCCAGGAGGCTAAAACATTTGACGAAAAATACGTCAAATCACTACGAGCAGAAAATGCAAGATATAGAAGACAGGTGCGGGATACCGAGTCTTCAATACCAGGCATAGTCCAAAATGAAGTTCAAAGATTGCTCAACTCGCAAGGACAGGGAAGTCCTCAGGCAGGACAACCACCACAACCAGCACAATCAGGAGAGTTTTATGATCCAAGAGTAGATGACATCATTCTCAGTAACAAACTAAATGAAGTTAAGGCTGATCCTTATTTCAGTGAACTATTCAACGAGACTGATGAAGAAGGCAGGACCTTCGAAGAAAAACTACTTGAGGAAGCTGTTGCCAGGTCATGGCCAATATCAGAGCTTGATGCACTGATATTTAAAATGGAGAGAGAAAAACTTCTTGGTAGAGATCGACAGAAAGCAGTTGATGAAACTTATAAAAGCATATCCGCTAAGACTGTCTCTTCAGCAGACCGCAGCGTTTCTTCAGGTAAGGGCGTTGAGGAAGGCGAGATTAAAAATGTGGACGATGCAGTTAAGGCAGCAATGAAAGAACACGGAGTTACAAATTTATCAGAACTCAGGCAGTTCGCTAAAGAATAGCAAGATAAAATCCTCCGTAACGTAAAAACTAAATTAAGAAAATAATAGGAGGATTATTATGACACCATCATATTCAGACATAACCGCCACTACTCTAAAATTCTATGAGAAAAAACTTTATGACAATATCTTCAAGGCATATCCATTGCTTGAGAGATTATTGTATAAAGGTCAGATAAAGCTTTTTGAAAGTGGCGAAAAGATATTCATACCAATTGAATATGCGGAAAATTCAACGGTAAATTGGATATCTAAAAACGGAACAATTTCAACCGACCCACAGACTATAATCACAGCGGTAGAGGATTCATGGAGAATATTACCAGGTACAGTTCTTTTTAATGACCTGGATAATGTTCTTAACCGTGGAGAGGCTCAGATAGTTGACCTGATGAAGTCAAAGGTTAAAAACCTTGAAAAGTCCATGAAAAAGAAACTGGCTGAAAGTATTCATACAGCACAGACAGGAGAGGCAATGAACGGTCTACCTGACATCGTTTCTCTGACCACAACACTGCATGGATTAGCAGTTGATGATTTTGCGGGGTGGAAATCAGGCTATGCTGACAATACGGCTGAACCACTTTCTCAAATTGATATGGAAACAGCCTACTATACGCTTTCTGATGGTGATGACAAGGTTGACCTGATTGACGCAAGCCAAACTCTTTACGAGAAATACCTTTCAACTGTCACTCCACAACTCAGGTTTTCTGATTCCAGAACTGTAGATGCATCATTTGATAATATCAAATTTCATCAGGCAATAATGGTATTAGATAAACAATGCGATTCAGATAGGATGTACTTTCTTAATACAGACTACATTTATCTGGCCGGAGTTAAGGACAGACAATTCCATGCATTTCCAGCAGTTAATGCAGCAAATCAGCTAAACGATGTAGTTAAAGTGGTATGGTACGGTAACCTGATGACTTCAAACAGAAGAATGCAGGGTATGCTTGACGGCAGGACTGTATAAGCATAACAATTTAAAAACTTGAGGGGATAGGTACGAGTACCTGTCTCCTCTGATTTAGGAGGGTAAAATGGCAGAATACGGAATTAAACAAACATTTCCAGATAAGGTAACAGATTCATCGACTACACAGAAAAATGGACTTGGAGTTATACGGTTTGAAGGAGCTAAGGAGTATAGGTATGTACAGGTTGTTGATAAGGCTCTAACCAAAGGTGACTCTGTATGTCCCGCTTCAACAGCTGAAGGAATAGTTACCGCTGACCGTGCAAGTGGAAGTCAACTTGCATTTCAGGTAAGAGGTGTAGCAATAGGGGCTATCGCTTCTGGTTCTTATGGTTGGATACAGATTAAAGGTAATTGTGAAGTACAATGCGATGGCGGAGTAGCTGCTGCTGATGGACTTATTCCTCACGCTACAGCAGACGGTCACGCTGATACGGTTGTTGCAGCTTCAAACGCAGCAGGTACTGAATATCAGGTATTTGGCTTTGCAATGAACACTGATTCTACTTCGGCAGATGGCGCTACAGCTACAGCACAGATAAATTGTCCATAAGAGTAAGGATTTAACTTGATAGATATTTGTACAGTCACTTATAACAATCTTAACTGGTTGCGTATATTTATTGATTACCTGTTTGCTAATACTAAGGATTTTAAACTTTATGTTAGCGATAGCGGGTCAACAGATAAGACGCCAGAATATCTATTGAAGTTAAAAGAGAAATATCCTGAAGTAGTTACATTCAGGCATACTAAAGAAAATCACGGATGGACAAAAGGAATTAATTGGGGGATTGTTCAAGGCAGTTCCCCATATGTCCTGATTGCCAACTGCGACATGATACTGCCTGAAAACTGGTTTGAGAAAATGTCGGCACATCTTAAGGACGATGTGGGAATAGTGGGTCCGGTATCCGATGTTGTTGGAGGACGTCAGGACTTTAATTACAGTTACGGGCAATATGAGGATGAGGTTGACCTACTTATAGGATTTTGTGTCCTTACTAAAAGGAAAGTACTGGATAAAGTCGGACTACTTGATGAGCATTATTTCTATGGGCATGATGATTATGACTTCTCTATCCGTATGAGAAAAGCAGGCTATAAGCTTATTATTGCAAGGGACACGTTTGTAAAACACTTTTGCTACAACAGTATAAGCCAGATATTGATCCAGAATCCTAAACTCAGAAAAGACGGTAAGGACTACACCATCAAAAAACATGGGCAGGGAGAATACACCAAGATATTGAAAGTAAAACCGTCAGTCGTTGTGGGGATACCTTTCTATGGGGACAATGATAACGAGTTTACAAGTTCGCTATTGTCTATGAGGCAGCCCGGAGGAGCAGGGGCGGTGGTATTTGCAAAGACATCCAGAGTTTTAATTACCATTGCAAGAAATTTACTGGCAAAGGCAGCTATTGACTATGACAGCCAGTTTTTGCTTTTTATCGATAGTGATATGGTTTTCGGAAGAGAATCACTTATGAGGTTACTAATGCGAGCGTGCGACAGAAATATCTCTATTATAGGAGGGCTTGCATATAAAAGACAGAAACCTTTTGAGCCGTGTATTCTGCGCAGGATAGGCAGGAAGTGGAAATACTGCACAGTAACCGATCCTCCTGGAGTGTACGAAATCGATGGAATAGGGATGGCTTTTACTCTTATCAGGACTTCGGTATTTGATGATTTAAAGAAACCGTACTTTTATCCGAGTCGGGATGGACAACGAGAAGATTTGAATTTCTGTCTTGATGCAAAAAAGGCGGGACATAGGATATTTGTTGACACTACCGTTCAAGTAGGACATTTAAGTGAACGGACAGTAATTGACCATTATTTTAAAAACAATCAATTAAAAGAATTAAAAGGAGAGGATTAAAATGGCAGCAGATGGGACATATACAGTTAAAAAGACCAGCGTATTTGGTGATTTAAGAGTTGTTATGGGGACATACACAAACGTAAGTGGAAGTACAGGCGGAGCAATTGTAACAGGACTGAATGAAGTATTTTACTTCAACTCAAGTTGTGGAACATCACAAGCCGCAACTGTAAATTTAGTTACAATTTCAGGCGGTACGGTAACTATGACTTGTGTTAGCGACGAAGATGGTCAATGGATAGCGATAGGAGTGTAAAATGATTAATGCACAAGGAAAATCAAAAGTAATAAGTGAATCCGCTGCAATAAATGCAAAAGCTGGGCGTATACTTGGAGTATCAATCAAAGCTGGAACTGACAGTGCTTCTGTAAAACTTTTAGACGGTGGAGCATCTGGAACACAGAAAACAGCAACACTGATAGCAACAGGAACTTCATCTGCTCATTGGACATTCCCAAATGGTATCCAGTGTACAACCAGTATTTATGCAACCGTAACAGGTACAACTCCAGAGGTTGCAGTAGAATTTGAGGACTAATAAATATGTTTAAAACAGGACTGGAAGATTTAAAAGATAAACATAGAGGAGAAACTTGTTATATGGTGGGTAAAGGTCTAAGTCTAAAAAATATCAAAAAAGAATATTTTGGGGAAGGTGTGGTAATAACTTTGAACTCTGCAATAGTCCAAATAGAGAAATTGGAACTTCCCAACCAGATATACGCTATGATGAAGGATGGAGGTGTCCCAGATTTCAGACCACGGGAAGCCACGCTTCTTGTTTCTCTTCATGAAAGCAATAACGTTCTTGAAGACTATTCACCTCGTTATGTTTTTGATGCTATAACACTTACCCATACCGGATATGGATACAAAGAATTTTCCGCTAATTGTGCATTAAAGGTGGCTCAACTTATGGGATGCAATAAAATTAAACTACTTTGTTTTGATGCTTGCACCATAGGTATTATTAAGAGTATCAACGAAAAAAATGAAGTCTATGAGAATTGGAGATATACCGAACAATGCAAGAGGATGTATGAACTAATTGATAAAGAAAAGATGGATGTAGAGTGGATAAAATCATAGCAACAATTAACAGAAGAGATATAAAAAAAATTAAAGATTTTAAAACGTAAAAATTGGCTAAAGGAATAAATTATGGCTTATGATACTTACGTAAATATTAAATCGGCAGTACTGGAAAAAATTGGCATAACTGATACCGATGTGGAGACTGTAGTCAAGCAGGCTTTAAATGACGTCCTGCAGGAAATATGCCAGGCTCATAACTTCTCTTGGCTTTATGGGGACAGCTCTTTTATTACGGTAAAACCATATACGGTTGGCACGGTTAAGGTTGAGGAAGGCTCTGAAACTGTAACAGGTACTGATACGGTATGGATAGCAGGAATGGTTGGAAGAAAATTTTACTGTGGAAACGCAACCTATGAGATTTCAGCAGTAACAACTACTCCTTCAATGACGCTAACACTTTCAACTGCTTACACTGGCGATGATGACGATTCGGCAACCTATAAGATTTATCAGGACGAATACTCTCTGGCAGCCGATGTTGAGGACGTCCTTGCGGTAAGGCAAGAAAATTATCCGCAAAAGTTGGCAAAAAGAGGAATTGAAGAAATGGACAGGTACTGGCCACAACGTAATTCCTTCGGCTATCCTTCCATGTATTCAATAGTAGGATACGACTCAACAGATTATATCAAAATTGCTGTCTATCCAATTCCAAATCAGGCAAGAAATATCTACTACCGTTACAAAAAAAGGGTAACAGAGATGTCTGCTGACGAATCTACTCCCATAGTTCCGCTTCGTTACAGGTGGGTACTCGCTAAAGGCGCACTTTATATTGTAGCAAAATATTTAGATATGCCGGATATTGGCAAAGACTTTGAAAGAGAGTACAGGACTGGCATAGCTCAACTTATTAAAGCAGATGAAAAGAGGGATGAGCGGCTCGTGAAGGGGCAAGGACTTGATAATGATAATCAGGGGAACTTTATTGGTAGTAATTATCCATTATCACCACTTTAGAAAGAGGTATTATGAGTTGGACAAAATCTCATGAAGCAAGAATAGGGAAAAGACTACCAGAAGAAACAAGAAGAAAAATAAGTGAATCTCTAATGGGAAAAATACCTTGGAATAAAGGCAAAAAGGGTGTTCAACATCAATCCGAAGAAACAAGAAAAAAAATTAGCAAAGCAGTAAAGGGAAGAATTTTTTCAGAAGAACATAAACAGAAAATTAGTAAAGCCTTAACTGGTAAGACAAAAAGAAACTTACATTGGATAGGTAGAAGACATACTGAAGAATCTAAAAAGAAAAATAGTATATCTCATATTGGATTGAATGTTGGTAAAAAGAATGGTAATTGGCAAGGTGGGATTACTCCAATAAATATAAAAATTAAAATATCTAAAAAGTACCAAGACTGGCGAAAAAAAGTATTTGAAAGAGATGACTATACTTGCCAAATTTGTGAACAACGAGGTTATAAATTAGAAGTTCATCATATTAAATCTTTCTCTAAATATCCCAAAAGAAGATTTTGGGTTTCAAATGGGATTACCCTTTGTAAAAATTGTCATCAAATAATTACTACATATCTTAAAAAAGGGGAAAAAAGAGGGAAATATAAAAAAATAAAATTAGAAGAGGTGGTTTAAATGGCTTTCCCTACGTCTATTGAAGCCAGTACATATTTCGGTACTGCATATAATAATTTAAGTACAACTTTATCAGCCGAGGCTTCAGCTTCCGATACTACGATTTACGTGGCTTCAACAGATAATTTCAACGCTATAGGTGAAGCAACCTGTGAAGATGAAATTTTTTATCATACAGGTAAAACTGCTGGTTCTTTTACCGGTTGTACTCGTGGATATGGTAACACTACTGCTGCAATTCATGCTTCAGGTAAACAGGTATCACTCACATTTACGGCTACTAATTGGGAAAGGATAGTAGCGGAACTTAGAGCAATTCAGACAGCACTTGGTATTACTGGAACATTTAATTTTGTAGATATTGCAAATGCACAAACAATAACAGGAGTAAAAACTTTAACTAAACCTATCATCAACGGTACAAATCCTACGGGAGCAACTTATACACCCGCTACAGGAGCGCAAACTGTTGCTTTGGATTGTGCGGCTAATAATATGCATATAGTTACAGGACACGCTTCAGGAACAGCAATTACTTTTACGGTTGCAAATGCGACCAACAATCAACCATTTATGGTTTCTATCTTGCAGGGTGCGGTTGTTTCTACTATTACAGCGTGGTTTGCAACTATAAGATGGGCTTATGGTTCAGAACCAACACTAACAGCTACGGTAGGCAAGCGTGATACTTATGGCTTTATAAGAACTGGAGCAAATACTTATGATGGCTTTGTAATTGGACAGAATATTTAAGGAGTAATTATGGCACTAACAAAAACACCTTATGCAAATAGATTACCACAGGCAAACAATATTCAAGGTTTCTGGCGAATGGAAGAGGAATCTGGTGTTAGGGCAGATTTATCAGATAATGCAAATACTTTGCAAGATAATAATACAGTTTTATATGGTGTAGGTAAAATAGGAAATGCTGCTGATTTTGAACTTACAAATTCTGAATATCTATCCATAACTGATGCATTACAAACCGGACTTGATATAACAGGAGAGATAACTATATGCACCTGGATTAAACCTGAGACTGTGGGAACACCGCAAGCAATAGTTTCTAAATATAGCGTAACTGATGCTAAAAGAGCCTATAGTTTTTATGTTAGTGCTGATGGTAAAGTACGTTTATTTCTATCTCCAGGTGGTGCTGCCGCAGGTGCAGCAGAAGGAGTAAGTTCAGATGCATTATCTGCTGCTACCTTGTATCACATAGGAGCAACTTTAAACCAGACGACTGATTTGATACAAGTATATATAAATGGTTTGCCTAATGGAAACGCAATTAGCTATACATCAAATATTTATGATAATGCAAAAAAATTTATGATAGGCGCTTATGATGATAGTGGAGGAGTAACTAATTTTGCCGATGCTCTAATAGATGAAACAATAGTTTGGAGGGATAAATGTTTAACAGCAGCAGAAATGTTACAGGTTAATAATATCAGGAATTATAGTTATGGCGGATTATTACCATTCTTTATGTAAAAGATTTAGGATTTCAGATGTAAGGATAAATTATGCCTACAATTACAAGTAAAAACCGATTTGTTATAGATGTACCTAATCTTGGTGGCGGTAGAAACACAAAGGATTCAAATACACTTATTGCCGACACCGAAGCAGTTGACATTGAAAACTTTGACTTTGAAGAAAGAGGGGCACTGAAAAGAGTTGATGGGTCGGCTAAATTAAACACAATTAGAATTGACACTATAGATAGTTATAGTGAGAATAATACTGACGCTTGTTATTATTTATCTGATACTGATAATAATCATACACATAAAATAGGACATTCTTTTACTGGCGATGGCGGAGTACTAGAAAGTGTTGTATTTTATCTTTTGAAGTGGGGTTCGCCAACTGGATATGCCTATGCAAAAGTTTATGCTCATGATGGAACTTTTGGTACATCAAGTGTCCCCACAGGAGCAGCTTTAGCTATTTCAGATGGTTTTGAAGTTTCTAATATAATCGCTTTTCAATATAGTCGTATTGCTTTTAATTTTAATAAGGCTAATAAAGTAACCACGACAGATGGGACAAAATATGTTGTTACCATTGAATATGATAATGGTGCATATTCAACTGATTATATTCGAGCTGGAGTAGATGGTACAAGTCCTACTCATGGAGGTAATTTAAGTACGTATGATACTGATAATGGATGGACTGCTTATAGTGATGAGGATTTATGTTTTTATATCTATAGTAATAGTCCCGTAAATACTCTTTATGAAGCAATTAAAAGCGATGGCACTTCTCACTTACTGGCATTTTGCGGCACAGGAATATACGTGTCAACTGACGGCGGGGCTACTTTTTCAACTTTAAAGACTGGACTGACTGCTAATAGGAAGTGGTCATGTTATACCTATGCCGATAACGTAATTATGGTAAACGGTGTTGATGCTAACCAGATTTATGACTTTTCAACCGTTAGGGATATGGGACTTACTGACCCCACAACTGCACCGACTTTAGCAGTAGGAGCAGCAGGATTACTTACAGGCGATTATTACTATTGGGTATCTTTTGTATACAGTGGTTCAGAATCCAATGTTGGATTAAAATCAGCTGTCGTTGCACCTTCAGCACAGAAAGTAAATGTAACTGATATTCCATTAGGCGGTACAGGTTGCACCCAGAGAAAACTTTACCGTACAAAAGCAGGCGGGACGGTAGGTTATGAACTTCATACAATAAATGATAATACTACCACTGAATATACTGATAATGATGTTGACGACTTACTTTCTTGGAAGACAGCACCGACAAATAATACTCCTCCTCCAATAAGCAAGTTTATAATAGAAAAAGATGAGAGAATTTTATATATACTCCCTGACTCTTCAGACTTTTATTACAGTGAACTTTATAAACCGGAACTGTCTAAAGGTACATCTTATAGAACTATAGGGGCTGATGACGGCGGTATACTTATGGGGGCTGCTATTTATGAAGGGGATATGTTCTTTTATAAGGCAAAAAAGATTACCGATGATGACGGTACTTACTATGCAGGACATAAAACATATCAACTCTCCGGCACAGACCCGGATCCCGAATCTGGCGACTGGGTAATTAAGATTGCAAATAATGCGGTAGGCGGGATTGCATACGACACCATTGATTACAGCGTATCCGAAGTCCTATGTCTTGATGATGATGGACTTTACAGTTTGCAGAGAAATAGACTCTTATCAACAATAGTTGTAGATACATTGTCTCTTTCAAATAAGATTGAGCCTGATTTTGATAAGTTTAATAAATACTATCTTCATAACTCGTCAGGAAGGGTATTTAACCATAAATACTATCTGGCTGTCCCAGGAGAAGGTAGGACTTCAAATTCTGAAATTCACGTCTTAGACTTCAAGGCAGTCCAGACTAAAACCGGCTGGACAGCGGCATGGTCTAAGATTAGAGGATTTACTGCTAATTGTTTTGCAGTGTTTAGAAATAAACTGGTCTATGGCGGAGATAATGGTTATGTATATGTTATAGATGACGCCTATACATATTTTGATGGTTCTGAAATACAGGCTTTTTTTGACAGTAAATACTATGATGCAGAAATATTTGATGCACTTAAGTGGTTTAAACTTCTTGATGTAAATATCAAAGCTTCTGCGATTTGGTCATTTAACTGTGTTATATATGTTCAGAAAGGGCTGACTATAAGTTCTTACAGTTTTACAAAGACTAATGCTTCCTCATCAGTACAGCACCCGCTATGGGGGAAGAGTCTTTTTAGCAGATTTACATTCGGTTCAGGTTCTACTATATCAAATTTAGTGTCAAGCCAGAAGGTAAGGATAAAATTAGGTTATCTTGGAGAACTAATTAAAATAAGGTTTCAGAATATTTATGCGAATCAGGATTTTTCAATTCAAGGATTTAGGGTCCACGGTCAATATATGAGAGTAAAATAATTATTAGGGGGATTAAAATGAATGTAAAAGAATATTTAAAAAGTGTATGGAATGATTTGAAGTATGATGAAGGAGGTCAAGTGTCTTGGGGTGCTATACCAAAATCTTTATATACCAAAAAACCAACACCAGGTACACCGTGGAGTGCAACAGAAAAATCTGCTTTGGCTAAATATTCAACTAAACAAGCAGCTACATATGAAAGCATATATGGAAAACCACAATATAATATACCAGTAAAACAGCAACCAGTTTATAAAGCACCAGTATATAAACCACCAACACCAGGTACACCGTGGAGTGCAACAGAAAAATCTGCTTTGGCTAAATATTCAACTAAACAAGCAGCTACATATGAAAGCATATATGGAAAACCACAATATAATATACCAGTAAAACAGCAACCAGTTTATAAAGCACCAGTATATAAACCACCAACACCAGGTACACCGTGGAGTGCAACAGAAAAATCTGCTTTGGCTAAATATTCAACTAAACAAGCAGCTACATATGAAAGCATATATGGAAAACCACAATATAATATACCAGTAAAACAGCAACCAGTTTATAAAGCACCAGTATATAAACCACCAACACCAACTTATCAAGCACCAGCACCAGTAAAAACACAGGCTCAAATAGTTCAAGAAGCACATGCTGCAAGAGTAGCTTCATATCAAGCACCACAGGGATTTAATGTTGACCTGTCAGGTATCTGGGAAAAAGCAGGGCAGATGGCTGACAATGAAATCAATCCGCAACTGTCTGAAATTGACAGACTTCTTCAGGAAGCAGGATACACCGCAGAAGACGCACAACGTGCAATAAGTGAAGCATATCCGGTGGCAAGACGGTCACTGCAGAAATCTATTTATGAAAATATGGTAGCAGGAGAGCAAGGACTTGCAGCTATGGGAACTGGTCGTGGTGGTGGACGTCAGGAACTACTGGCAAGAGCAGGAGAGCGTGAAGCAACCGGACTTGAGAGTATAGAGACTGCCAAACAAAGAGAGACTGGCGCGATACAGAGAGCACTGGGGCAGTATCAGGGTCAACTTGGAACTCAAAGGACAGCACTTGTAGGACAGCGGGGAGGATTGCAGGCGTCATATGCTGAACAGTTAAGAGGCGCAAGATTTGGTGAGGCGTCTACTATGGCAAATTATGGACTACAGTCAGCGCAACTTGCAGAACAGGCAAGACAGTTTAATGCTGGCCTAGCAGAAACTCAGAGACAATATAACCAATCACTTACCAGTGTAGGTACAACTGCTGGCGGTGGACAGCCTTATGCAACTGCTCCTTCTGGAGCTAGTTATTTTCTTACTGAAGCTGATTTAGCTGCTCTTGGTTTAGGTACTAATGCTGTCAAGTCTACAACAGGCACACCAGTTGTTAAAAAAGCAGTAACGCCTGCTGCTATATTCCAAGGTAAGCCATCATATCTGCAAGCTTATCAAATGCAAAGGTATTAAGGGGGTGTTAAATGCAGATAAAAAAATTTCTAACTAGTCTACTAAATAAAATCAAATACGATGAGAATGGACAATTAAGTTCTTTTGCTACACCAATAAGAACAATAAAATCAATACAAGGTTTGGCTGCATATGTAAAACGGCAGGCTGCTTTAAAAAAATCAAAACCCATAACAGAACAAGCTCAAGTAACATCACCAACAACAAAACAAACTCCAAAGCTATATAATCCCTGGCAAGGACTAACTACACAGCAAATAAGAGAAAAGGAAGCAGCAAGGGTAAAAAAAGTAGGATATTATAGTGATATTTATAATCCTCCAGGCACAGGTTTAGGTGATCTTGGTATTACTTCAGCACCAAAAACATCAACCGTTCCGGCAGTATCTCCAGAAATAAATACAAAAGTATTAGCATATTTAAAAGAATATGTTGGTCAGATGAGGGCTGCTGGTTTTAGTGACTACCTTATCAGAGAAAAATTATTAAAAACAGGAAGTGTCTTTATACCTGACCAACTGCCAACCAATTTCGGGCAAACGGGACCCTGGGCAACTGGTATGGCTGATGAATTCAGATTTGCAGCTATGGAGTCAGGTAAAAATCAACAGGGACTACTGGAAGACTGGGTACCGTCTCCAAATGAATATATGGAATATATGCCAGGAGCTGGTGCAAATAGACTTCCTTCTTATAGTGAATACACTGGACAGGAAACGTCTCCATTTATGAGTCCAGCGGGAAAATTTTCACAAGATAAAATTGCAAACCTGCAGAGTGCACTTGTCAATTATATGACAACTTATAAGGGCCCAACAGTTTCTCCATCACAATATACATATGAAGCAGGTATAGCCGGATTGCCTCAAGGATTGGGACAGCAATATTATCAGGATTTTTTAGCACTTGCAGAGCAGAAAGCAGAAGAAGCAAAAGGGCAGGAAGAATATAAAGAAGAATTAAAGGGACAGCAAGAAGTCTACAAAGGTGAGCTTTTTTCCAAAATTGCTGCGGAATTAGATAATGTTATATATCAAGCAGCTGCCAATGATGAATCAATTAGTCTGACAGATGTTATGAAGTATGCTTCAGATAGAGGCATCGAACTTAGTTATGAAGAAGCATTAGATATTTTTAACGCTGCATATAAGCGATATTCAGAAAGCTGGTAAAAATAATGATTAACCCTTTAGAAAAATATGCACCTTATCCAAAAAAAACTAAAATTCCCATTCTGTCACCAGAAGAATCCACCAATCCTTTAGAAAAATATGCACCTGAAAAAACTACACCAGATACTACTACACCTATTACGGACACTACGGAATATATCAATCCTTTAGAAAAATATACAGATACTTCCCTAACAGTTATTCCTAAAAAAACACTTGAAGCACCTCAAACTACGTGGAAAAAAATGACGACAGCCGGCGGATTAGCTCTGCGTTCAATCTTGGGTATTGTAAGCATACCTGAAACTATGGTGGGCGGGGCAATGGAATCAGAACTGGCTAAAAGAGATAAAGTGGAAGAGGTTTTCAAAGATGTTAAACTTGACCCTACCTCACTAAAAATTGCCAAATATCTTTATTCAATCTCACCATACGCAGGGGGCACTCCGAAATATATGGCAAGTAAGGTACTAAAAACGCTAAAAGGAGATTTATATGAAATAGGAACACAAAAAGGCGTTATATCAGGTCTAGAAGAGGCGAAAGGGGAAGAGTTAACCACAGGACAATATATCGGAGCTACCGCAGCCAGCATTTTGTTTGATATAGTTGTAAATCCTTTAACTTATGTAACCTTTGGTGCTTCAAGTACATTAACGGTTGGTGAAAAAGGCGCAAAAGTAGGATTAACAAGAGCAGGAACAAAAGCATATGCAACACTTATAAAATCAGGAGTAGCAAAAGGTCTTGCAAGAGAAACAGCAGTTGACGCAGCAAAACTGTCTATGAGTCAGATGTTAAAAAAAGGTTTACCCCAGTCAGCAAAACTATTTTCAAAAGGTGGAATAAGATTTGCCACCTGGATACCTAAAGTAGGGGGCGAGTCAATACTTGGCTATAGTGATATTGCTAAATTTGTTGAACCTGTAGCTAAATATACCGGGCTTGGTAAAGCATACAAGGGACTGAAGAGCTGGGAGATGACAAGAGCAATAACAAAAGCAGTAAGCCCTGCAGCAGGAGTCCCAGAAGAGCTGTACAAATTTGGCAGAAAAGCAAAGGCATTTAGAGAATATGAAACACTGCTAGAAGTAAAAAAATATACTGAACCCTTGAAAAAATTAGGGAAGTTCAGCGAAAGTGAAGCAGAAAGTATTTTCAATGCTATAAGAAAAGCGGAGATATATGATGCTTCTCCCGTAAAAATCAAAAAAGCAGCAGACCTGATAGCTGAGAGATTTACCGAAATAAGAAAAGGTCTTACTAGCAGGGGAGTTGATATAGGATATTTGGATAGATATGCACCGCAGTTATATGCAGATGCTTTTGGCAAAGAGTTTGCAGAGAATATTAAGAAATTTGCCACAGAGATACCAGGAGTATCAGAAAAAATAACTATAGGTGGTGTAAAAAGAGGTAAGGAATTTTTTGAATATCCAAGACTTTTATTTAAAACAGTAGAAGAGGCAGAAGCAGCAGGATTTAAAGTAAATAAAAATATCTTTAACCTTTTAGGTTCTTATGAAGCCGGCGCAAATAGAATTAATGCATTTATGGATATTGTTGAAAAAATCAAACCTATAGGCATAGATTTAACAAAAGAAAAAATACCTACAGGATTTATCAGGGGTTCAGGACTGCTTGAAAATTATGCTTTCCCTAAAGATGTTGCTAATTATATGGGTTCATTTCAAAAAACATTTTTTAATAATGCAGAAATGAAAACATTCTTAAAATATTATGATAGTGCTCTGAGATGGTGGAAGACAATGGCAACAGTTGTATCACCGGGATTTCATGTCAGGAACTTCCTGTCAAATATATTTAATTCATGGCTTGGCGGAAATAAAAATCCAGCAAATTATATTGATGCAGCAAAAGTTTTTAGAGGTACAGGAGTAGTAGTAACACAGGCAGGAGAAAAAGTTGCAGGTAAGGAAGTACTTGAAGAGGCAACAAAAAGGGGAGTACTGGGAAGAGGCTGGTTTGGGTATGGTGGAGAACTTGGAGGGGGAAAACTTGCACAGCAACTTCAACCTACAAGTAGAAGAGTCCTAAAGGGACTGAACATAATGAGTGCAGAAGGGTATCTTGCAAGAGGAGGCAGAAAAGTTGGAGTTACAGTTGAGGATTACTCAAGACTTACACACTTTATAGATGTATTTAAGAAAACAGCGGACTTTGACAATGCTGCTGAAGAGGCTTTCAAGTACTTATTTGACTATAGCGAACTGACACCATTCTGGAGAAATGTAGCAAATAGAGCAATGCCATTCGGAACATGGCTTCGTAAAAATACTGCTCTTCAGTTTGAACAGCTAATTAAACAACCAGGAAAGTATGCTGCTATACCTAAGGGTAAAAAATTTATTGAGTCATTTTCAGAAGCAGAAAAACCAGATGAAACATATCTTCCTGAATGGCAAAAAAAAGAATTGGCTATAAGACTTCCTATAAAAGATAAAGAGGGCAATTTCATATACGCAAGACTTGATTTGCCTTATCTTGGAATAAGTGACGTTTCAGATTGGAGGACACTTATGGGGTCTATTACACCAGCAGTTAAAGTGCCAACTGAACTTATTATGGGTAAAGAATTGTTTACAGGTAAAAACATAGAAATATATCCAGGATATACTGCTTCAGTTCCGGGCTATATCGGGGTACTGCCTGATTGGATTAAAAAACGTCTTGGTGTGGTTAGAGCTAAAAATCCTAAAACAGGCAAGATAGAAGAAAGAATGAACCCTTATGCTGCATATATTTTAAGACAAAATCCGCTCATGTCTAAGATAGGCAAACTGATACCATTCCCCAGTGAAACACAATATCAGACCATCTCAAGACCGTATTCAGCAGCTTCTATCTTAGGAGGTATCGGTATAAATCCCTACGATGTTAAATATCGTAAAAAAGTATATGAGAAAGAGCAAAAAGAACTATTGCGCATATATAAAAAACGTTTGGAAGAATTAAGGAAATGGAAATAAACATAAAGAAGGATATAGTTATTAGGAGGATTTATGGCAAATAATAATAAGGCTACCGTACAAAAATTATATGATGAGATTATCCCGATAGTAAAAATTATATCAGGGCAAACCGTAGAACTGAAAGATATTAAAGATAAATTGAAAAGTATTAAAGATGATATGACCTCTAAAATATCTATTAAAGCTTTTGTAGCTTGGTTGACTACTTTGTCAATAGTAATAGGAATTATAATTACAATAATGGCAACAAGGTGATTATATGTCAATAGGAATGGGAGCTTCGGGGGCAATATTTCAAGATAGATTTACATTAGATTGTCATTGCGTAGAAACAAGGCAATATCCATATAGAAAATCTGACTGCTGGGGAGTTACACAAAAAGCATTAAATAATGGTATATATCTAATTTTCAATATCTGCTGGGAGAATGGATACAATCCCACTGATGAGCAGTGGCGACATAGGGTAGAAGGTGTAGTACAAAAACTTATCTCCTATGGGGGTAATAAAAATAATTGTAGGATCACCATTATAAATGAACCTATGAAGTTTATCTCTAAAGAAAAATATGCTCATCTAATCAATATAGCATATTCACAGGTCAGGAGTAGATTTTTAGTTGGTAGTGGTAACGAGGAATTTGGACTCTCTGAAGCAAAAGGCGGAATGTACCAGTACATATTTTCACAATCTAATTTTGACATATTGGATATTCACATACAGACATCTTGTCTAACAGAAGCAAATTGTAATCATTGGTGTGCGGTTGCGAGGAGTTGGGCCACGAAGTACAACAAGATACTTGACTGTACGGAAGCTAACTATAGTGATGTGGCAAAAGAAAGCGGATATAAGAAACTGCTTATGCAGTTAAGTTATGCAGAACAGATTGGTTGCATACATTTTCCAATGGTATTTATAGGGTTATCTAATGAGGATAAATATAAATGGTTAAGTTTTATTTATAATGGCAAAGTTAGAAGTCCTTACTGGGAAGATTACAAGAGAATTATAAAAGAGAAAGCACCGATACCGAATATTAATATACCAATAATAGAGGAGGAAGATATGGAATTAAGACTTTTAGGATTGAGTTATACGAGAATGGGACAACAGGTCAAGTGGCTACAGGATATTCTACTCAATGATTATCATGTACCTAATCTCGGTGGGATAGACGGTAAGTTAGGCTCAATGACAGATAAACAAATAAGGGATTATCAGGAAGAAAAAGAATTAAAAGTTGACGGGATAGTGGGGGAGCAGACTACGATGAAATTAATTAACGAAAGCTCTGACCCTAAAAAATGGATTATAAACTTACAGATATATATGGCTTATGAATAGGAGGAATAATGAAATTAATTATTGAGGGATGGGCTTAATAAACTTGCAATAGAATTTATTTATATTGCAACTTTTGGAGATAAATTGAAATGAATAAACAAGATAAATTAACTGACAACAAAATTTGTTCTGGATGTAATAAAGAAAAACCCGTAAATGAGTTTTATAAACATAAACATTATAAAAATGGAATATATTATCTTTGCAAGGAATGCTATAAAAAGGATAGAAAAAATTTTTATCAAAAATATAGAGAAAAAATATTAAAACAAAGAAAAAAATATCGAGAAGAAAATAGAAAGAAAATTAATAAAGAAAGAGAAAAAAGAAGGCAATGGTTCTTTAAATATAAATTAGACAAGGGTTGCCAAATTTGTGGTTACAATAAATGTGCGGCTGCAATAGAATTTCACCATTTGGATTCAAACAAAAAGGATACTATTGGAAGTATGGGTAATTATAGTATGAAAAGAATTAAAAAAGAAATAGAAGAATGCATGCTTTTATGTGCAAATTGTCATAAGGAATTGCATGCTAATAATTATAAAAGAGATAAAAAAGGAAAATTCCAATGAAACCAGACGATAACCTTACACCCAATTTTAAATTCAAAGAATCCTGGAGTACAGAAGTTATAAGTGGATTTGAATATAAAAGGCGTATTCCACCTACCCCAAAATATATACCATTGATATTTAAGGGAGCTTTTAATCTCCAAAAGATAAGAGATAGGTTAAATGAAAAATTTGGAAGTAACCCCAAAATTGGCAGGAGAAATAAATTAGGTGAAATTGTAATTGATGTCGGTAGCTGGTGGAGAACTAAAATATTTCAAAGATATCTCAAGCTAACAGGACAATCTACTACATCAACCGGTAATCACCCTAAGGGGATTGCTATTGATTTAGATACTCCACGTGGGATGACACCTACACAATTTAGAAACTTTATTAGAGATGAATGTAATACTGATTTTACTTTTTATATTGTTTACAGGTGGGGCGTTCATTGTGATTGGAGATAAATTTAGGGAGGTGAAATAAATGGGATTAGATTGGACAAGTGCAGCAGTATTGGTATTAGTTACAGTAGCTATTGTAAATAGAATAAAAACAGAAGCACCAGTGATAAAAGGATTTTGGTATACAATTATTGCTTTTGGTGTTGGAGCGATTTTATATTTTATAGGATTATATGCTCCTGTAATTGTAACTGTACCATTAACTATAGGTTTAGCAGCATCAGGGATTTTTGATGTTTATACGAAAAAATAAAAATTAAATAACTTCCTTACTGAATAGTAAGACCCTCTAGATGATTTATCATGGCTAGAGGATAGGGTAGTTCGGTATTAATTATCGGACTACCCTTTTTTTTTGTTCTAAAATCGGAAATCAATTCAAATATAAAAAATATCAATTCTGATAAAGATTTTACTTGACAAGGGTTTGTAGACGTATTATACTAAGTCTAACAGTTAACACAGTTAACATAAGCAATGGAGGCAAGGATTGAGCAGACCAGATACTACAATAGGATTTTACAGAGAAAAATTGAAAATAAGTCAGCAAAAAATCGCCGACATTCTTGGTATACCCAGAACTACAATGTCCTTCTATGAAACAAAAAGAGAGTTCCCCATACTTGCAATTGCTGAAAAGATAGCAGAAATATTAAATGTTCCAATTGGAAAATTATATAGCCAAGAGGAATTAGAGGTTATAAAAACAAAATGAAAAAACTTACAAATAAAGATTACATAATAATAGGCAAAATGTGGGAGAAAAAATCATCACTTTCAGAATATAGAATAATAATGGCATTAAAATTAAGACGACCTTTAGAAAAAAATGAGATTGTCCACCACCTAAATGGAAATTCTGAAGACAATAGACTAGAAAATTTAAGGTTATGTAATAGTGCGAGTGAGCATAGGAGTTATCATTGGAAGTATTGTGAATGGCGAGAGATGAGAAGAGATTCAGTTTTATATCATAAAGAAGATTTAGAAATAATAAAAAATGAAAACAAATAAACTAAAAACAATTACAGTAATATTTCTAATATCTCTTATTGCAATTACAGGTCTTGTTTTTTCTTGCGCTTGTAAAAAAGAGGTAGCCTTAAACAAAACTGAATTAGCTTTCCTGAACCTCATAAATGACGTAAGGGTAGAAAATAATCTTAATCCACTTACGGCTGACCAGAAATTAATGGACTTAGCAAAATCAAGATGTACCGATATGGCAGCCAGGAATTATTTCTCGCACTGGACACCTGAAGGTAAGAGGGTAAGACAAGGTGAGATTTTAGGTAGGGCAAAGATTGTTATTATCCCAGAAAGATTTATTAACGCCTGGTTAAATAGTCAATCCCATAAGGGAGTTATTTTAAATCCAACATATAAAAATATCGGTATTGGAATAATTGATGATAACGGAATAAGGATTGTAACAATAATATTTTCAAGTAGAAAATGGTAGGGGAAAAATGAAATTTATAAAACTAAACAGAATCTGGGGATGTGCGGAAAGTAAAGACAGCGTAATAACTGAATTCTACATAAATACTGAATATATTCGTGCTTTTAATTATGACGGAGAATCAAACCGCACTCGTTTGTCAACATATGACAATATTGAGATATGGATTAAGGAAACTCCTGAAGAAATATTAGAATTAATTTTGGATAGAAACAATGAAAAATAAAATATCAAATTTGCCACAGCAGGAATCACCTCCTTTCTTAATGGCAAAGGTAGGAGTAGTTTAAAATCGCTTCTACTCCTACCAAAATAAAAGGTAGTTATGAATAATATTAAAAAATGTAATAGATGTAAAAAAATAAAATCAGTTAATGAATTTTATAAAGATAAAAGAAGAAAAGATGGTTATACGTCTTATTGCAAAGATTGCATAATTAAATATGTTAAGAAATATAAGAAAAATAATCGTGAAAGAACAAATAAAAATGCCAGAGAATGGAAGAAAAATAATCCAGAAAAAGTGAGGAAATGGAAGAAAAAGAATCCAGAGAGAAACAAAGAACTATGGATAAAGGCAAATAAAAAAAGAAGATTAAGTCCAACATATAAATTAAGCTGTGCGCTATCTGGTTCGATATGGAGAGCACTAAAAAGTGGTAAGTGCAAAAAACACTGGGAAACTCTGGTAAATTATACTTTACAGGATTTAATAACTCATCTTGAAAGTAAATTTAAAGACGGTATGTCTTGGGAAAATTATGGCAAATGGCATATCGACCATAAAAAACCGATATCAAGTTTTAATTTCAGTTCTTATGAAGACCCAGAATTCGAAGAGTGTTGGGCATTAACAAATCTACAGCCTTTATGGGCTTCTGAAAATATTTCAAAAGGAGTAAAGCTATGAATAATAATAAATTTAGTTCAAATATATTTTCAGGTGGAATGCTCTTAAAGGGCAGTACAAAAATGGATTCTACTCTAATCATAGAACAAGAAAGATTATGTAATACCTGTAAAAATTATAAAGGTAGTCTAAATTGTAGAGTCTTAGGTAAAATTAAAAATCCCGATACTGCAATACATTGCTCTTGGTGGAAAGAAAAATCCAGTAAACCTAAAACTAAAAGATGCAGTTATTGCGGCGAATTAAAAACTATTGATAAGTTTTATAGAAATAAAGCAAATCCAGATGGGCATCAAGGTAAATGTATTAAATGTGCGCTTATTTATGGAACAGAATATCAAAGAAAAGATAAAAAAGTTAAATTAAATAATGTAAGAGGGTATAGGAGTTTGAAATGAACAATTTTAATAAAGAATATATAAAAGAATGTGATTGTAAAGAGATACAGGGGTTAAGAAAGCGTTTAGTAATGGGTGATTATTACATGGATACAAGTAGTATACAGCCTAAAGAGATTAATCTATCAAGAGATGTAGAATTAGACAACCGCAGTCCTTATTCTTGGCTACCCACAGGCGACCAATTAGATGAAGAGATAGTAAAGATATGTAAAAAGAAATTTTATGAATATGAATTTTTTATGCAATGGGATAATTGTAAAATAAGTTATTTTGTATGTGTTAAGGAAGATGGAAACCTCCAACAAAATAGTAGAAATGACAACCCTCTAATAGCAAAAATTTTGTTACTGAAAGAATTACTAAAATGAAAACAAAACAACTACTAAAATTTTGTAAAGATTGTCTATGCAATACCTGTGAGAATACTGATTGCAAAGAGTCAATGTGCTTTATATGTGAAATGGAATTTCCAATAGAAGATTGTGAAGGTTATAGAAGTGAGGGATAAATGAATAAAGAAATAGAAAAAGCGTGGCAAGCTAAATGTAAAGCATACAATATTTACCATAAAACACTTAGGATTTATGGTCCCTTATTAGACATTACTCGCAATAAATGGAAGACATATATTAAGGCAAGAAAATATTGGGAAAAGTTGTGTGAGGAGATAAATGAATAAAGACATTCAAAAACGAGTAGATAGTTTCTTCAAACAGTACGGTAAAAATAAACCAAAGATAGCAAATAATCGCTGTGCCAAAAGGAAGAAAGTTTGCCCTTATAACGAATCAGGTAAATGTAGGGGCTGGTGTTTAATTTAAAATATTAGGAAAGGATAAGAGATGAAAATAAATTTAGCCAGACGATTGAGACAATACACGATTAAACTTCCGGATAAATGTAACAGCTGCGATAGTAAATATAAGGATAAGGCAAGGGGCAGTTGCAGTTATTGTTATACACACGGATATGAAGAACTTGGCAATAATGCGGAAGAAATAAGGGAATATCCAGACGAAAGGAGATATTAAAATGAGAAATAAAATTATTAATTTCTTTCATAGAAATCGGATTATAGATAGTCATATAGGTATTTGGCATTTGCATATCTGGATATATCTATTTGCCACTTACTTTGATATGCACATTATAAGTATTTCAGTTTATTTTAAACAATTTTGTATTTTTGGCTTTAGTTTTGAACTAAATGAAAAGCGCAGGCTATTTGAATTTGCTATTAAAATTTTTAATGTAGGATTTGATACTTCTAAAAAACATACAGCAGAAGTTCACGAGTGGTATGAAAAATATATACTAGAAAGAACAGAGAAATTTGAGGAACTTAAAAAAACATTGACAGAAGAAGAAATTGAAAAAGCAATTAAATATAAAGAATTAAGTTAAGGAGATATTAAATGATTAATGAAAAAGTAGAATGTCCTTTTTGTGAATATAGAGACAAAGAATACTGGCTACAATTTAGATTAAAAGCTATAGAGGATTCTATAAAATTTGAACTTAGCGATATGGTTGGAGCAATTATTTGTAACCATATAAGAACCAAAGAAATAGATTGGACAATAAGGGATGCTGCATTAAAAGAAATTATGGAGGATATTGAAAAATGGGAAAGACAAAAGAAATAGTAAAAGTAAAAATAAATTTTAATGAACCGCATATAACTTACAAGAATTCTAAAGAGCAGAAAATTGTGGGGGTTACAACTGCATTAGGTAAACTTGATAAACCTGCTCTTATTGGTTGGGCTTATAACAAAGGTGTAAACGGTGAAAATCTTTATGAAAAGGACGAATCAGCTAATGTTGGTACTGTAGTCCATGCAAGGATACTTGGAATACTTTTAGGATATGAAATTGACAAGTATAACATCAGCCAGCAAGTCTGGGATTGGTCTGAAAATAGCCTTAATTCATTTAAGGAATATATCAAAGGCAAAGTCATTAAACCGATAATTGCTGAAACTCCTCTTGTTAGTGAAGAATACCAGTATGGCGGAACATTGGATTTATATGGTTTAGTTGATGATGTTAGGGAACTATGGGATTTTAAAAGTGGATCCGGAATATACGAAAGCAATATTTATCAACTTGCAGCACTACGACAACTGCTAATCGAAAATGGTTATGAATCTCCGGAAAGAGTTATTCCAATTAACATTCCAAAAAGTCCCGATGACAGTTTTGCAATACAGTCGATAAATGCAAATAACCTGGAAGAAGAATTTGGAATATTTAAAGACTGTGTTGATATTTATTATCGTCAAAAAAGAATTAAAGACAGAAAGAAAGGAAAAATAAAATAGCTTGACAATGATATACATTAATGCTATTGTTAAGAAAGTGATTATATGAAAGAAAAAATAACAATTTCAAGTTTAACTTGCAAGAGGTGCAATTATTTTTGGATTCCACGTAAAGAAGAATTACCAATAACTTGCCCTTCTTGCCGAAGTCCCTATTGGAATAAAGAAAAGAGAATAAAATCGAATGATAAAAGAAGTTAAAAAAGGTCGAAATGGAAAATATTGTATCTGTATTTGTGATTATTGTTTAATGGAATTTAAGAGAGATTTTAATACAGCAGTAAAATCAAAACATAACTTTTGTAATTATTTTTGTATGGGAAAATGGCAATCAGAAAATTTAATAGGAGAAAAGGCTACAACATTTGGTTATAAACATACCAAAAAAGCAAAGGAAAAAATAAGAATAGGGCATATTGGATTAAAGATGTCAGAAAAAAACAGAATAGAATTAATTAAAAGAATGAGCGGAAAAAATAGTCATCGTTGGAAAGGTGGTAGAAGAAAAGATAAAGATGGATATATTCTTGTTTATATACCCAACCATCCAAATGCAAATAGAGATGATAATTTTATTTTAGAACATAGATTAATAATGGAAAATTATTTAGGGAGACATCTATCACCCAATGAAATAATTCATCATATTAATATGGATAAATCTGATAATAGAATAGAAAATCTATATCTTTATTCAGATAATGGACATCATACAAAAGATTATTTTTATATAAAAGATTTAATCAAGGAACTTTTAAATAAAGAAATAGTTGAGTTTAAAGAAGGAAAATACATTATTAAAAATAAAAAAGGAGATGAATTATGCCTATCAAAAATTTAGGGAGTGGAAGAATCCCAAGATTAGGAAAAATACGTTTAGGAATTAAGGTCCCAGGTTCTAAAAGTGAATATCCGAAAGCAACAGATTATTTTGTCTGTCCTATCGAGGTAAGGGCAGTCTATGGAGAGAAGCCTAAAAAGTTGCAAATAGCTTTCCACTCTGACGAACTTGAAGAAGTTTTTCCACAGTACTATAAGCGGTACGGAAAATCAACTGGTCTGGTTTGTAAAGGTGATGGAGAGGATGCTAACCAAATTAATCCCAATACCGGTGAATTTGAAGAAATAAAATGTGCCGGCCGGAACTGTGAATACTGGAAAGAAAATAAATGTAAGGCAATCGGTAATTTGTATTTTATGATTCGAGGTGTAAATCGATTTGGGGTATACCAGCTCGATACGTCCAGTTATAATTCAATTCTAAACGTCAATGGTGGTATAGAATACGCAAAAAAACTAACCGGTGGAAGACTTGCTGTACTTCCATTCATTTTAGAAGTAGTGCCGCAGGAAGTAAATCCGGAAGGTAAGAAAAAAACTGTATGGATCCTGCACCTTGAAGCAGATATAGGCAAAATGATGAAGGCCCTGGATTCTAAGCCGCAGGATATATTTACTTTAGAAGAACCGAAAGTAAAAGACATTGAAGAAGACTTACATAAAAAAAGCCTGGTTGAATCAATTAAGCTCATAACGGAGGCGCAGTTAAAACGATATCACGCTATGGTAAAAGAGGCAGGCCTTACCGAAGTTGATATGGATAAGTGGGTAAAAGAAACCTATAAAGTAGAACACAAAAAGGAACTGACTATGGAACAGATTGACGATTTGTATAAGAGATTGGACACGAAAATAGAAACTAAAAGAATAGATGATGAGTTTGAAAAGTCTGAAGGTAAATTAAAAGTATAGGAGGTAAGGCAGTATCTTGAAAATCAGGGTACTGCCTGATTAAAATATTAACAATTAAAGGAAGGAATGAAAATGATTAAAAAGGAAATCAAATTAACTAAAAACCAAATAGAACCCTTCCGGGAATTGGTTTATCTTAAGGGCGGTATAGCGGAAATGATGATTTTGGTAGGGAAAAGGCAAGAGGAATTGTGGGAAAGGTTAAAAAAGGAATTGAGCATAAGGGGTGGAGAATCTATGAAAATTAATCATATAAAAAAAATATTAACCTATTTTGTTCAAGAAGATAAAAAGGAAAGATAATATTTCATTAACTTCATCGGTATTATCTATCGGTGGGGTTATTAAAATATTATGAATAACATACAAAACAGATTAGTAAATTACTTACAGACTTATTGTTATGGCAAATCTAACGCAATCAGTAAAGACAGGCTTGCCAGGTATTTTGATATTACTACCAGGGAACTTAGAGATTTAAAAAGGGATATTGTAATAAATGAAGGTATTCCTATCGGTAGCACAAAATCAGGTTATTTCTATGCAGCCAATAAATTTGAACTCATGCTATTTAGGGGTGAAAATTATTCTAGGTTTATAAGCCATAAAGTAATGATGGACGCTTACGATTTAATGATTTTAAAAGATGAACACACAGAACAATTGAAATTAATAGATGTTAAAACTAAATAAAATATATTGCGGAGATTGTAAGGTAGTAATGAAAGAGATTGATAATGAAAGTATCAATTGCTGTATTACCTCTCCGCCTTATTGGGCTTTAAGGTGCTATCTACCAGATACAGTTAAACTAAAAGATACTATTACGGGAGAAGAAAAAGAAAGTGTATTAAAAGAATTGACGTTATTAGGCATTAGTAGTATAATAAGGTAATGAGAGATAATAAAGGAAAATTTAAAAAGGGCTTTACATGGAGAAACACCAAACCATATTGGGATAGAGAATGGCTTCTTGTTCAGTATATAACATTGGGTAAAAGTTCTTCCGATATAGCAAAAGAGCAGGGGTGCCATCGTAACAATGTTTACTACTTTTTAAAGAAATTTAATATAAACACAAGAACACTTTCGGAGGCAAGAAAAAATAAATATTGGGGACTATCCGGTGTTGATAATCCTATGTGGAATAAATTAGGTGAACTAAATCCTAATTATAAAGGTGGAATAACTCCAGAAAGACAAGCATTTTATATAAGCCAAGAGTGGAAATCGGCTTGTAGTAAAGTTTGGAAAAGAGATAAAGCAACTTGTCAAAGATGTGGGTTGCATAAAGAAACGGATATGCCATTTCATATCCACCATATTAAAAGTTTTAAGTATAAAGAACTACGTTCTGATATAAATAATCTAATTTTACTTTGTGAAACTTGTCATCAGTGGACACACTCCGGGGGGAACAAAAACAATGATTACTTACAATAAGAAAGACATACCTGAAAATTTACAAAAATACTTTGAGCCCGCAGAATTAGGCCTTGAATCTACATTTGAAGAATATATTAATAAACTCTGCAATATTTTTGATGGGGTGAAACGAATATTAAAAAAAGACGGGACCTGTTGGGTTGTGATTGGAGATACTTATGGTGGAACCGGTATAGGACAAGAAAAATCAATGGAAAGTAAAAATAAACAAACCGATGGTCAATATGAATTAGCAACAGAAGCAAGAAACTTAAAAAATATAGCCACAAAAGGAATATATGATAAATGCTTATTGATGATACCTTTCCGTTTTGCAATAGAAATGGTTAATCGAGATACAATGGATATTTATGAGCTTGATAAAAGTTATATTTTATGTAATAATATAGATATTACAAATAATATAACTGGAGTACACAATGCCATACAAAGACAAGGAAAAAGCAAAAGAATATTCACGAATATATGCAAAGAAATGGAGGAATGCCCACAAGGAACAATACCACAACCGAATGATAAAGTGGCAAGAGGAGAACAGGGACAAGACACATCAATACAGCCGAAAATATTATTGGCTTCATCGAGAACAGGAAATAACCAGAGTGATGAAAGGAAATACCAAGAGACACAGACGATTAAAAATGGAAGCAATAATACACTATGGTGGAAATCCTCCGAAGTGTGCTTGTTGTGGGGAGACGATTTATCTATTTCTAACGATAGACCATATCAAAGGGAAGACAAAAGAACACAAAGCAGAATTAATAAAATATGGCTCAATCTACGAATGGTTAAGGAGAATGAATTATCCGCAAGGTTTCAGAGTTTTGTGCATGAACTGCAATTGGTCAATCGGGAAATTTGGATTTTGCCCCCATCAAGAGGAAAAAACCTTTGTATACGCAAACGAGACATCCCCATAGAATTACTACCTTTATTTAAACTATATAAAGAAGAACGATGGTGCTTGAGAAATACGATAATATGGCATAAGCCTAATTGTATGCCGGCTTCAGTTAAGGATAGATTTACGGTTGATTTTGAATATGTATTCTTTTTTGTAAAGAATAAGAAATATTGGTTTGAACAATTATTTGATGAATATACAGAACCACTAGACAGATGGGGCGGTCCTGAAATAAGAAAATCAAGTCATAAATATATTGAGATTGGCGAGCCCAAACTTGGTAAATTTGGAGCTACCTCTATGTTTAGAAAGGGTTGGCCAGTTAGACCAAATGAAATAGGACGTAATAAACGATGTGTTTGGCAAATAAAAACAGCACAATTCCCGGAAGCACACTTTGCAGTTTATCCAGAAGAATTAATTGAACCGATGGTAAGGGCAGGTTGTCCTGAAAATGGAGTTATAATTGACCCGTTTATGGGAAGTGGGACAACCGGAGTGAAAGCCAAAAAACTTGGTAGAAATTTCATCGGTATAGAAATAAATCCCGATTATGTAGATATAGCAAACAGGAGATTAGCAAATACATATTTTCAGCCGGAGTTAATTAAATGATAGAAAATGAAGAAAAAATTAAAATTAGTCAAATGATAATTGAAGTCGAAGAAGAAAAAGATATTTATCTAATTAGGGTCAGTAAATTAATTATGCCAGAGTTTCAAAAAGCAATTATAGACGGAACTTCAAAAAATAATATAGTTGTATTCTTTAATTTAAAGGATTAATTAAATGATAAGCATAGTTTTAGCATTATTGGTGATTATAGTTCTTTTATATATGATTTATAGAAAGATTAAATGACATCAGATATTTATATAGTTTTAGCAGTTATAATAGCATTTTAAATTATTATGATATATGCGA
>Ga0210003_1000415_pt1 | contig 38590 bp, 59 predicted proteins | sample LantaG_FD_182804 | JGI IMG/M metagenome (GOLD analysis project Ga0210003, IMG submission 182804) | Deep subsurface microbial communities from Baltic Sea to uncover new lineages of life (NeLLi) - Landsort_02402 metaG (SPAdes) (version 2) | ecosystem: Environmental > Aquatic > Marine > Oceanic >...
CTCCCACCCTAACCCCCCCCTAAATATAATCCCCAAAAAAGCCAAAACAGACTCCACAACACTTTCCATGATTGTAAAGCGAAAGTGAAGTGGTATAATATACTTTGAAGTAGTGTTTAAAACTTGATAATAAATATACCTCCGCAGCTACATTTTTCATTTTGGAGTTGTAGCATTCCCGGTTTTTTTTATTTTTATTTTTTTGGATTTTATAATTTGAAACTTAAATAATATTTTATAAACCGAGATAGACACCCCAAACAGTTTGCCATAACTGGTACTTTCGTATTGGTACGAAAACATTGCATCATCCCAAGCCCCTCCTTCTTTTCTTCTTTTAAAAAATGTCTTCATATAGGTTTTATTTGGTTATTGTTTTTTAAACAAAAGCTTTGTTATTTCCTTTTCATGCATTTCTATTGTTATTTTTATCATCTTCTCCACGCACCCAGGACAGGAAGGTACAAGCATACTAGATAATACGTTTATGTTTCTCTGGAGCCGTACAACTTTCCTGCATTGTTCAACTGTAAACGCCATACCATTTTAGTTAATTAATAGGTTTTTCAGTTGGTCACATTTTGTGACTCGCTGGTTTTACTTCGTCTATAAGTTCCTGCGGTGTTCCTAAAAGGATAAACTTTGGGCGATCGTCTTCCATAATTGACTTCGGTATTTCGTTGCCAATATATAATATTTTATTTAACATTGCCTGTTCTAGATCCTTCATCTTATTTTAGTAATAATAATTTAAGCTAAGCTGTTGCTGCTTTTACTGCCCACATAGCAGCTTCTTCGTATGAGGTTTGTGCTAAGCTGGCCAACCTTCCGTCTTTTTCTTTTAAAGTTTCACAAAGGTTAATTAACTCCGCTGATTTTTGTTTAATCTCAGAAACAATATCATTATTATCTGGATTAAATGTTGTGCGAACTCTTTGTTCGCCGATTGTTAATTCTTCCATACTTTTTTTTGATTATTCCCGATCTAAAATTGTCGGGTTTAATAATAATTATTGCTGGTAGTGAATGGACAAGGTTTGACTTGCAGTTCACGGTAGGGCTGTCCTTCTGCGTCCTGCGTGTACTTAACAGGATGTTTTTTCGTTTAAGCAGTAGTAGATTCCTACTTACCCACCCATCTACAGGGTTATGGCTCACTGGCCACACCACCCACTACCAACAAAATGACTATTAAAGGTTATTTATTAAGTAGCTTCGACATTATCTGTTTTGATATTAGTAACCTTAGAATAAGTCACTCCTGACAAAATATCTTTAACAATACCCCAGTACATAAGTAAAACTCCTATTCTATCTGTTACGAATTCAAAGGCACTTTGTGGTTTTATAGAAAATCCACCATACCAAGTTCCAACAGACCAAATAAATAATCCAATCCAAAATATTTTAATTCCTGTTATTTTCTTTATTTCTTTATCCATAGTTTTTATTTATTAAGTTTTTTTGGTCTAATTAATATAGTATTCCCCTCCTCAATAATCTCCAACTGAGGCTTTAGTAGTTTTCTCACTGACTCCTGCCAGCTCTCAACCTCTGTATCAGAGAACGATTCAATGAACGCAGCTACCTTCTGTTCAAAAACAGGCGTAACAGGCTGATCCACAAGCCTTGAGAGATGATTAACCACTTTGTTGTAGTCGTGGTCTGGTGAATCAACCATCATTGGCACTGCGTCTAGTTCTAGGGTTTTATTCATTGGTAGGTTTTTCATGATTATATCCTAATCTTTTCAAAGGATTTTTATGTCCTTGAATTTCTCTTCGTTTAAAAAATGACTCTGTTAATAAATCTACTCTTGGACAGTCTAGGTTGATACAACTATAAAGCCCTTCAAAATCCATAAGGGGAAGTGTGCATTTATCACATTTTTTTACATTTAATTTCATATTATTAAGTATCAAATAGGTATCTTTTAGGTGTAATTACACCTGTTCTATTGTAACCGAGTAGTAAACTGCCTTTCTTTACTATCGGAATAGAGTAGTCTACTTGTTCTTTTGTTAGTTTTTTACTCATATAATTATTGATTATTTTTTGTTAAAGATGAAGAGATGGCTTTTTGAATGGATAGCGCTGTCTGAAATAAACCATGTGAGTAAAAGCTTGCAGAACCATTGCTCCACTCTTTAAAGCTAAAGCCATAATTACTAGGGGTTATTTCTAGGTTTTTAATTACAATTATTTTATCGTTAAATTCATAATCAGTGCCTTCTATAATAAACTTGTGCAGTAAATCAACTATTATTTTGTAAAGATCATCGTGCTTTTTTAGTTTATCCAGTTTTTTATTCCAAATATTTGAATTATATCCGTTTTGTGGAAGTTTTTTCTCCATAACTACTTTGTTTTTTGTTATCATTATTTTATTTTTTAGGAACAATCTTGATAGTGAATGAAGTTTCTCCCTCTTTTACTTCGCCACCTTCAATAATAATAGTATTTCCACCGGAAAAAGCCCCTTTTCTTGTACTCTCTTTGATAGCCCTAGTGATCGTCTTATGTAAATACTCGTGATCAACCTCTAAAGCACGTGATCTATTTTCTTTATCAGACATATTTTTGGTTTTTTATAAAATATACGGATAAAAGATACATTATCACTAGACATTAATCAAGGCTTATGATACTTTATTTCCTGTAGAACATATAAATGTAAAATATAGAGTAGGTGGGTTTTTGTTTTTCCCTACACATCTAGGGTTATTTTTCCCCCGAAATTCTAATATTTTTTTTATCCTTCTACACTGCACTAGAAATGGGGGTAGCCAGTTGCTCGGTTATCCCCATTTTTTATGTTATATTGTTTATAGTTTTTTTTATTGTCTAATATTAAAAATATATGAATGATGACCAAATAAAGATCTATTTTGGCTCGGAAAGTGGTAAAGAAGTGTCAAAAAAAATGATGGTTTTCCTTACTGAAAACGGATATCAGCCTATTAGTGATGATAAATCACCATTTGTCCTGTATACAAAACGTATAGAAAAAAAAATAAAAGTATCTAAAAAGAAAAGTAAAAATAACTAAAAAATATGGGAATTTTCTATGAAAAAGGGAAAAGTAAGAGCGAAATGAGGCAGCTCAGGCTCAAACACCCTAGTAGATACCTATCTGAAGAAGCTGCAAAACTACTCATGGATAAAGAGTGGAGATTATCGCACCTCTATAAAATACTGGATAAAAATGGAAAACTAATCACATTCAGACCCAATGAAGAACAGTTATACGTTCTTAGGGATATAGTTATGGGTGGTGTGAGTAAATATATAATTCTAAAGGCAAGGCAGCTAGGGATGACTACCTTCCACCTTATTAATGATCTGGATTCTTGTATCTTTACACCAAACTATCGTGCCGGAATAGTCGCTCACCAATTAGAGGCTATGTACGGTATCTTCGAGATAGTAAAAAGAGCATGGCAACACCTACCAGACTCAATAAAAAAAATGTGCGGTGATATCAAACCTACCAGAACTTCTATAAAATTTCCGCATGGTTCTGAATTAACAGTAGCCCTATCCTTCAGATCCGGAACTCTATCTCATCTACACGTTTCTGAATTAGGTAAAATGGCCAAGAAATACCCGGAGAGAGCCAAAGAGGTGATAACCGGTTCATTCCCCACCGCAGAACAAGGGATTATCTCTATCGAGTCTACGGCTGAAGGTGTCGGTGGTATCTTCCACAACCTCTGGACTGGTGCGCCTGATAATGGATTCAAAAAAATCTTCTTTGATTGGACTAAACATAAAGAGTACGTTTCAGAAAAAAGGAAGATATCCGTAGAATTCTTAAATATACAACGTAGAAATAAATTAACAGCACAACAGATATGCTGGTACTACTGGAAATATAAGCAGATGGGTAGAGAGGTCTTCCAAGAATACCCTCTAAGTCCTCAAATGGCCTTCCTCCAGAGCGGAGAGGCTATCTTCGATGCTGCTCATCTTTTTCTTTCCTGTTTTCCTTCTGCCCCCGAAAGTGAAGAACATTATGTAATCGGCGCAGACCCTGCTGGTGGTGAATCTGTAGGCCCTGATCCTGACCGCTCATCTATGGATATTATAGATTGGCGCACTGGTAACCAGGTGTATCACTGGTCTGGGATAGAAAAGCCTGATGAGTTCGCGCTTCGGCTTTACGCAATGTCAAAAAAGTACAATAATGCAATTATAGGTTGTGAAAGAAATCCGGGCGGTTTTGGAATCGTCGTGGTGAACAAACTAGCTGAACTGGGAGCTAAACAGCATTCTACCAGAACATACTCAAGAAAAAGAGATAAATATGCCGATAAATGGGGATGGGAAACCAATTCAGCGACAAAAAGACTAATAATTGAGGAATTAGAAGAAGATTTAAGGAAAGAATCTATCGGTTTAGCGTACCAGAAGTCTATTGATGAATTACTTTCCTACGAGAGAAAAGAGAATGGATCTACTGGAGCTGTTGAAGGCTGCCATGATGATACCGTTATGTCCCTTGCTATAGCCAATAGAATGAGAAGAGAGCATCCACCAAAAGGTTTTGGTTCTCTAGCAAAAAAAAGACCCAAAAAAAAGGGAGAAACATTTATGGAGGCTATGAGGAAAAACACTAAAAAGAAACAACAGAACATTAGAATAGGTCGTTAAAAAATATATATACTCATTTTTCACTTAAAAACTAATATTATGGGAAAAAAAATATCATATGAAGGTAAAGCAAAGGAGAAAGAATTGGAAAAGAAACTATTACAAGAATTACAAGCTGAGGTTAGTATCGCTGACTCTTATTGGGAACATAATTTCAAAAAGAAATGGGATATGAATTCCAAATATGTAGCTGGTGATCAGTATGAGAAGCTTGCCGGATATGATGATCAGATAGTTACAAACTATGTCTTGAGAAATAATGAGGCTGTTTTCCCGGAATTAATAAATAAGAATATAGATATTACTGTAGAGCCACGCAGGTCACAGTTTTTTGAGGCTTCTAAAAGGGTTAGAGGTGCTATGTACTATATCTGGGAGGATGAGGAGTTCGGTGTTTATGATAGATGTGAGGAAGCTGTTAAAGATATGGTCGATATCTCTATGGGTGTGGTGAAAACTACATACCTCTTTGAAGATGAAGAGATCACTACTGAAAAGAAGGTTCCTGAAGATAGACCTTTTATTAAACAAGCGAAGCAATTAGCAGGGATGGTTAATGGTAAAAAAGCTGAAAAAACTATAAAGGAGAAAACACAATATGTCTTAGAAGATAGAATCCTTGTAGAAACGATTTCACCTTTTGATATTCGTGTTTCTTTCGGGTGCGATGGTAGGAATGGTACTAATTCTATCCCTTTAATAGCCCAGGAAAGAGAATTTAGAAAAGACCAGTTCACTAGAATGGTGGGGAAAGAGAATTTGGACAAATATACTGCTGTTCCAATGAAAAACACAGATAAAAGTAAAAAGGTGTTTACAAATAAGGATGGATCAAAAATTGAAGTGTATCGAGGTTGGGAAATTTGGATGAAAGATAAATATGTCGAGAATGGATATGTTGTCTGTATCGTTGATGAAGATTTCAAAGCCTTTATTAAAAGACCTACTTCTAGCCAGTATCTATTCGGACATCCTTTCCACTTTATTAGAAGCAGATCAGAACAAGGTGAGTTCTATCCTCGTGGAAGAACTTGGTATTATAAGGATAATCAAGACGAGTATAATATGCAGACTTCTTTTTTGATGTCATTTACTAAAAAAGCGCTACCAAAATTTGGATATGATGAAGATTTTATTTCTCCTAGAGATGCTGATAAAATAGCTAATGGTGAAGAGCTTTCATTGATAGGTTTTTCTGATCTACAAGGGGCTAGTCTTAAAGATGTTTTCCAACAAATAACCTCTGCTCAAATCCCTAGAGAGGTTTTGATGGCTCGGGATGCTTCAAGAGTGCATATAGATGAAATCCCGGGAGTTACAAATACTTTCGCTGGTGGTGGTGTCGATAAACAAGACAAAGCTACCCTTGGAGTTCTTCAAGACAGAGGATCAAGCAGGAGAATAGAGCCTTTAAAAGACAAAGTTGATGCCTTTATTGGAAAGGTTATGAATAATGTCTTCCTTCTAATGCAGGAATTTTTAGACAAAGAGATTGTTATAGGGATTGAAGGTGATGAAGGGGTTAGAATGGAATCTATCACAAAGAAGCAATTGGTGGGTGATTATGCTATGACGGTGAGAACTAGAAGAGCAGAAGATGTTCAAGATGTTGTAAATATTCTTACCTTATTAAAAGGTGTTCCAGAGGCTGTTCAGCCAAATCCTATTACTGGAGAAAGTATTTCTTTGGTTAAAATAGCAAAAGTTTTGATAGATCAGTCAAGGATTTTAAGGAAAATTCCGGGTATAATTATGATCGCTGGAGATGCTGATAATGAGAATATGAGAATGTTGAAAGGTGAGAAGATAAAGCCAAGAATGGGTGAGGATCATATGCTACACGCTGCGAAGCACACAAAAGCCCTACAAAAAGCAGAACAAGACAAAGTTGACCCACAGGTGCTTTCTATTATAGAATCACACTTAGAGGAAACAATGACATTAATTGAGGAGGAGAATACTACCCAGATGAAGGAAATGATCGGTGGCGGTTCCGCTTCTTCTGGCAGTGGACAGGTTCAACCGATAGCACCAAAGGGAGTGGCTTCAGAAGCTAGTCCTGCTGGTATGGGTAATACCGCTGGTATTCCAACGGCCCAAACTACACAAACAGTATAAAATTAATAATAAAAATTGATATGAACCAAGGACAAGGATCAGACCCAAATACTCCAAACACAGCACCGACAGCACCAGAAAATGCGCCCACTAATACTGGAGATCAAGGACACTCTGAGCCAAAAACAGAAGGACACGTTCCGGAAGGTTCCCCTTCGACAGAAAATGAAAAAGGTGGAGAAGCACCTAAAGCGCAAACTGAAACACCTCAAAAGTTCTACAATGAAAAGTATGAATCCAAGGAGGCTTTCGAAATTGCGTACAAGGAAGCAGAAACAAAGCTGCATAAGCTGAGTGAGGAAAACTCAAAGTGGCAGACTACGTTCCAGACGTTTCAACCTATAATTGAAGCGATATCCAAAAACCCTGAATGGGCTGATGCGATAGAAAAAGGGATGTTGCCTAGCGACTATGAGAACTTACCAGAGGAAGATAAAATGCAGAGAAATATCCTTGCTGCAATAGATCAAAGGTTAAAACCTGTTATGGATAAGTTGGCCCTCGTAGAGCAAACTGGCTCAAAATTCGAGGATACCCTAGAAGTCCAAAACTATAAAAAAACTCTTGATGCAGATGAAGCTACTCTTTACACAAAGTATGAAGAACAGATAAAGCAAAAGCGAGAAAATGTTAAAGGATTAACACTTGCTGAGGCTCAAGCTCTCGTTGTCCCTCAAAGTGAGAAGGAAAAGATTCGTGCTGAAAAGGAGAAGATTGCAAAAGAAGAGGCTGAAAAAAAGAAGCGAGCTGCTTCTGTTGGTGCTACTTCCGTCAAAAGCGGGACTGGTGCTAATGTGCCAAAAAAGAAAATGTCAGTATCAGAAGCTTACGCTTTCGCACTAGGGCAACACAAAAACCTATAAACTAAACTTTTAAGATAATGAATTCAAACTTCAATACAGATATCTTATCTACTACTCTTGATGCTTATACTGAAAGCACAATGAGAGATAATATCTTCGATTCCAACGCTCTTTTCTATACTTTAAAAAAGGAAGGCGCTTATGTCCCACAAAATGGTGGTAAAAGAATTCTAGAACCTATCATGTTCGAGAAAAATTCTACTGCTAAATCTTACGATGGATATGAACTTCTTGACGTTACACCTCAAAATGGTCTAACTGATGCAGAATTTGATTGGAAACAATACTCTGTACAAGTTTCTATCGATGGTAAAAGCGAAAGAATTAACAGTGGTGATAGTGCTGCTATTAATCTTTTAGATACAAAGATCAAACAAGCTGAAATGTCTATCATTGACCAACTGAACCAAGGTTTATTCGGAGATGGTACTGGAAATGGTGGAAAAGATCTTACTGGTGTTGAAATTGCTGTAGATTCTACTGGAACTTACGGTAATATCGCTCGTGGAACTTATTCTTACTGGGCTTCTTATGAAGAAAGTACTTCTGCTGTTTTGACTGTTGCATACGTTCGAAATCTTGTTACTGGTATCTCTTCTGGTGGTAAAGATACTCCTAGATTACATATCACGACTGATACTCTTTATAATAAATATGAAGAGCTATTATTCGACAAACAACGTTTTGTAAATGTTATGGATGCTGAAGCTGGTTTTGATAATATCAAATACAAAGGTGGAATGATTACTTGGGATGAAGGATGTGTTTCTACTAACTGGTACGCTTTGAACACAAACTACCTAAAATTCAGATATCACCCTGATGCTGATTTCAAAAACACTCCATTTATTCAACCTGACAATCAAGATGCGATGGTATCTAAGATTCTATGGATGGGTAATTTGACTGGTTCAAATTCAAGAAGACAAGGTAAATTGACTGGTAAGACTGCTGCATAGGTAGTTTTTGGCTGGATTTTTATATTTTATTAAATTAAAACCACTATGGGATTATTTTTAAGCGGTTTACAAAAAAGAATTTCTAAAGCAGAACTCTTTAAAGAATCTGCAAGTAAACAAGAAGATTTAGGACAGATTGCATTAGATCAATATGGTAATACATATAGATATGTGCAACTAAAAAACGCGATTGGAGCTAGGGGTAAATTAGTAATTACTACTAAGACTGCTGAAGCTACGCTAGCTTCTAGTACTGATCTACTTGAGGTTACTCAAGCTGCTGCTGGTTGGACTGCCAATCAATATGCAGGACATAGCCTTTTCATCGATGATGGAACAGGAGAAGGGCAAGTACGAAGAATTAAGAGTAATACTGAAACAGTTTTAACTCTTGAACAAGCTTTAACTACTGCTCTTTCTGTAGCTGATTCTGATGGAACAGTTTTCTCAGAAAATCATGTAAATATTTCTGCGATCACTGCTACGATCCAAGCTGTTCAAGGTGTTTCTGTAATGGCTCATACTGATGAGTATTATGGATGGATTCAAATCGGAGGTGTTGCTGAAGTACTTGTAGGTGCTGCTGTAGCTACTGATACTTATATCACTCCGGGAGATGATACTACTGGACAAGGTAAGGTAGTAGGTGGAGGTGCAACTATTGATACTGTTACCCTTGTTGGGCGAACAGAGGTTGCAAATTCAAATGCTGATACTGGAATTCCGACAAAACTTCTTTTAGGTTACTAGGTATTTTCCATGCTGGTCATCACTACGGTGGCCAGTTGGAAGCTAACTAAAAAATATGAGTACAAATCACGCAGAAAAAGAGGCATTAAGAGAGATCTTTGGAGATGACTGGAAAAAAGGCATGAAAGAAAAGCCTGAAATCGATTCTAGGAGAAATTGCCCGGCTAGTGTAGCTACAAGTGCAAAAAACAGAATTAGAGAGAATCGAGAGCATGAGCGTAGAAAGATGATGGCTAATGCTGTAGATAAGGTTAAGGCGAAACATTCGAACATTTCTGCAAAAGAGGCTAATATATATGCAAATACTATTTTAGATTTAAATAATAAATAACTATTTTTCTTTATGAACAATGATGTAAAAGCATTCCAAGGAGCAAATTTACACTCACTAAAAGCTGAGTTTAATGCTGGAAGAAAGGCTTGGATGACAAAAAACATGGAAAATGAAGGTCTAACTTTCGAAGAGGTTAAAGATATTTTCCCAGAGGAGTTTAAATCTTTTGATCATTATAGAGTCGCTAATGAAACAAAATTACTAGAAAAGACACTAGATATTGCCAAAAAAGCAGTAGCAGAACATGAAAAAGCTTTAAAAAGAAAAAAGAAAGCAGTAAAAAGGGAAGATATTGAAATTGACCCAGAGGCAGTAATGAAGCAAAATGAAAAAGAAGAAGGTAAAAAAAAGGAGATAGATAGTCTAGCAACTGAAGTGGATCCCGATGACTTTCCTGTTTTAGAAGATTCAGCAAAACCAATGGCAGATAAAAAAGGAGGATCTAAAAAATAAATAGGAGAAAAAAGCCATATCATCTCATAACTAAGTGATATGCAATTCGTAGATATAAAGACGGCCTTCACCTCGTTTCGTGGTGATCCTAGTAATGCTTTTCATAGTGATGTCTCTTCTTCTGGGGTTCCTTCTGATGATGAGATCTATATTAATTCTGCATATCAATATATTGCAAATTACACTACTGACTGGCCTTGGCTTGAAGATACAGATGAAACTTTAGATTCTGTTGCTGGACAGCAAGAATACACAATGCCCTCAACTATTGGATCGGCTAGAGTCGTTTCTGTTGATGGTATAATTTGTGATCCTTCGCAGAAAAGTGATGTTTTAGTGGCGAATAATTACAATACTACTCCGATGGCTGGACAGCCACGTTATTTTTATATTACTGGAGATGGTAGTGAGAAGAAAATAGGATTCCATCCTGTAAAAAGTGATAATGGGGTTAATGATATTTATATATATGGTTCAAGAATTATTGCGCCTTTGGTTGACGATTCTGATGAGCCTCTATTTATGACAACTGGAGGGCAGGAATATTTAATGACAATTCTAACTGGAGCCTATTATTACTATCTTTTAAAAGAAACGACCGATAGAGATCGGCAAAGACAAAGTAGAGCTATTTTTATAGAAGAATTAAGAAGCATGAAAAAGAATTCAGTAAGAAAAATTGATAGACCTTATGCTATTACAATGCGCCCGAAAAGAAGAGGGACTTACCCTCCAGAAGGGCATATTGCTAGGACTCCTTTTCCATAAACTTTAACCAAAATTTTATATGGCCAATGAAGACGCAAAACAAGATAATAATTCGGTACATTCCTTACTGGTTGTCGATTCGATAACAGGTGAAACTATTAGACTGAAGGCTAATGCCTCTGGTGAACTAATGGTAGTTTCTAGTGGCGGTTCTTCCGGTGGCGGTTCTGCTTCTGGGGGTGGATTAAATACTTACTATGCAAAACCAAGCGGAGTAAATGCAGATGCCACAAGTGCATACTCGGCAGGAACAGTTATTGCCGTAACTGGCTTGGCTTATCTATTCGCTCTTTTAGATATTGAATCTATTGACCGTTATAATTCAAGTGGTGTTTATCAAGATACAATCACACCAAAAACTGAAGATATTACGGTTGCAGGTACCCAAGGGAATCAAACAATCACAGTTACTGGGGCTACATTTACGGCTGGTGATCAGTTCAAGGTCACTTTCTCTTTAGATCCAAAAACCATAAATGAATCAAACGATACGCAAAAAAATGAGGTAGTTAGTCAATCAAACAAGCCATATGATGAGAATCCTTTGTGGATAGATGAAACTAATGTTGCTGCTTCTACTTATAGATCAAGGCTCAAAACTGCTGACCACTCGGCTCAGACTATCCATGTGGATTGTGCCGGTGGTGTTACTGTTACTTTGTGGAAGTCTAATCTTACAGATCCTAGCACATCAGCCGATACTGATTGGGTTCAAGACACATCATTCCCTGCAACGGTAGACACAAAAACAGCATATGCAATTAATAATGAAAGGTGGACTTGGCTAATGATTAAGTATGTTACATCAGATACTTCAAACACAATGCAAGCTTCTATCAATAGGGCTAATAACTAAATATCTATAACCAAAATTTAAAATGTTTACATCAAGAAATCCTTATAGGCAAGAGCGTGTCGAGGTGCTTACAACAGAGCAAAAAGATAAAATAACAGAATTATATTCTGCTGGTCTTTTAGAAAACAGTATGCGCCATTATTTCGTAACAGAGGCTCCTGCCGAGCTGAAATTTGAGGGCGGTAAAAAATTCGACCATCTTATAAAAAAGTCCATAAACAAGCTCAAGGCTGTTGGGAATGATACTCTTCTTGTAATGATGAAGGAAAAGCCGGGAACTCTTTCTGGACTAAAGAAAATTATTTATGAAAAGCACTCTGACTGCACAAAAGAATGCCTTGAAAAAGTTGTAGATGCAATCGTAGCAACCACTGGAACATGGACAGAATACAAAGCAACCTTTAACTAAAAGAAATGCCACAATCTATTTTTTCTGCAAAATCAAAAAAGTGTATTTTCTTGGAAAAATTTCAAGATAGATATTCAGTCTTTAAAAATGGAGGATTTGTTGATAACTCTTTACTTATTAATGGAAGTGTTGATATTGATAGTGCTTCTAAGCTGATGAGCTATTCAAATTCCTACAAGCTTAGTAATTCAATAAGAATTAGTGCCGATGTAAATTTTAAGAATGTTTTGTCTGATATTCAGCCAATAGTTTCATTCGGTGATTTTATGACAACTTCTTTTGAAATTGGGTTAGAGGCTACCCCGACAGGATCAACTAAGAGAATCTATTTTAAAGACCCATCTGCAACCATATATTCAACAGAATATCTACCTACTGGAAGAAATAAGATTGATGTGGTCGTAAGTGGAACAAAGGTTTATTTTTATGTTAATGATGAGCTGTTTGGGACTTCTGTAACTCACACCTTCACTTTCGTAAGTGTTGACTGGCAAACTCTATTGGTAGGAGGAGATCAAAGCTATATGTATTATTTTGATGGGGATATTTATTCCGTAGGGCTATATGATAAATATTTTACTGAGCAGGAACTTAGCGATGCACCATTGACATACCTAAAAAACTCAACTGTAATACTAGCAACAAATTCTGTTATAGGTAATAGTGATCCATTCGTTACACCGGATAGTGCTAATTATGAATATGATGCAATCCTCGGAGATGGATTAGGAAATAACAAGCCGACTAAAATAGTGAATGATCTTGGTTTTGATTATAGCGTAGGAACAACACCATACTTAGCTATATATGACATTGACGATCAAGAACTATCAACTAATTTTACAGTAGGTCTTTGGGTGAACTGGAACAGCTCTGTAAATGCTCATTTTATGGGAACTTCCAGCCTAAGTTCTCCTTGGAATGGTTTTTGTTTGCGATTCCAAAATGTTTACTTGGAAATGGAAATCGGAGGTGGTGGAACATGGAGATCGGCAAATGATGTAGTTTCAAAAAACAATAATGCTTATGAGCTGATTATCGCAACTATGACGCCTACAGCACTCAGAATATACAGAGATGGTGATCAAATTGGAGCTAATGGATCTTCAATGCCAAACATATCAAATGACCAACCATTATATATTGGCAAGCTCATAACCGCTAGGTCTGGGGCTAATTTTGCTGGACAACATGGCCCTGTTTTTGTAGATAGCAAAAGGGCTTGGACTCCAACAGAAATAAAAGATCTCTATTTAAAAGGAATGAATTACTTTAAAACTTATGCTTAAAAAAAACTTAGCGCTTGCAATGGATTTTACAAAAGGTGCTTTACTGGATCTTTCTGGAAACGAAAATGATGGAGCAATGACTTTTGGTGAGGTTTTTACCTCTCTCAATGGTAGTTTGGCTATTAATGGACAAAATGGACTAATAAATATTCCTAATGATTCTACTTTAGACACAAATGCTATAACTCTTTGTTTTGGTGGTGATCTTACAGACGGACTAAAAAAAGAGCAGTGTTTTATTGATAAAAGGTCTGCTGGTAGTGCTGATTTTGTAGTCTACACTCCATCAGATAATAATCTGACATTCTTAGGCACTGTAGCTTCTAATATAAATATCCCTGATTCTGATCTAAAGGGTGCAACCTCTCTTATCATTACAAAGGCTAATGGGTCTTCCATCCCAAAAGTTTATCTTAATGGTATTTTTTATGGAAATATGTCTGCTGCAACTGAAATTGGCAATAATGGAAATAATATATATATAGGTAGAATTTATTTCAATGTTTATCCTTTGAAAACAAAACTAACATCAATAGCGATTTATAATGATGAAAAAGGTGTTTATGACTTAGGTATTATTAAGAAGTGGCAAAACTCAGTAAAAACACCATACTCTTCGGTTAGAAATAATCTTTATCCAATTAATGTTCAGAAAGACAATGATCCAGATTTAGTTTCTGCTTGGACTATGGAGATCATAAACTCTAATATTGTAGACAATATTAGTGGTGGTTTGGACTTAATGAAGGCTGGGATTGTTGAAAATAGGATTGGTATCTCAAGAAATAAATTATTATATTTTGGAGGTGGGTATGCTACTGGAATGATGTATGCGAGCGAAGACTGGTCAAGTGGTTTCTCTTTTGGTGCTTATGTTTGTCCAGATTCCGTTGTGGGAATTCAATACTTAATAGATCATAGGGATTCTTTTGCATCAGATCAGGGCTTTGCCGTTAGGCTAAACTCTGGTGTTTTGGAGTTTTGGGGGATGGATGCCGGTGTTGGTGCGTGGAAATCATGTTCAAATACTATCGCAGCCGGTCAAGAAATACATGTAGGGGTTGAATATGATAATGTTAATGTTGGTTTTTATTTAAACGGAACTTTAATAAATCAAGAGGCTTATACTGAGCCTGTTGGTGTTTCTAGTGCTTTTGTTTATTTGTCTGCTGATACTTCCGGTGCGAACACTTATTTGGGAACTATGGATGAGCCAAAGATAATGAAAAGAGCGATCGGTGCTTCTAAAATGATGGAGTGGGCGAGTACAAAAAAAGGGCGTGTTTTATATAATCAAGATTTTTCTGATTCATATGTTCAGCTTAATAATACTAATGCCATAGGATCTCCTATACCATCTACAGATCTAAACATTATTGCTGCTGGTTTTAAAGTAGTGAATTCTAGCGAGAGAGGCAGAAAGGCTATAATTGGGTCAACCTTTGGATCAAGGGTATCTACTGTTCATGATGGAAGGCCTTACGGAACTTATGAGTGGGATGTTGAAAGGGCATCTGGTCAAAGATTATATTTTAGTGCCATGAATAATGATGATTCCTTATTAACTGGACAATTTATGTCTGTTGATTGTGGTGGGGGTGGAAATGATTATGTACAGGTAAACACTGAAACTGGTGTAAAACTGACTACCTCTGTTGGCTCCCTTCCAGTTGGTAATTATAAGCTTAGGCTTGTTATTGAGGATCCGGCAGTTAAGCCTACTAATAACTGTAGCTTATTTGTCGATGGTTCTTTGATAGCAGCAGATACAGGTTCAAACCCTTGGACCTATGCACCGTCATTAGGTTCAATTAATTACATGCTCGCTGCTCCTTATTCTGGCGGAAAAATATTGAAGATAACAAAAAAATATTAATGAACAAACCTGAAAATGAAAGATTGGCAGTTGTAGAAACAAGAGTTGATGCATTCGAAAAAGCAGTAGAAAGGCTTTCAAATAGATTAAATAGCCTTTTAGATAAATTAGATACAATTCTTACTAGGCACGAACAGCAAATAAAAGCATCGGTAGCACAAGAAATGTCTATATATAAAAAAGAATTTAATATAATGAAAATGAAGTTAAAACAATTAGAAGTTCTATTATTCTTCTCAAAATATCCAAAACTAGCTATTTTTATAGCTATGATCCTGTACCTTTTCGCAATATCAGACGTAAGAGATTATATTTTTAAAATACTCTAAATGGCATCAGAATTTACTCCAATAGAAATAAAGAACTTTTCAGGGGCATTCACAAATGTTGGTGATCCTAGATCTTTGCGCCCGGATGAGGCTCAAGACTTTAAGAATCTTGTCTTATTTGGAAACGGTTCTTTTGGTTCAAGAGCTGGTGCGAAAAGAATAGCAGAGCAAATAGACACAACTGAAATTACAGCATTAATGGCCTTGGTCAAAAAAAGTGGCCCTGTCTGTTTAATAGCAGGGTATGATGATAAAATTGTGAAATGGGATGAGAGTGGTAATGTTTGGTCTTCTGCTATTCACACCTCCACTACAAGTGGTGAATCTCGTGATGGTGTTTCTTATGATGATTATATTTGGATGGTAAATAAAGGCACTGGTCTACTTGATGATTTTGCGAGGTATGATGGGACTACTTACACTGAATATCCAGCCAATCCTAAAGGGAATAAAATAACACTAAACAAACAAAGGGCTATCGTTTCCGGAGTGGATTCTGCGCTCCAGAATGTCTACTATTCTGCTATTGATGATTTAACTGATTTCACCTATTCAACACCTAGGGCCGCTGGGGAAGGGGGTATTGTTTCGTTCCCCGAATTTGGGGATGCTGTTACCTCTTTGGTTACTAGAGATTTTGGGGCAGATTTAAAATCACCGACCTATATTTTCAAAGGCTCTTCAATTTGGACTTTATCATGGGAAACCATAACATTAACCTCCGGAGTTGTAGAAGATTATCCTGTAAGAAGCTTATTGAAATCAAACACTGGCTGTTCTTTTGCTAGAGCTGCTTATTTTGATAGTAATAATATTTTTTACGCAGATGAGAAACATAAAGACATGAGAACTCTTGGATATCAAGCAAGTTTAACAGATCAAAGGACTAATAGTATTACCAATCGGATTAAGAATACTATGAAATATTTGAATTTTGATGAAGCTGCGATAATAGAATATGACAATAAGATATTAATGGCCTGTAAAACGAGTGAGGCAACATTCAATGATGTTGTCGTTTGTGCTGATTCTCTCTATCCGAGTGAAGATAGGCCGGCAGCTCTCTCTGTTTTTGACTGGCATGTTAATTGTTGGGAAATATATAAAAATGATCTATACTTTGGATCAAGTGATTCCGGTGATGTTTATAAAGCCTTTGAAGAAAACGATGATGAAGGCGCTGCGATATCTTGCCTTTACTCTAGCGGAAACATGGGCTTTGGGATCCCGAGCATAGCAAAAAGATGTGAGTCTGTTTTTATCGAGGGGTATATGACAGATGTTGCAGAAATAACGATCAAAGCTTTCCATGATTTCAATATCAGTGAAACTTGGTCTGTAACTATAAATGGTCAAAGCGATGTTGTTTCTCAAAATATTTCTGTTGCATTGGGTACTTCTTCTCTTGGATCTGAAACTCCTTTAGGAGGTGGCTCTGGTGGGAATCCCGATACAGATTATAAGCCGTTCTACGCTTCTATTAAAACACCTAGAACTAAATGGTTTAGGCAAAAGCTGACAATAGAATCCGATACGGCAGGTGGGGCTTGGATTGTAAATAATATTACTTATAATGTTTCTTCTGAAGATCCTAAATGGATGCCTACTTCTCACCAAATACCAACTTAAAAATCCAATAACCTCAAATTTATGCCATCAGAAATCATAAAATACACACAACATAGTTTATATGAATCAACATTATCTGCTGAAATTTCAGCAACAGATACAGAAATAAAACCTGTAAGTATTGGTACATTGCAAGATGGAGATGTCGTAATGTTCACCATAGAGCCAAAGAAAAGCAAAAAAGAGATATGTTACGGTGTTTGGTCGGCAGCCAATGCGCAGCTTGAATCATGTTTAAGAGGTTTACGCCTGTATGGTGCTTTAACAGAGGTTACAGCAAATAAGCAAAAACATAGTAAAGGGGCAAAAATAGTTATTTCAGATCATCATGGTTGGCACCAAGAAATAAAAGCAGCAATGAATGGCATTGGTTTCCATGAACAGGTAGCAGATTTGGCAGCCTTAGCTGCTGTAACTGGAATGGCAAGCTATGACCTAAGATATGTTCAAGATCAAGCAAAGTTTTATTACTACGATGGGGTGGCATGGCAAGCACAAACGACTGGTGCTGTTTCTACAGCCACCACTACTACGTTTGGAACTGTAAAGGTAGCAGATGCTCCTGCTGGAGATGCTACAGCAATCACAACTGACAATACTGATAGATTATTAAGTGCGGTCAATTTAACAGACCTAACAGATGCCGGAGATTCGGCTCTGCATTATCATGCTACTGATCGAGCTAGAGCAAATCATACAGGGACTCAAACGGCAGCTACTGTTTCAGATTTCAATGAGGCAGCTCAAGATGCAGTTGCAGCTTCAATAGCCCTTGGAACTCACGTTGCAATCGATATTACTTACACAGACGGTTCTGATAAATTCGATTATGCGGTGAAATATGATAATTCTTCAATTAAAATTAATGGAAGTAATCAACTATATACTTCAGTACCAGATATCGTAGATGGGACTTCTGTAGAGGATAATGGATCGAATGTTATTAGAGTGAAAGCCGATGGAATAGATACTACTCATATTGACTGGGGAACTGGGGCAAATCAGGTTTCTTTAGATGATGTGCCGAATGGTTCAACATACGAAAAGCTAACCATAGCTCAAGTTACCGATCTAACAGATGCTGGAGATTCTACACTTCATTACCATGCAGCAGATCGAGCGAGAGCAAACCACACAGGAACACAGGTACTTTCAACAATAAGCGATGTTACCGCAACAGCAACAGAAATAAACCAAGCCTTAGCTGGGATTGATGCCTCTGTTACTCAAGCTCACCTAGACGCATTATGTAATGGTTCAACTCTAAGCAGTATTCATTTCCATTCAAATTCTTATTCAGAAGATCCGGGCCAGCTCACAACAGGAAATCAAACAACACAGCAAGACAAAACTATCACAGTCAGTCCGGGAATTATTGGCAATGCCTTCTCTTGTATTATTGATATCGGGGTTTGTGGCTCTACGTGGGGGACAAGCTCAAATGATTCAGTAAGAAGGTCAAGTTATTTTGTTTCCGGCTCTTTAGAAGATTCAACTATAGTAATACAATCTTATTCTACTTATTCTAATGCAGGGGCTTATCCGACAAATTACACAGTTCTTAATCCTTTTTGGTCAAGCGCTCAGAATTCTAGTATGGGCTTTGGCTCTGCTACATTTGCAGCTCCATCAATAAGTGGTTCTAATACTTCTGGGGCAACAGCTTCTTTAAACTCAATAACTAGATCAACTACGGATCTCCTCTTTAACTTCAGAGGTGTAAAGGGAGGGGCTGCTTCTTTTGATCTTTTATATGGAGTCCGTAGTATTTGTGTATGGTAGAAACTATATTTTAAACTTAATTATTATGCCACCGAATTCAGAAACCTTTGCTCCACTACAACAAGCTCAAGCTTTGGCAGCTCCTACAGCAGTTGCGCCTATAGCTTTGGGTGGACAAGTTGAAAAGGTGGCGCAGGGAGATTTTTCTTCAGATCCGACATCAGAAGTTTTTAGACAAAGACTGAAGGTCGCTCAAGAACAAAATGCACTTACAAAACAAGCACTCCAAAACCAGTTTGCTCAGACTCTTCAGGGCGCTCAAGAACAAGCTACTAATTTAATCGGACAGCAAAAATCACGATTAGCGAAACTGGGAGGTGTTGGAACTTCTATCAGTTCTATCGGTCAAGAAACAGATTTCACCCGGAAAATAAATGAAGGTTTAGCTAATTTACAAACAGAGCAAGCTACCCAGACAGCGCAGGTAAGTATAGATGCTCAGACAAAAGAATTAGATATTATCGAGGCTCAATATGGACTTGAGGCTAAAAGACAGGCAGAAGCACAAGTTCAGCAATTAGAAGTTGCGAAACAAAACGCACAAATCCAGATGATGAATCAGGAAACACAATTAGCAGTTGCTAAGTTTAATGCAGATATGCAGCAAAAAGGACGAGAAGAAGCTCAGAGGAACGCAATGGCCGCAGGTTATGTTGTAGGCCAAGATGGACAATTAGTGCCTACAATCGAGAAAGAAAAGCAAGTTCAAGCTGTTGTAGAGCAAGATAGAAGATATACCTTCGATGTTAAGAAATTTGAAGCTGAAGAAAGAGCAAGGCAAGCAGAATTAGCACTTCAAACTGCTAATCTTACTGGTGATCTAGGTGGTGTCAAAACTCTTGGCGCAAAAAGTTTAGATCTCCAAGCCCTGAAATTACAAGAAGATATTAATCAGTTTAATCAGCAAATTAAATTAAAAGAGCAGGGTCAAACTTTTGATCAAGGAATTACTACTGAAACTCTTTCAATGGAGAAAAGAGCGCAGCAATTTAATGAGGCTTTGCAGGATGCCGAGCAGATAATAAAAGAGAAACTAGCAAACAATACAATAAAGAAAACTGATGCTGATATCGCTATGGATAAAATCACTGAAGCTAGACAAGGAAAAATGACTAATCAACAAATCAGAGCCAGTGATCTTGATATGGCTTTGAAATTACAAGACGATCTAAGAAAAGAAAAGATGATGCCATTAGAAATGGACAAGACAAAGGCTCAAACGGCAGCTTTGAATGCGTCTGCTGCGGCAGACATAGCAAGGGCTAAAAACACTGTTGCTTCCGCATTACAAGGGGGAGTTGTAATTCCGGATGAGGCTACAGGCCAAATGCTTAATAAGGTTATTGATCGTGAGGATAATGATGATCCAAGCAGTGAAATTATCGGCTTTAATATGGAAGAGCTAAATAAGCTGTCGCAAAAAGATAGGGATAAAGTCTTAAATGCCTATAATTATGCATACAGAGAGAGTACAAAGGCCAGTGATGCTGCTGCTAAAAAAGAACTTGAAAACAAACTTGCACAGTCCATTGCTAGATCAAAACTTGCAAAAGAAAAAGGATTAACTGATACTGCTTCCTTAGCTCCTCTTCCTAGACCATCAAGATCTTCTTCTTTTGGTAATCCATCATAAAAAAAACAAATGACAAAGTTCTCTAATTTTAACTTTGGATCTGCAAAAGACAATTCTTTTAATATAAGTTCTTTTAATTTTGGAGATTCCAAAAAAAATACATTTGATGTAAGTTCTTTTAATTTTGGAACAGCTCAGAAAAAAGAAGGGTTCGGATCAAGGCTTTTAGACGAGGCGATAGGTACATTACCTGTAATCGGAAAACTTGCAGGAAAAAGCGAAAGCTACCTTGGGAATGTCTTTGAACAGTCCGCAGAGGTAGGAGGTGCGATTATTAGTCCTTTAGCTAGGGCAAGTATCGGGCCTTTATTGGAAGCGTCTGGATTGGCTAGTCCAGAATCTTTAACCAACGTGCCTTACTTAGGTGATATTCGTGCGCCCGGTGCGAGAGCAAGAGATTTATTAGAAAAAGGTGAAATATCAAGAGAGGGGGCTATTCTTCGTGGTATGGCTGAGGCGGTGTCTGACTCCTTCGATATCGGGTCTTGGCTTTATGGAGGTGGCGCTGCTAACAAAATGGCAACGATGTCTTTTGCTCCACTAATGAAGGAATCATTAAAAGTGGGCGCTGTTGAGGCTTTGTTAGGTTTTGGTTACGGAACAAGCGATGCTATTAGTGATGGTGATGATCTTTCAGATGCCTTTGGAAAAGGTTTGGAGGTGGCTGCAATGACTGGGGCTGCTGCTCTTGTTTTACCTGCTGCACTCTCTGGTGCTGCTGAAGGCGCATCAAAGACTGCTGTCGGATTTATAAAGGGAGTTGATAAAGGAATATCTATTGCCGATAATTCATTGGGGCTTGCGGAAAGGCTGGCCACAAAAATAGAAAATAGGTTACCATTTGAAACAAACAAGTTAACCAGAAGTGTTCGGGCTATGGGTGAAGCAAAAAAGACTTTGGAAAATGTCTTTCTTCCTCAAGACTATCTTATAAGCAAAAGAAGTTCTGCTGGAAAAGAGCTTGTTAATACTACTGAAAGAAGAATAGAGATCCATGAAATTGGGAGGGCAAAGGATAATTACAAGATGGGTGGATCTAAAGGATATAAATCAATTGATTTAGATGGAAAAATGACAAAAGAAGATGCCTATGCCTTTATTGATCTATCCGAAGGTAAGGTTGCAAATGCTTCTCCAAAAACTAAGGAGATGGTTAGTAGATGGAAGCAAGTACATAATGATATTAAAACAAAGGCCAATCAGAAGTATGAAGCTAGAAAAGTAGAGCTTGAAACAGATATAGAAAATTTGAAAACTGATTATCATTCAACAATAGAAGCGGAAAAAGAATTGTTTGATGTTTCTGCTAGAATAGATGTTATTATGGCTGCTCAAGATTCTAATCCTGCTGCTGCTCTTAGGAAATATGCGAAAAGAGGTAGTGATACGCTTCCAGAAGCTACTGGTAAATCTCTAACCTATAAAGAAGCTAGGGAGTTAAAACTAGGTAAAAATGAAGCTACTTTCATTCGGGAAGGTGATCAAATAGCGCAGGAACTAGGGTACAGATCTTCAGAAGAGGCTAGAGAGGCTTTTGCTTTCTATAATAAACAAAGGAAAAAACTTAATGAACTTTTCGATACAGCGAAAACTCTAAGGAAAAGTGGGGCAAGAATAGGAAAAGGGGACAATCTTTTACACAAAATTTATGCTAAATCTCAAAGACTAGAGAAACTCGAAAAATCTGATTGGGGTAAGTTATTAAAAGGAACTAAAGAAAACTATTTCCCTCATCAAACCATATCTGTTGATAGCATAGACAAAAGAGATATTATTTTTAAGCAGGTAGCTGAAAACCTAGTAAGGCTTGGTGAAGCTTCTGACTTAGACATGGCAAAAAAACAGATCATTGAATTTGGTGCTTTTTTGAAGGGTGATAGAGAAGTGCCTTCAAGTATTATAAAAAAATTAATAAAAAGTGGACAAGCTGTAACTGAAGATGAAGCGAGGGGATTAATTATCAACTTTAGAAAAGGGTATAACTCACCGAAGTTCGGTGCATTTAAACAAAGGACTGTAAACTTACCTTTCTATGATCCTAATCCTGCCAGAGTAATACCTCGATATATCGATGGGGCCAATAAAGCATTAGCTGAGGCTGAAATGTATGGGATTAGAAATGAAAAGAAAACCAGATTGCTAGGAAGGATAGCCAAAGAGGTCGGGCGTGATGATGCTGACTTTGCTAAAAAGTTCTTGGCTCAAGTAGACAGAGGGCCAGTTAAATTAAATGCTTTTGCTAAAGGTATAATGTCTTTTGAGATTCTAACTAAAATGGAGTTTTCTGCTGTTTCTAATGCAACCCAAGGTCTGAACACACTTCTTCAGACTGATATGCCGGCAATGTACAAAGGATTCAAAAGTCTTCTCACTAAAGATGGAAAATCTTTTACTGCTTTATCAGGGGTTGCAACAAGGGAGGCGATAGGACTAGCTCCGGAAAGAGTTAATTCTACTCTTACAAATATGATGTTTGATATTTCTTTGTTTAATACTGTTGAGGGTACTAATAGGAAAGTGGCTGCCGTTGCTAGTGTTGATATGTTGATGCGAGAGTTTAATTTCCTTAAAAAGAATCCCACAAACATGGGGGTAAGAAACTCTATCCAACAGAGAATGGGGGCTTATTTCGATGTTGATGCTGCCTTAAAAAAAGGAGTGCTTGATCCTGATGATCTACTTGTGGCTGCCTTTAGAGGAACCCAAGCCTCTCAGTTTATGAGTAGGGCTGGTTCTTTACCTCAATGGGTGAATGAAAATTCCCTTGCTAGGATGGCCTTCCAGTTGAAATCATTTTCTGTGCATCAGACTAGATTTATTATCGATCAAACCTTTGGTGAGTTTTCTAGGGGGAGGCCAGGAAGAGCTGCAAGAAATCTTCTTATATTGTCGACTGTCTATCCGGCCGTTGGTGAGGTAAAGGAGTGGATTAGAAATGGAATTATGGGAACTTTGAGGCCGAATGAAAGCTCAGAATTTTTCGGGATTGAAGTACCAAAAGAGGTCAATAGATGGGTAGACAATATAGCTTCTGTAGGTGGTTTCGGTGCTTTATCTGATATTGCCAATACATTCTCATACGGAAAAATGTACAGCTTCGCTGCTGGGCCGGGTATCTCTGACATAGCAGACACTATAGATGGGATCAGACTTGACAAGAGCGGTGATTGGTGGATAAATAAAGCTGGGAAATGGATTCCATTCTCAGATCCTATAATTAACAGATATTTTCCTACAAACTTCCAGAAAAAAGAAAGGAAGAAGGGAACTCCTCAGCTTATATGGCCTACAGGTGGCAAAGTATATTAAATAAATAAAAGTAAAAATATGGCTAAGAATAAACCAAAAGCGGTAATAGTACATCACTCTGCTATTTCTAGGTTCAAAAATCCAGACCAATTTACGGCGATAAATAATTACCACAAAAGGTTATGGGGTAATGCTGTAAGATCTGTTTTAGGTTTTTATGGTGGGTATCATTACCAGATTTCTAGCAATGGGATTGTGAGAAAATATAGAGAGGAATATGAAGTAGGGGCGCATACGAAAGAGAAAGGTATGAATTATAAAAGTATTGGTATTTGTCTTGATGGTAATTTCGATATTGAAGAGCCGTCAAAAGAGCAAAAAAAAGCTTTACTGGATTTAATAGGTACTTTGCAAGTTAGGCACAATATCCCTGATTCTAACGTAGAGCCTCATAGAAATTATGCTACTTATAAGACTTGCTGGGGGAAATTATTACCAAGTGATATCCTCGGGTGTTTAGAGGGTGCTTATGATGTTAAAGAGTATTCATGGGGTGAGAAATATGAGAACGACTTGATGGAAAAAGGATTTTTAATTAAAAGAAAACCACTGCATGAGCCTTGTACTCGTGCAGAAGTTTATAAATTTATATCTCTAATCTCTGATAAATATGGAAAATGATAAATGGGACTCTAGGAAATTAATGGTTACAGCTTTAATAGTTATCTGTGCAACTATTTTAGCAGGATTAGGTGTAATCTCTGGTGATATCTGGGCTACTGTCGCTGCTGGTGTCGGTGCTGCATATCAAATCGGGAACGGAATGGAACATCTTAGTAATCGCTAAACATCTCCGGGTACTCAATTTCAAGCCTAATGGAATCTGCCACTTCCCATAATTCGGAGTCCAGAAGCTCTGTGGTGGATTTCTTTATGACTCCCTGTGCAATGAGTCGTTTTTTCATTTCTCTCCTCGTATGGGGCGATTTTGCGACCATTCTTTCATAATACCTTCTGCTTTTTTCAAACTTATTTTTCATATGGTTTTATTTTTACTATTACATACTCAGTTTTTGATTGGAATTTCTCTAGGACTAGCCTTTTAACAAAACGATCATCATCAATAATTTTATGTTTTACTAAAATATCAGTGAGTGGTTTTTCAAGGTTTCCAGTATCAGTGGTTTTATATCTTTTTAAATAGAATTGGTATTCTATCTCGATCCATCCTTCAACTTTTTTTATATCTTTTTGGGATAGAAGCCATCCTACTTCTGATTCATAGTTTTGATAATCTTTACTAGAGAATCTTCTACCTTTCCATATCTTATTTACAGATATTGGGTGTATATCAAGCTTAATCTCCATGTTTAATTTATTATGTGTATTTTTGCTTCACAAGAAGTATTATCTTTTCTATCCATGAAAAATAAATCACCTCTTTTTCTATATCTAATGTTCATAGCATCCACGACCTCAAACTCCCCATTGCATCTAGGATCATTGCCGTCTATCTGTTCTAACCTGATTTTCTGGTAGGGTTTGATATCCCCTTTTAACATAGACCATGAAAGCATTTCCTGAGAAAGAGCTATTGGCCTTCTCCCCTGCTTAACCATCTCACATATATTAGCGCCTGTGCCTCCGGCAATGCAGGGGGTAGAATCTGTCTGGCCTACTTCTGGGTTATAACTGGTGAAGGTGATGGCTTTTTTTTTAGTTCATCGGGCGGTTCAATCTTCCCCTTATTTTTTATGAACTTATTTTGAAGTTCTACGATCTTTTTTTGAGCTTCCTCAAGCTCTCTACCTTTAGAGAAATATGCTAATTCAGCTTCCTCATACTTTTCTTTAGCCTCTGCAACTTCAATGGCCAAGACTCCTGACTTAGAAGCTAATTCTAACAATTCTTCATTCCTTTCTTCCCTTTTCTTGCTGGCTGCTGATGGTGCAACTAGCATGACGGCCAAGATTATGACCAGCGCAACGGCTATAGCAGCCATTACTTTTATTACTATTTCTTTGTTCATGTTTTTTGTTTTTTTAAGAAATAAAAATAGTATTTTTTTATCTAATTGTAATTTGATTATCTTGATAGATTTTCACACCTTTAATATCTCTTTCACCTGCTCCTATTGCAGCTCTTATTTTCACTTCATCTATTAAAAGATACTCATTCGGAACCTTGCTGACATCTTCTACATAGAATTTCCATACTTTCTTTACTATTGTCGCTCCTTCTTCAGCCCTGTACATAGTCTTTTCTTCTTTAACCATCTCTTTTTTTTCCGGTAGTGCTTCTACTTTTTTACCTTCTGCTAATTGTTTTTCTCTTTCTTCCTCAAGTTTTTTCCTCTCCGCTTCTTCTTTTCTTTGTTTTTCCATCTGGATTTTTTCTTGCTCATCAATAAAAGTTTTGATCGATTCTTTGATTAGCCTTTCTATCTCTTTTAAAGGCTCTGATTGAAGTTTGAACTTATTATTAATATTCTTAACTCCAGCTTGAAAAGGTTCTAAGAACTCTTTTCTAAGAGTTTCTATTCTTTTAATTCTTTTCTTAACTTGAGAAAGGAAATTTGTAGCAGTCCGAACATCACTTTCTGTTTTTACTACAATCCCTGCTGCCTGTTGAGCAACATTATTAACATCTTCCGATATAGCCTGTATTTTGGATTCTAATTCTGACATAGTTTTATTTTTTTAAAATTAATATTGTGGACTAAAGCTTTTTTTTGCTGGGGCTGATTTTGGAGTCGTATTGTCGAAAGTATCAGCATCTTTGGAATCATCGATTGCGAAAAGACCGTTGAGCGCATATTTTCGAGCGTATGAGCTTGTACTACCGGTAATCTGACTAGAATCCATCCCCTTTTTTTCTAGTGATTCTCTTGCTAAGGCTGCTGTAGATATAGTTTCTAAAGGCTTATCTGCATTAACAGCCGTAGCGGTAGCCTCCACATATACACGACCAGCAATTTCAACAATTTGGTCTTTTAAAATAAGTACTAATCGGTTTTTTCTTAGTAGTGGCTTGAGGGCTTTTAAGATATCCTCGCAAGATCGGAACCTATAATTCCCAAATTTATTGACCTGCCCTTTCGGTGCGGATAGATTAGCCTGAACAGCTCCAAGTCTCTCATAGACATTTCTATCCTTTTCCTTTTTTTCCATGATTGTTTTTTTTAATAAAATACTTTGTAACAATGTTTATTGTCGAAATAGAAACCTTCGATCTTTTCTATATCTGGCGCATTCTGCTTCAAGAGATTCATATAGGTATAAACCTGAATAGCTGCATATTTCTCTTTATTAGCTTTTGGTTTGAAATCTAAGACCTGAACAACACCATCTTTCAATCTTACAATATCTATAAAGCCTCCCATTTCAGAATCTCCTACTGGAACTTCAACTGCCACCGTATGAGTATCCTCGTTGAGGAAAGCATTCTCTACAAATTCATGTTGTTTATTGCCCATTCCTTCATAATCAAGTTTTTTAGCTAGTGAAAAGAAATCAGCCTTTGCAACTTTCTCAACCTTCCCCATAAACTTTTTCTTTTTTGAATAATCAGAAACAGAAACTTCCGGTATTTCTCTGCCCATAGTAAAGACATGCCCTAAATAGTTAAGCAGTGGCTCCATAGCTGGCTCCAAGACACAAGAATATGTTGTGAATGGATAGTGTAAAGTGAATGTTTCACTGATCTCCTTTTTGAAAATCCTTATAATTTTGTCCATTTAATATCTGTTAATTAGTTTTGAATTTAAAATATTCCCACAAACCTGACATACATCCCCTTCATACTCATCTTGGCCATGGCCATGATAATCGTGAGGATTAAAATAATCATCAACCCATGTTTCTTTTATCGCTTCTTCATAACAATCATGCCCCTTTTTTTTATTTTTTCCTGTCTGCATATTTGACATTGAATTTATTTTTTAGGTGATGAATCTGAAGCGGATAATATTTATCACAATCGAAACATTGGAATCCTTTAATTGTTTTGCCTAGATTATGTACGGACATCTTAACTAATTCTTTCTTACATTGCGGACAATGAACCTTCTTTACGTTTATTCTTGCCGTTGTTATTTTCATGTTTCTTTTTGTTTATGCTAATATACTACTAAATCCCTAGGTTAATGTCAAGGCTTTAGTTTTGTTTTAAATAGAAATACCAGTAGCTTTGTCTATTAGTCTGCGGATAAAGAGGGTTTTATTTGTTCCTCTTTTCTCACACCATTCAGTTAGTTCTTTTAATTTTGACCGATCTCCTTCAACGTAAAGGACTCCGGTATCTCTGTTTTTTCTTTCTCTGAATTCTTCTATTACCATATTGATTTTAAAGTTAAAAAAAATAATAGGGAAAGGTACTGTGTATACCTTTCCCGAAAATGTTTACATAGGTTTTTTTTCTTCAGGTATATCAATTATACCAGCCTCAGTAGTGATAAGAACACCAGCTACAGAAACAGCATTTACCAAAGCAGTAGATATTACTTTTAGCGGATCAATTATTCCGGATTCAATCATATTAACGCTTTTCAATTCATCCCCAGAGACATCAAAGCCAAAGCCTTCTTCTGTGATCATCGGCCCTGTTCCATACTCACTAGCACTCTCACCAGCATTCCTAAGTATCTGATTGAATGGCTCAATACAAGCATTCACAACCAAAACATATCCGATCTCTACACCTTTTTTTTGCCCCTTTAGTTTAATACTTTTTTTGGCAACATCTCTAAGAGCAACACCACCACCTGAAACTATTCCTTGCTCCATAGCAGATTTACAAGCATTTACAGCATCTTCAACTCTATATCTCACCTCAATAGCATCTGTTTCTGTCGGTGCGGAAATTTTAATTGAAGCTATACCGCCATTAATATTAGCAAGTCTTTGTTTCAAAAGTTCTTTATTGTAAGAAGAATCTTCGTTTTCGATCTGTTCCTCAAGCCCTTTTTTATGTGATTCATAAAGTTCTTTTCCCCCTGCTGTTAGTGTAGGAGCAGTAAATATCGTTTCATGTTTTGATGTTCTTACTGATTTCACCATTGGTAAATCCTGAATAGTGACTCCCTCAACATAAGTTGCTTCCTCTTTGCTGTATGGCTTTGCTCCAATAACAGCCCCTAGATCATCAAAGAAGTCTTTTCTTTTTTGACCAAAAAGAGGCGCTCTTAAAAGCATCAACTGGATATTATTTCCTTCTGCAAATTTCATAAGCATAGGCACTATTTCTGGTGCGTAATCATCAGCTAAAACAACCAATTTATTCTCTCCGCTTTTCACCATCGAATCTGCTAGTGCTGCAAAAGCTTTTACACCATTGGAAATTGAGTCTTTACATACTAGAATCCTAGCATTTTCTATCGTTTTATATTGCTGTGTTGCTGCTGCTTGGTCTTTGAACTGCATCCTACAAGCCAAAAAGCCACTATCCATCTTAATACCATCAACTTTTTCATATGTAACTTTTTCTTCGTGTCCATCTTCAAGGGTTACCGCTCCATCAGCTCCAACTTGATACATAAGTTCACCAATAAGATCTCCAAGTTCTTCATCCTGACATGAGATTCTTGCAACCTGCTTAACTTCATCTTCAGTTTCTACTTTTTTTGCTATCCCTTTTAGAGTTTTAACAATATTTTCTTTTGCGATATCCATTCCCCTTCTAATATCCGTAGGACTATTTCCATCCTGAATTGCAGCCATAGCTTCTTTTACAAGTGTAGCTCCTAAAAGAGTCGCACAAGTAGTACCATCACCAGCAATTTCATTAGTTTGAATTGCAGCCTGTTTCAAAGTTTGCGCTCCTAGATTTTCCCACTGATCTGATAAAACAATCTCTCTAGCAATCGTTACACCATCATTGGTGACGTGTGGTGCCCTGTGTGGACGTTCCATGATAACATTTCGACCCTTTGCCCCCATAGTTTGAATAACAGCCTTAGAAAGCTTCTCAACTCCATTTAGTAATTTAGTCCGTAATTCTTCACCGTATAGTAAATCTTTCTTGTTCATATTTTAAAAAAATTAAATTTAGATAATTAAATTTCAACAGCTAAAATATCTTTAGCATCGACAAAAAACAGTTCTTCCCCATCAATCTCAACTTTATCAGGTGAGTATTTTCTATAATAAACAGTATCAGCAATTTCTAAAATATCACCTAAGTCCTCACTAATATCTATAATTATCCCCTTTACTGGCATTTGTCCTGATTGAAGTTCCTTATCAATCTCAATGTTTCCTAACATTTCCTTTTTAGGCTTGATTAGAACTCTCCCCTCTGCAAGATTAAGAGTTTCTATTTTTTTCTCCATATTTTTTTAAAGATTATGAATATATGAGTGTAGTTTTGCTTGGTTTTTAACATCTTCTTTCATTTTGTTGAACAGCTTCCGGAAATTTATATATAATTTATTTTTAACTGTTTCTTCGTTTTTAATTTCTTCCGGTACAAAATCAAATTCAATCTTAAGACCCTGAAAAACCAGAACACCTTTCAGAGCTGGCATTAATTCCTTTTCGTTTTTTGTATCTTTTGTCATTTTTAATTTTAGATTAATAAATTTCATCAGCTAAAATAGCATAGAGCCTTTGATAATGTCTAGGATTTTTATTGATAGTGAACCTCTCCAGTTTCCGGATCTATATATCCTAACCATCCAGTTTCTTGATCTTCATAATATTCTACTGACATATTGATTTATTATAAAATATACCTACTCTAGGATCATAAGCTATGTTCGCAAACCTTTTCGGTCCGAATCTGTTTTTCTTGATATCTATCTTGGCTGGCACAAAAATAGTGCTACTGCCATTTTTAAGAAAATCAGTTTCCTCTTTGATATTTCTTGTTATTTCTATTCCAACATCACAAGCTGCACTCAATGTCCCTGAGCCTTTGAACCCCATAATATCCGACTTGCTTTTAGCGTGTTCATTACTTACCTGTGAGGTGGCGACAATACAAATATCTAATTCTTTCGCCAAAGATTGAAGGCTCAGACTAACATTTGATATTTTTTCATACTCTGTTTTATGTTTAGTCATTATATTTTGTATGAAATCAATAAAGACTACTGGCTTTTTATTAAGCCTTATAGCTCTTTCAATGTCTTCATACTCAAAGAATTTATCCACAAATTTTATATCCATTTGGCTTATGTCATCTCCGGATGTTTGATCTTTTATCCATTTCAATTTTCTCACAAGATCAATAGATGTCATTTCAGTTGAAACAAAAAGGCATGATTCTTTTTGCCTACCTAGATTATAAGCCATTTGCAGGGCAAGCGTTGTTTTTCCCACGTTTGTATACGCTCCAATAACCCAAAAATGTCCCCTGTATAAGCCTTTTGTATTATCATCGATGAAATCAAAGCCAGTAAGTAGTCCGTATTGATCTCCTTGATTTTCTATCTCCGTAAGATAATCAGCAATTTTCTTATCCTCCTCAATCACTACTGAAGCTGTATTTTCTATGATCTTCCTTGCTGCTTTATTAATTACTTTTAAGTCTTTTGTGCCTGTTAGGTCTGCTAATTTTAGATATTGCGTCCTCGCATAATTACGCCCCCTTTTATCGAGTAATTCCTCTATATATAGCCGTAATTTCCCTTCTGTTAAGGCTTCCCATATATCTTCCCCCATAATGTCGCAGAATAGAGATATGTCAAAATCAGTGTCTATTTCTTTTCCTGTAACTAATTTCAATTGTGCCTCATAAATTTTGCGCAATTTATCATCAGAGAAACATCTGATAGGATTATATTTAATAATCATTTCTCTAGTTTCTTTATCTGTTGAGCATAACCAACGTATGATTTGTTTTTGTTTGTCCATATTTTATTTTTTTTTATAAGTTTTAAACCACTCCTTGAAATTAGGTAGATTATCATCACTTTCATTATTGATTTCATCTTCCCACCTTTCACCATTAATCCAAGTAGTCGGATGAGGAATAAACATACCATCGTTTTTTATCCAATCATCACTTTCCTTAAAACGTTCTAACTGTTCCATGATTTTATCAAAAAGAGAAAGTTTAAGTTTCAAGAATTTCTCTCTGCTTTTTTTCTTATTCTGTTTATTTGGATACTCCGACCAGAATTTATCAAATTCTGTGTCGGTCATGTATATGTTTTTTCTATTAACACTATCACTTACACTTACACTATCATTAACACTAACACTAACACTATCAGCTTGATTTGCTTGATTTGCTACCTTTTGCTTGCACTTGCTAGCATTTGCTACTCTTTGCTTGCCTCCTTTTGAACCGGCTATTTTGCGCTTATCTACTATCTTTTCGTACTTTTCATTATCTCTTTTGAACTGTGCCTTGAAAATACTAAAGACTAAACTTAAGTGTTTTGGTAAATCTATTTGCACTCCTTTTTGCACTTTTATAATTGCTCGAAAAAGCATTCCCAATTCTTCATCGGTTAAATCTTTTTCTATTTCTAATGTATCCAAATAAAGGATAAAACTTTTTTTCATTTGTAGCGGTTAATTATTTAAACAAAAGGGCAGTCAACAAAACCCGCTACAGATTTAGAGCGTTGACTGCCTTTTTATTTGAACAATATTCCATTTGTAGCGGTTTAAATTTATTAACTTATATCACTGATCTATATTTTAAAATAACCACCAAGCAATTTCATTTTATATAGATCAGTAGTATAAAATAACATCTTTTCTTTTTGCTTATGAATTATACTTCTGCTCTCTAGTTTTTACAACTATATGTCAATAGATTAATTTCTAGTTTTTCTATGTTTTTGCCTTTTTTCTTTTATATGAGTATTATATTTATACATCAACATTAAAACATAGAATAAAAAACAATGATTAACTTAAACAAGATTCAACTAATAGGAAATTTAACGATGAAGCCGGAACGGAAAGAAACAAAAGGTGGTACTAATTTGTGCTTATTTAGTATTGCTACTAATAGAACTTATAAAGATCCGAATGGTGAAAGTAAAAGCTCTACGCAGTATCATAATTGCATTGCTTGGAAAAAATTATCAGAGGTAATCACGCTTATATCTCGCAAAGGCTCTCGTGTATATGTAGAAGGTGAGGTTAATTACAATGAATGGACTGACGATACAGGGAAGAAAAATAAAAGAACTGAGATTGTTGTTCAAAACTTTATCCTTTTAGAATCTCGTAGAGAGCAGGAGGAGGAAGCACGAATGAATAACGGTAACGATACTACCCCCCAATCTTTTGATGAGTTCTAGATTTTCTTGATAAACTTTTCTTGTAAAAGGTGATTTACTTTCCTTCTGATTTTGTGCGTTTCTATATATTCCGGTCTGTCAAATAAGTATCTTGTTTCGTCCATTATATACACGCATTTTTCGATGAATTCCTTGTCGCTTGTGCCTCCTTTTTCTGCATTATCTAGCAGTATTAGGTACTGGATATATTTTGTTAGGTTTATTCCTAGTTTTGCGCTTTTTTCTTTCGCTATCTCTTTAATCCAAGGCACCATTTTCATGCTGGTTATCGGTGTTTTTGCCATATTTTTTTTAATGTTATAGATATCTTAGTGCGTTTCTTTTCTCCTCCTTTTCTAGGAATTCTTTTGCGTGGGAAGTCCTCCATTTTCCTTGCTCGTCCATTAATCTGTGAGCTGCTAGCAATCCAGACGTTGCGCCGTCCTTGAAGGCATAGCGCGCTGCCCTCTTTGTGTGGATATTTATGACTATTAAAAAAGTTAGTAGTCCTGACAAAATTAGTATTTCCATAGTTTTTTATTTTTGTTTAATTAATATTAATAATTTCTCAATTGTTTCTATACTCTGGTCATCTGCCGTACATTCTGAGCCGTCCTCGTTGAGGAGTTGCCAATCATAAAGATCTAAGAAATGTCCGCACCCTTCTATATTAGAAAGTGCAGTGCTTTCTTTTAAAGCCTCTATAACCCTAGACAAAGAAACATTAAGATACATGTATATATCTCTGAAGTGTTCTGGGTTTGGGTCTGTTAATGCCCAAACTTCTTTATTGAAATTATCCCTTGTTTTCCTTTCTGATTTATCCATTTTTTTGTTTAATATTTACTTGATATAAAGGTCAGCATTATTATTATTATTCCCAATGCTAGGAAGCTTATCCTGATTGTGGCTATATCATTCTCCATAGTTTTATTTGTTAAGATATTCCCAAGCCTTACCGAACTTCTTTCCCCATTCTTCACATCTTTCTTTGGTTTTGTGTTTAATGGTCGTTACGTTGTATTTTAGTAGAGTAGGATTAACATGGTAGGCTTCATCAACATCGAACCCCCAAATCCAAAACTCTTCACCATTTTTAGGCACGTAGTTCCATGATAAACTTTCTATCCGTAAAGAGTACATTTCAGCCTCTTCTCTTGTTTGGAAGAAGTTGCCATGTCTTTGATAGCGTTTGTCGGCATTGTCATTTCTATATAAACAGCGCACAACACCCCCGAAGCCAGACACATAATAGTACCCATCCCCAACCTGAGGAAATTTTTTCTTAATCCCTTCTGCAAGAGCGTCATAGCTCTCTTGTGATATTTCAACGGTATTACCGTTTTCTAATGTTATTTTTGGCATAGTATTATTTTTGTTTAATATTTACTTGATATAAAGGTCAGCATTATTATTATTATTCCCAATGCTAGGAAGCTTATCCTGATTGTGGCTATATCATTCTCCATAGTTTTATTTTTGTTAGTAAGTAGTTTTGTTTATCCCTCTCTAAAGGTGGAGGGGTTTGAATAATTAAAAGAATGAGTCTTTGCCGCTTAAGATTTCTACAATTTCTTTTTTAGTCATCCTTCCCAATTCATCTTTAATCCTTGTTTTTAAAGAATGTTCAGTAACATATTCTTTAATGTAATCATCTGCAATTTCCTTGTAGGCTTGCTTTAAAGCGTTGTGAATCTCATCCTTAAACTCAAAATTATGATCCGTACTTGTATCAACAACGTGTTCTACAAGCCTCTCCCTTAACACTTCTTTTGTTTTAGGACAGCTTATTAGTTCCTTTATTAGTTTATCCATAGTATTATTTTTTTTTATAGAAATAAGTATCTTTAAATATTTTCCTGTCCATTTTTTCCTGATCTAGTTTTTCTAGATATTTGATAGTTTTCTCTAACTCTTTTAGTGTTTTCTTGCTTTCTCTTCTGTCGTGGCACGCTTGAGCAATGATTCTTTTTTGCTCTTCTATAATTTCTTCCATTTTTCTTTTTTCTGCGTATACGCTTTTTTTTACAACTTCATCATTCAGCCTTAAGCGGTCTATCGCTGGAACATAAGCAGTATTGAAGCGGTACTTGCAATATTTAATCGCCTTATCTATCATTCTTCGCCTTATTTTTCTCCTCCCTTTTAATGCCTCCCCTTCTTCTTTATTTGTATTTGCAAACCATTCTTCACCTACCTTGATCATCAAGGGGTGTAAATTTGAGAACATACACACCTTTTTAGCTCCTGAAAGGAAAATGCTAGACCATTTCCCCGTTCTTCTTCTTCTAGCCTTTACAAGCTCTCTATTTGTCATTTTTAGATATGACTGTATTTTTATGTCTATTCTGTCGGTCATATTTTTTTTAGTTGGTTACTAGTGCGTATAATTCTATTACTTGCATTCCTTCTTCTTTTTCTATCAATCCGCTACCTTCTAGGACTGATAGGCTGGAGGTTAACCTTCTTAGAAAAAGCAGGTATTTTATAGCTATTTTTTGCTCTGTGAAATACTCCATGTGTTGATCAAAAGTATCTTTATTATTTTCGATATCCTCTAAGAGAATGCGCCCAACATCTTTGGCTAGTTTTTTATTCTTTGAGTAGTCTGCAAATGCTGTTGTTATTATTTTTGTCGCTGTCATCGGGGTGGTTACTTTTTCATGGTGTGCTATAAAGAAAAACGTAGCTGCTATTTCAAAGAGTTCTGCTATTTCCTCCTTAATTTCTAGCTTTTCTCTAATTTCTTTTAAACCTTTTAAATTCAATGACTCTTGGGCTTTGTCAAGTATGTTCATAGTGTTTTTTTTTGTTTATTATTTAATATTTTTACAGCTAGCAATCAGATAGTAATTAACTGGTACATACATAAGAAATCCGAGTATTAGTGTTTCTCCTGCTGTTCCTGCGAGTATTGAGGAAAGACAAGCAAAAGTGAGAAAGGTCATTAGGGCTGTAGAGTAGTAGTGTAGAAATTTCATAATATTTTTTTGGGTTATATATTAAAATGAAATATTATTTTAAAGTTCTGCTGTAAAGTAGCAGTGTCCTATTTTTTTGATACAATCCCTGATCTTTATACCAAGCCCTAGTCTGTAGTACCATTTTAGGCAAAGTAAGGCTTCTTCCTCGTCTATTCCTAGCAGTTCCGATATTTCTATATTCTTTTTTTCTTTAAAGGCTTTGTCTAGTTTCTCTTTATGTTTCCCCATTAGTTTTTTACATTTTTCTATTCCTTCTTCCACCTTTTTAAGGTCATCAGATTCAAAGGAATATTCAATAGTGCATGGCTCGTGAGCCTCAACTCCAAAGAATGAAGCGTCATCAGAATCTTGTATGCCGAAGGCAAATTTGCCTTCAATATCTCCATCATAGTATCTTCCCATAATTTTATTGTTTTAAATATTATTAAGCAGTTTAGAATCATGCTTAGGATTAAATATTTTCTAAACCTATTATTTATTCAGCTTATATATATATTCACCAAGTACAATATTGAAAGTTTCTTCGAACCAATGCCATATATCATCTCTACAAGTTCCAATTGGGAAGCTTAAAAATTGTTCTTCTATTTCTTCATTTTCATTTATAGGGACGTCTTTAAACAATCCCCATGTTTTTTTTAGTGATAAGTTCCGTAATTGTTCTGATTGTTCCGTAATTGTTCCTTTTGTTATCGGCTCTAAGCTTTCAATTTCTAAAAGATTGTCTCGTTTAAGCTGATACAAAGCCTTTGCCTGCTCCTTTGTTAGACCAACGACGATAACTCCTCTACCTCTATATTTTAATTTATAATCACCTGCTAAGTTTTCAGTTTTCATAATTTTATTAATGTTAATTTATTAGGTTTTAATTATTTTCGTTGAGAAATCCCATTGCTCCCTCCATTATTCCTCCTGCCATATCTTTTTGACCTTCGTCTAAGCTTTGCCATAAAGCCTTTATCTCTAGGGTGCCTACTTCATCATATTTCCCCTGATTGGCTACGTTATACATCACGCCGCCGAAAGAATCTTTCAGGATTTCTTTATAGGTGGGGTGGTTTTTAATTAATTGTATTGTTTCCATGTTGTTGGTGGTTAAATTAAATATATTATTTTTATTTGATTAAATAGTGTTTTTACTAGTATTGGGCTTTTATTGTTTATGCAATTCTCCTATGTACCAGTATTTTTCTAGTCCTTTGCCAAAACAATTATAAACAGGTCTTCCTTTTTTAAATCTTGTCGCCTCACCTGATAAAAAATAGCTTGAAACGGGAAGAGCAAAGTTTATAAATTCATGCCTTGTTTTTCCGCTTTCCTCTGGTGGCACGCTTTCAAGGAAATGCCAGTAAATATCTTTTTCTATTCTGATTGGTAGCACTTCCCCATTTGCGAGCCTGTTTGCTATTAACTTTTCAAAGCTTCCCCATTCCTTCCATTCTTTGCTTGTTATAGTTTTCATAATTTTTTTGGTGGTTAAAATAAAAATTGTTTTTATTTGATTAAATGTTTTTTTCTACTTGTGATCGGTGGAATAGTTTGTAGGTTTTTGGAAAACAAAAAGAATCGTCTTTTTTATCTTTATCGTCTTTTCTCTCCTTTTTTATCCATGTTATCCCGTTGATCTTGCTTTTCTCTCCTTTTTTAACTTTGAATCCGCTATCTATCCAGCCTTTGAATGTTTTTGTATCTAGGTATGGTAAGCCTTGAAGTTTTAACTTCTCCATTTCTGCTAGAGTGAATGCGAAAGAGTACATTGAAACGGATAGACTCGGACTTTGTGAGATTAGAAGGCTATATTTGTTTTTGTAGTTTTCATCTTCTGCGAGTTCTTTGGCTCTTTGCCATTGCTCCCGCATATTTTTATAGAAATCTTTTTTCTGTTCCTTTGTGTAAAGAGTAGCCATAATTTTTTGGTGGTTAAATTAAATAGATATAGATTATATTTGTCCGTCAATTTCTTTTAGAATGTCGTCTGCTTCTGCGATTGTATTACTTGAGTAGTAGACATCGGGCGCAAACTCTTCTACAAGATCCATCAGGTTAATGATTACATTCTCAACATCCCCATTTTGTATGAGCTTGTTTAGCTTTCCCCTTTTTGTATTTGCTCCTCTGAGCTTTTCCTGAGCCTTTTTAACTATTGATAGGATTTTCATATTATTTTGGTGGTTATTGATATGAAACTAATTACATCTTATCAGATCGTATGTACCTTGTCAATGATTTAATCTAGGTTTTTGGTATATACCTTTGACATATTCCTATTTTATCTAGGTATATCTAGGTCTATTCTATTTTTCTCCTTCTATTTTCCCTTTGTCAAAAGAAAAAGGCTTGTGCCTCTTGACAGTTTTAACTATAATATAGAACGGAAGGAAAAGAGGACTGATAGACAGATGGGCTATGATTGTCCGT
>Ga0210003_1000416_pt1 | contig 38568 bp, 29 predicted proteins | sample LantaG_FD_182804 | JGI IMG/M metagenome (GOLD analysis project Ga0210003, IMG submission 182804) | Deep subsurface microbial communities from Baltic Sea to uncover new lineages of life (NeLLi) - Landsort_02402 metaG (SPAdes) (version 2) | ecosystem: Environmental > Aquatic > Marine > Oceanic >...
ACCCATTCTAACCAAATCCTGAGGTGATAAAGAAAATTCCCCAATATCCGATAAATCAACGTCCATCACAATTTGATGACTTCCAACAGGAACCCCAAATAACATAAAATCACCACTGTCATTAGTTGTTGCAGTATACTTGTAGTATTTATCAAAAACCTCAATTAAAATAGGGTCGACTAAAACATCATGCCTATCAAAAAAAGTTCCTGTCGCCCTGTGTCCATTATACGAATTTTTATATGGTAATAAGTTATACCTATAACCATCCTCGTTAACATCGTTTAATGTTTTATAAGGATATAATTCACCAATAATAGGGTTTTCCTCATCCTCACTTTCAAGAGGGATGAAGATAGATACTTTAGCATTTGGAATACCAAAACCATTATTAACACTAACACGACCAATAACAACTCCATAGTCGGAACATTGTCTAGTGTATATTTCACTTTGTAATAATTTTAACGACAATATTTCCAAATATTCGAAATCTTGCTCGATTTGTACGTTAAGTGATTTGTCGACTCCGGGTTCGGTCCTTATTCTATATGATTTAGACATCTTTTCTTTTATTGATAAATAGTTTATATACCATTTTCAAAAGATAACCTATTATAAAATAAAATAAATTGTTAAGAGAAGTTCACATTCTTAAGATTCTTAACTCTAACGTTAACATCCCTATTAGGAAACCTTAATTGATAAGTTTGACTTGGTTCGGCAAAAATAGTGTCATCAACTAAACCAATTTGTCTAGTATCAGAATTCGAATACTTTTGAGAAGTCTGAGAAGAAGAATATTGACCCCCAACTTGATTGAATATATTAATATCAGATATGGATATAACACCATTTTCCGATTGTAATAATCTTCTTAAGTCTGAAATGTAAACATTTTCACCCATTTCTCTATTTAAAGGACTGAAAAAATCTGTAACAATATTAATAATATTAGAAATTACAGTACCTTGATTTTGACTATTATCCAACACGACATCAACGTAAACCGATAAATCAATAACATTAGCGGACTCAATAGATATATAATCATTCATCATTCTATAATTAGATAGATAATTAGCAACATTATTTTTTAAAGTTTCAGAAACAACTTCTGTAAGTTGACCTGACTCATTATATGATAACATTTTAATATTAATCTTATTATTATTTTCAGTTATCGCCACTTTAGCTGGTGCCCCAAATTGTGAAGGCATAGTTCTAAGAATAGCGTTGTAATCATTAACAGTAACAGCTCTGTTTTGAGATGAAAAATTAAAACCAACTAAATTTCTAACTTCCTCTATCGTCATAATATTTGCTCCTCCAATAGCTGCAGTAACATTAGTACATCTTAAAGAATTAGTAACACTTGTGTTTATGTTTTGAGAAGGACCATTTACAAAAAATGATATGACACCGATTTGATTAATAACGTTCACACCTAAATTACTACCTAAACCACCACCGGTTCTATATTGTATAAATAAAGTACTGTTAGACTTGAGTGTTGAACCTAAGGCAAAATTATTAGAATATTTGTTTAAATTAAGTTTATATCCATTTCTCGCAAATTCCCTTAATTGTTCATCTGCGGATTGACTACCACCACCAAACGTCATCTTAAGATATCCTTCCGGTGTATACTCACTAATAAATTTATCATTTGTAGTTATATACCTACCTACCTTAATACCAGGGTTATCAGAAACCTTAGAAGGGTCTTCAATAAATACTTTATCCTCAACTAACGCTTTAACTTCATACCATCGATTATCTAAGGATAAAAACTCTTGAGTCGGTGGTACATTAGCATATTGTGTACCGTCTTTTAATAAAACACTAGTAATCCCCAATACATTTTTTTCAGGTAAAAATATTTCATAAAATGGTCTTACATCGTTAGCCGATATTGTTTGTTTAAAAACTTTAGTAATACCATTAACCACCGTTTCTCTCTTAACTATTGTATAATTAAGTAATTTATTATTAGAATCAAAATTAGGTATTTTTAATCTGTTAGGTGTGTTATCACCTCCGACATTTGATGCAAAATCAATATCATAAACCGTTTCAAAAACTTGACCCGCCCCAATAGTTTGTGAACCTCTCCTTAATATCCCACAGTACCTTAAATCCTCTTTATCTCCGAAAGCCGGTACCGTAATAGAAAAATCAACCAAAGCAACTGAAGGTCTTTGTCCCGGAATTTTTAACCCATATGTCCTAGCTATATTAAATACCGAAGATTTTTGTTGAGCGTATTGAAGAACCGTTTCCTGAATACTTCTATCTATATTAAATTGTAAGTTATCCGTTACCGCAGCATTTAAATCTAATAAAACTGAAAAGACTGACGCGTCATTTACATTTTCAATTAAATCCGGATAATAAGTTCTTGTAAAGTTAATTAACTCCGTCCTTATCCCTTGGAAGTCCCTTGTCGTATATGAAATTTTCTTATTAGCCATAATATTTAAATGTTAATGATTATAAAATCATTACTACTGAATGCACTGTTATTTATCGTATAATCTATCTTAACTTTAGCCGTATGTTCTTTAGTCTCTAAACCCGGAACTTGATATACATTATTTTCAATAGATGGTATTTCTTCAGAAGCCGGTTTAATAGTGACCTCATTTAAAATAATCCCCGGCATAAATTCATCAACAGCTTCTTTTATTTCAGCTTGTATATCTGAAAAAGTTGGACCGTCCATGGGTTCAAAAATAAACTCATATAATCTAGTACCGAAAGTAGGTAAAAAATATCTACTACCTTTACGAGTTAATATTAAATGTATCAAATCAGTCCTAATCTCTTCATCGTTATTTTGGGTTAGTTCTAAAAACTTACCCTCAACAGATTCTAAAAAGGGGAACTTAATCCCATATGTTGTACCATTTGCCATATCGATAAATATATTGTCTTGCTTATTTATTATAAATACCAAAAAATAAAAAATCGTGACATGTCACGACTTTTTATTTTGTTTTATTTATGGAGCGTAAAACCCACCCATCTTCAGTGGGTGGGTAGTTCACTCACAACTAACACATTCTAAGATATTTCTTGCGAACGCTTGAGCAGAATTCTGTGAGAATTGGTAATATAATGTCTTAACACCTTCTTCATGCGCATATAAATATAATTGATTAATATCTTTCGCCGGAATTGAAGGGTGAATCATAAGATTCAAACTCTGAGATTGGTCAATGTACTTTTGTCTTTGAGCCGCTTGTAAAATAATTTCTTTAGGAGTAATCTCCAAGAATGTTTTAAAAACATTTTTAGTGGGTAAATCTAAATGTTGGACTGAACCATCTTTTTTAAGAATAGTCTCCCAAACTTCAGGTGTGTTTATTCCATATTTATCTAATTCATCAATTAAATAAGGGTTTTTATAAACCGTTTTAATTTTAGCTAAATCTTTAACGAAGTAGTTAGATTTAATCGGTTCTATCCCCATACTTACTTGACCTAAAATAAATGAACTTGATTTAGTAGGTGCTATTGCAACTAAAGTAGTATTAGCAAAACCGTCTCTGATTGATTGGTATTTTTCAGGATTATGGTTAAATAACCCCTGAGACGCTTTGTCAGTTCTTTCTTTTAGAGTCTTAAAAATTATATTATTATAGTACTTACTATCCATCGATTCAAAATCAATTAATTTTGACTGTAAAAATGAGTGATACCCTAAAACACCAACACCTATCGCTCTATGGTCTTTAGCAAATCTCCAAGCTCTTTTCATACCAGCCATATTATAAGATTTAAATATGAATTCATCGAGAACGGCATTTAGAAACTGAGTATAGACCTCAATAGCATCTGTTTTCTCAATCTCTTCCCAATGTAATAGATTAATAGACCCAATACAACAAACAAACGAGTTAAAACTATCAGTCGGTAACTGTATTTCAGAACATAAATTAGAGGCTGTAATTTCCAAACCTAATTCCTTGTAAGGTGTATTATTATTTGTATTATCTTTAAACATAATATATGGAAATCCAAACTCACTTCGTCTTTGAATAACTTTAGCCCATATTTTACGTTTACTAGAATCCCCTTCTTTCATCTCTTTTATCCACTCATCAGTTATGGTAACACCAAACTGTAAGTTTTGAATTGGATTACCTTCAGTACCAATATCTAAAAATTCCTCAATATCTTCATGTTCTATCGGTAACCACACTGCACAAGCCCCTCTTCGAGCTTCAGATTGTTTACATACGTCAACCGTCGTATCATACAGTCTAGCGTAGTGTACAGGTCCATCCGCGCGACCACCTGTTTTAATAATAGACCCCCTCTGTCTAATATTACCTAAATATGCCGATGTACCACCACCATATTTAGACATCATACCTATTTCTCGACCCGCGTTCAATATACTATCTAATGAATCATCAATATTTGACCCATAACAACTAATCGGTAATCCCTTTTCTTTTCCAAAGTTAATCCAAACGGGGGTAGATAAACTATAAAAACCTTTAGACATATATTTTTCAAATTTATCAGCCCAACCTTCAATTTTTAGATATTTTTCTGCTATATTAGAAATATCTTTAATTCTTTGTTCTGGAGATTCTGTAATATAACCTCTTGATAAAAACAATCTACTGTCATCATTTAGCCAGTAATATTTTTCTCTATTATTTAAAGATGGAGTATCTTTTGTATCTTCTAATATCGATTGTATTTCAAGTTCTCTAACCTCATCTAGAGAATAACCATTGTTCATGTTCATATTTTTTGTTTTTTTTTATTTTTATTTTTAAAATAAATCATCTTCCGTAATTGATTTTTGTTTTTTGGAATAATCGACTTGACGCTTATAAAAGAAATCCCCTTCTTTAGTTGATGTAATTTCTACCTCAAACCATAGTGTTCTTTCTAACTTATCAATATCAATATCAAATACGGGTTTCATCCCAATTTTACCTAATGAATTATTAAATCTGTTCATTATAAAATGTTTTATGGTTTCTTTAGGTAAAAACTCTAATTCCCCATTTTCAAAAATCCAATCTAATATCTTACATTCCGCTTGAAAAGATTTTTCACAAGCCGAATTAATTAGATTATTAAACTCCTCATCAAACCACTCCGGGTTTTCACTTTTAATTATATTGATTAATTCAACACCAAAGTTACCGTGAATATCCTCCTCTTTAGATGTTGCCTCAACAACATTAGAAATACCCTTAAAGACATTTTTCTCTTTGTTAAATGACATCATAATTAAAAATTGTGAAAATAATGAAACGTGTTCAATAAATAAAGAAAATAATAATACTGATTTAGTATACATCTTATTATCTCGACTTCTAGTCCCATCTAAGTATTTTTTCAAATATTTAATTCTATCTTTAATCGCTGGAATTTCAATAACGTGTTTAAACTCTTCTTCTAAACCAAGAATAATTAAAAGTCTAGCATAAGCATCTTTATGTCTAACCTCAGACTCCGCAAATGTCATGCCAACATCACCAATTTCCGTAATTGGCATTCTCTTATAAAGGTCAGCCCAAAAAGTTTTTACCGAAACCTCAATTTGAGCGATAGCTAACATCGTTCTTTTTATAACCTGCCTTTCATTATCGTTTATCACCACTTTAAAATCATTAATGTCAGTAGTGAAATTATATTCCGTATCAATCCAATAAGAATGTCTAATCGCATCCTTATACTTTAATAATGAAGGATATTCATAAGGTAATATATTTTCCCTTCTGTTAAAAATGCTTTGTTTTTCCATGTTTTTTATTTTATAAAATAATTAATAATTTTGTTAAACTTTTTTTTATTTTTTTAAACAACTAACCAATTAAGATTGTATTTGTTTTAATTTTTTCTTTTCGAGTAAGTCCTTAACTCGTTGTCTGTTTCTTTCTTCTTTATTATCTTCTAAACCTAAAAAAGTTACAGAACTCTCAGTATCAATCTCCAACATGCCGTTATCAAATTTACAATTTTCAAAGACAATACCATCATCACCAATTCTTGATTTAGTTATTGCTATAGTTGCTAATTTCATTTCTTTTTGTTGTAGAGATTTAGCCACGGTAATGATTACATGCCCAACCTGAGCTTTTTTGATAGAACCACCCATTTGATCTGTAGTTACCACATCAGAAGAGATTGAACTTCTATTACCCTGAGTTGCGGTCCATCCAACTAAATCTAATTCGTGACACATAGATTCGAATGATCTCATAACAGAACCTTCAGATTTCCATTCATCACCCAAGTTTTTTTCAGGTAATACACAATCAATATAGTCCAAAAGAATAACATCGATATTAATACCTTCAGCTATCATTTTTCTAACTTGGTTTTTAATCTGACTCATAGTTATAGTATCAGATGGAAGTTTTTTTAAAATTAACTTATTTGGCATACTATCTTTAACCTCATTTACTTTTATCATAACCTCCTCTTTCCTTTCTGATAACTCATCAGGATGAACTTTAGTCCAAAGAGTAATATGTTTCCTTTGAATAATTTTTGGATTATCCTCAAAAAACACTTGTAATACGTTATTACCTATATTAAATGCGTGATTAGCGATTTTTGTTAATAATGTAGATTTACCAACACCTGTAGGTGCTAAAATAACCCCAATTTCCCCTTTAGCTAAACCACCTTTTAAGAGTCTATCTATTCCGGGTATCCCCATTGGTACCGGATGTCTATAATCCTCATTTAAAACCTCGTCTAGATTGTAAAAAACATCTGACATGTTGTCCTCTCTCTCCCCAACTAATAGAGCTTCTCGAACTAACTTTTCTAAAGTGTCGTAGTTTTCAAATTCGCCGTCATCGATTATCTGTTGAGCCTTGACCATAACTTTTTGTAACTCTTGTTGTTTACAAAATTTCATAGCCTTTTCTTGAACAAACTCAGAACCCTCAATACTCGACTCTTTTATTTTATTTATCGTATCAATTATAATTTTAGAAGCTAATTCTTGTTTAATTTCAGACTTAGTCAATTGTTCTAATGTTTCAAAATTAGGTACGTGTTCATATTTTAAATAATACTCTCTAATCATCTGTATTATAATTTTAAAATATTTATTATCGAAATAGTCAGTTTCTATAACATCTATAATCGACCTAGAAAAATCCTTATCAAGAATAATTTGGTTTAGTAATTGTTGTTGGAATGTCGACCCTAAATAATCGAATTTTTTTGTTATTTTCATATGATTTTATTTGTAGTAAAAATAAATATTACTGAGTTAGATTAAAACCCAAATATTCATAATTTAAATCCTGTGATGAAAATATGTCAGTCAATTCGTAAAGTACACTTTTTAGGTGAGGACGCACATCTACGGTATATCTTATTTTAGGTGGGTATAGTTTTGCATCTATAATTCTATGACACATTGTCACCCCATCTTTTTTAAGATATATATTAATATATTCTGGACCTTCCGTATTTGAAGTTTCTAACATCATCGGATTACTCATGATTTGGTTCGCATTTTCAGACAAATAATCCATAGTTTTATATTTTAAATCATTAATCAATATTTCTGAAAAATATCTCATATAACTATATAACTCGTAAGAGTTTTTAGCATTTTTGTTATAATCTCTCACGTTGAAGAAACGTTGTACGATAAAGTTATCGTTAACCGTCATTAATAATTCTAACTTTGTTGAATCTTGGGTTTTCATATTATTATTTTTTTTGTTGTTTTACTATTTTAAAATCACCACATATGGTAATTAATCTATTTTTTTTATTTCTATTAAATTCTACACACTGACCATTAATTATATATTGGTTCGTATTATATTCAATACCTAATGAATCTGTCACCAAATACACCCCCTTTTTTTCCGATAACATAATTTTAAATCCAAATATAACAGTTAAAATTATTAGACTATATATAATAATCTTTTTTGTGTTTTTCTTTAACCATTTTTTAAATTTGTTTTTAATATTAGAAATCATAGTCGATGGACTTGTAAAATGGGGAACACCTCCATTAGTACCTCCCATCATCATCCCCATTTGTTTTTCTATTTCTTTTAAATTCATATTACTTATTTTGTTTAAAATTTCTTTTTTCTTTTCTAGTTAACTTTAAGAATGGGGTTAAAAAATAAACCCAATTATCCTCTCCTTTTGGTAAGTATTTAAAAATACCATCGTCCATCATCATCCTTATTAAATTTCGATGACTTCTACCCTCAGGGTCTAAAGTTTCAGTGTAATACAGTTCCACAAGTTCTTTACCCTCATTAGTTATCATAGGTATCGATAAATCAACTATCTTTTTATTTACCTTAAAAAACTCATCCCCGTGAATTCCTGTTTTAGTTTTACCGGTTAATAAATTCTTAATCGCAGTACCACCTTCCTTATTCTCGAATAACCTTTGTGCTTTTGTTAAAATATCGGTAACGGAAACTGTATTATCAAGTATTTCAGGGAAAAATTTAACTAAAGTTTTCTCACCAAAATAATATATTCCGTCAATATTGTCAGATTTATCACCAGATAAAATTTTAAGGGTGGTAATGTTAGAGTGTGGAAACTCATAATATTTACCCTTAATTTTATCACCATTATGGTAGAATTGTCTTGCGTTTGGAGAGTATACAGAGACGTTCTCCCCAATTAGTTGGGTAAGGTCCTTATCCCCCGAAAAGATTGTTTTGTGTTCGTTATTTGATATCTGACAATAATAAGCAATTAAGTCATCAGACTCATTATTGTTAATATCGATTTGTCGGATAAACATCTCTTCCAAATAAAGTTTAACCCTACCTTTTTGTTCAATAAAAGACTCTTCTTTGTCTTCATTTGAATCAGAATGTTGTTTTCGATTTTCTTTATATTGGGGATATATCAGTTTTCTCACATTAGAACTACCTTCACCATCCCAAAAAACAACAACTTTATCATAATTATATTCCTCAATGAAACGTCTTGTAGTATTCAAGAAATGCCATATCCCACCAATATGTTTACCATTATGATAAAAATCTTTTACCCCATGAAATCCAATCTTAAGGAGGTTATTCCCATCAATTAATAATGTTTTAGTCACATTTCTTTTGTTGTGGTGATTTCTCACCGGTTCGTTACTACAATATTTTGTTACTCTTTTTCAAATTATCTTCAGCCCACAAGGGTTGGAGATTTTCATAATGAGACAACTTGTGAAGTTCGTCTTCTGTTTTTGCCGATGATAATGGAATGACGTGGTCAATATGCCACTCACCCCTGTTATCCCAAGTCATACCATCAGTAAATTGGTTTTCTAAATGTTCTTTAAGAAATTGGGGGGAACAACCAACAATGTCAAAGGTTTTGTTTTTCTTGGTAATGTTCCGAGACTTTAAGAACTTATTTAATCTACATCTAACTTTATTTGTTAAGTTAAAAATGGGGTCATTATCTCTTCGTTCTTTTCTTCGTTCGTGTTTTCTTAATTTATAATTCTCCCGATACTCTTTTCTTTTTTCTGGATTTTTATCTAACCAATTTTTCTTTATTTCTTTAAGTTTTTCCGGATTTTCTTCTCTCCATTTTTTGTGACGATTATAAACCCATTCAGGATTCTTGTCCCTCCATTTTTTTTGTTGTTCTAAAACTTTTTTAGGATTTTCTTTTACATATTTCTTACCACGCTCACCATTACATTTTTTACAACAATACAACAACCCATCTTTTGAACTCTTAGACTTACCAAACTCACAAACACTTTTATCGTTTTTACAGATACTACAAACTTTAGTTTCCATCTTTAATATAATTTTTTAATAATTTATTAACAAGGGAAGATAAATTTATAGATTTATCCTTAAAGTATTGAGGTAATTCGGGGTCAATCGCAACCGAAACCTTTACCTTTTTTTTATCTTCATCAATCTTATGTCTTCCCATATTATATAAATATCTTAAAAATACTTAAAAGTAGTAATAGTATCAATTTTTTTTTAATTAATCTTCATCATCAGATATAACATTAGGAATAATATCGTCCTTAAATGTTATACTACCTTCACCACCAAGAATTTTATTCCAATATTCAGAATATTCTTTTTTATATTTATCAATTGCGGATTTATCATCTTTAATGTATCCTTGAGGGACCGCAATAATTTTACCATCCTTAAATGATATCCCATTCACGTGATTTTTTAATATTGATATTTTAGTTCTAACCGCATATGATATTGTTCTACTATTTTTAGTAGCTGTAATATGACTAATACCTGATTTCTTTTGATTCCCAAATAAAAACACAATACTTGACGCCAACCATAATGCCTCTCCACCCTTAGCTTTAATTTCCGGTTGACCAAAAGGATTATCCGCTGGAAGAACCCACGGCTGGTTGATTACGACTAATGTATTATAATATAAATAATCATCTTTTTTTGATTTAGATATTCTAGAATGAACCCCCATGCCTATTTTATCCGCCAATACTCCGGCCGTGTGCATTTTACCTCCGGCGCCATTAAATGTCATCTTACAAGGAATACTTCCAACGCTATCCCATAAGAAAAGAAGACTATACGATATGTCTCCATTTTCTTGAGCATCAATTATATCATTAATAAATTCGGTCGCTTGTTCAACATAATCAAAACTATCATTAAAGATAAATTGACCATCCCACTCCCCATTTTCATTTTGTTCAGCTTGTAAACCCAATTCAACGGCATGTTCCCAACTCCATTTCTTTTCTGTTATTATAAACACGGGTAAATGACCTTTTTTTTGAGCGTCAACCGCCGCTAATATCATTGCCGTTGTTTTTGAAGAATTTGAATGTCCCAAGAACATATTAATACCCCCCATTACAGGTCCTGGTAATCCACAAGCATTCATAAATGCTTCGCCACAATTATAAAAACTTTCGGGTTTATATTTTGTTTTTGTTGAGAATTTACTCTTTATATCTTCTAATGAGAATGTTTTCTTCTTAATTGCCATATTAGTTATATGTTTCTTTTAATGTTTTTAATTTATCTCTAGCTTCACCCAATTTACCAATTGCGTTATCAATTTCTTTTACGATTTGAGGGTGTTCTCCCACCGCTGACGGATTGTTATAATATAAATCTAATATAACCTCAGCATCTGCAATTTCGGATCTATATTTTAATTCTAAAGACTCGTAAATCTTATCTTGTAATGTTTTAACCACTTTCATATTTTTTTTATGATAAAAATGGTAACGACATTAGTGTCGTTACCATTCAATTAATTATTATGTTTATTAGAACGGCATATCATCCGACTGAACTTCATCATCTTGTAGGTCCAATTTTGGAGTTTCCTCTTGTTTTGACTTACCCCCAAAAGAAACTTCACCTTGACTACTATCTCCGAAAACATATTTACCTGTTACCGTATCCCATTTAGGTGTTTCACCATTCGCAACGGCGTCTAAGTACTCTACCGGTTTTTTAGCATAAACATCATGTAATGTTGATGGGTCATTTATCCACGACTCTGAGGTTTCATTATCTTCGTGTACCGGAGCTGGGTCGTCAAACATAACTGTTTGTACCACAGTATATTGATTACCATTATTAGCCTTAGTTTTAGTTAGTTCTAAGATAATATCTCTTCCTTTTTCAGGGTCTGTAATATCACCTTTAGTTCTGAAGATAGGGATAATTTTATCTAAGACGCCTTCGTTTTTGTAATTGTGTTTGAATCTCCAAAATTTAACTCCATCGGCCTCATTATCTCTATCGACAACTTTTACAATGTAGAATTTACGTGATCGATACTGAGACGCTAATTGTCTATCAGAATCTTTTCCTGTTGAAGTCAGGGCTTCGTACACTTCAGTTAATGGTGAACGTTCGTTATCGTTCGCTCCCGGGTCATATAATTTAACCCACTTACCATCTACCTGCATTTCGTGGTACCACACCTCTTTAAAAGGTGAAGAACCATCTGATGTAGGTAAGATTCTAAGTCTTCTTTGTCCTTGTTTTTCATCTTTTGGTAGGATAGCTGCGAAATACTTTTTTAGTCTTTCTTCACTAGTCATTTTGATTGAGGAACTCCCCGAGTTTTGTGCTTTCTCATATTGACTTAAGATAGCATCTAATGCGTTGTTTGCCATAATTTTTTTTGTTTTAAATGTTTAATTACCTCAATGATAGTAAACATTTATTGATTTGTCAAACTATTATTTAAAAAAAAAGAGACCTAATTGGTCTCTCTTAAATTTTTAATTTATATGAATTCACCGAAAAACCAAATCATCTTTAGTTCGTGGGTAGTTTAATGTGGTATGGTTAACTAAAAGATTGTTTGATTTCGTCGTCCGTAAAATTTTCAACATCATCAGTAGTTAAAATATACTCATTTTTACCTGATTTCACCATATCTTCTTGCTTATCAACAAAGAAATCAGTTAACTTCTGACTATATGGTCCTGAATCGAGACTTCTTAACTCTAATCTTTCTTCAGGTGTTTTAGGTCTATATTTTTCAATCTTATCTTCTAAACTATTAAGTTTGTTAACAATATTGTCCATATTATGTAATTTAGTCTCTAAATCACCCAATTGTTTAAATAGATTGTCGAAATAATTATCCTGTTTAGTTTCAATGCTTTTTTGAGAATTAACTAAATCGGTGATGTCCAATTCTTCAGACTCATCATCAGTCGTGTTTTCACCACCAACAACATCACCATCATTGTTAATTTTATCAACATCTGGGTCATTTTTAACATCTATAGGTTGACCTGTTTCAGGCTCCATAGGTGGTTCAACACCTAAATCACCCTCAGGTGGCATAGGACCACCAACTTCACCATCCGGTAACGATTCTTCATCAGGTGATGGTGGTAATTCACCCTCTTGTTCAATAATGTAGTTATTAATAGCGTTATATCTTGATATCTCTAATAATATTTTTTTATCAATTTCCATATTAAATTAACCGTTTAACAGTTGTTTAACCCCATTTGAAGTTTCAACCTGAATTCGTTTATTTGTTCTCATAATATTATCGACTCTTTCTATCAGACCATCTCTCATATTTACAGTATAACAATCACCTGTATCCAAATCACACACTTGTTTGGTCCCGTCTCCATTATCTTTTTCAGATATTTTGGTATTTTTACCCAAATAATTATCTAGTATTAATTTTAAATCCATGTTTTGTTTTTATTATAAATATCTCTTATTCTGAAAAAAATTAAATTTATTTTACAACATCATATAAAATAATAGATTTTTCAACTAAAGCCTCTATTTTTTCCCTGTCTAATTTATCCATATCACTGTAAACATTTTCATTTAGAGTTACCGGACCACTATTTAATATTAAGAATTTAGTAACACTAACTTTATCTTTAGTTACACCACCAACTCTTTTTTCCCATCTACTTTTAAGTAAACCAACGTTGTCACTTAAACTATTAAAAGAAACGTATGGGGTATTAGTTTTAGAACAATAAAAAGTTTTACTCGACATATATTGATTAACAATACCTTGAGGGTATTTTTCCTTAATATCAACACCTGAGAAATTATTATCGTAAGATGTGAACATGTCGTTTGTTTTTGATTTTAAATATATTGAGGCAAATATAATATATTTAAGATTACTATTATTAGAACCTAATGTAGTCTCTATATTAACCTTAACATCATTATAACTACTTTTAGTTAAAGATGGTGTCACAATATCAAACCCACTATATACACCATTAGAATTAGGTTCACAATTACTCACATTAGAAATCTTTTTGTTAGGTTGATCCGTTAAATCATTAACAATACCATCTTTTTGAGATATAACATTAGAGTCTACCGTTCCCGTTTGAGTTGTACTAGTAGTGGCTATTCTATCTTGATTTTTATCAAGTATACTGTTTAATAAATTAGCCCTTAAAGTTTGTAAAAATGAATCGACTTTAGGTAATCCTGCCGTCGGTTGTCTAATCCCCTCAATGATAGTTTCAAAAGTACCGGGGCTAATAACGTGGTCAACTCTTGTAATCATATAAGGACCATTAAACATAGGTACGTGTCTTAAGTTAAAATACATAGTTGGTTGCATCACGGCATTACCCATCATACTAAGTACACAACTATAACTTCTATTTTTATAAAGATTATATAACGATAAATTTTGTGTGGAACCACCTCTTCGATTACCCTCAACTAACAAATTTGTTGCCTCAATAGATTCATAAGTGGCTTTTCCTGGGTCTTGTGAAACTCTAAAAGAAGTAAAAATTGACTGATTTTGAGGCCCTATATCAACATTAAACCCAACTACTTTATTAGAAATAGCATAATCTGACTTATCCGCCTTAATATCGTCAAGCAATGGATTATCACTCTTTCTACGTAAATCAAACGAATCACTCTTAAACCTATAGTCAACATTATCTTTTAAATCCAAAACCGAACTACCTTTGTTAGTGTAAAAACAAACTAATTTAGTAGATGAATCTCTATAATCAACATTTGCAAATGTACCAAATAAAGTATTTGCAATTTCTAAACTATCTTCCAATTTAGGTGTGGGGTTTTTTACAACATCTTGTACATTATAAAAATTAACATATGAAGGAAGGTTCATTACTTGAAAACCATTTTCCACTAAAATTCCTGTTATAAAAGTCAACATATCAATCGTTGAGGAATTTTCTATATCAAATAAAGAATCTTTTAACTTATATATGTCAACAAAAACCTTATCCCCAATGTTTCTACTTGCTCTATCTAATAGTAAAACATCCTCAAATAGAGTTTTATTAGATGAAAAGTCATTTCCAGCAATCCATTTATCGTTTAAAGCTTTAAATATTTCATATAATTCTACTTTAGTTTGGTCACCTTCAATAACACTTTTTTTATTAAGTGAAGTTGTCGAGTCCACATCCGGTAAACTGGATTTTAATTTAGTGATTAAATTATTTGTTATTTTATTTTGAAAACTATCAACGTTATTTAAATATGTATCCATTAATTGTCCGAACTTTGCCGAAGTCATTGTCCCATCAACCAACTTTTGGGTCGCATATATTTTAATTATCGGTGAAAAGTCTTTAATATTTTGAGATTCAAACGCTATATTATTATCAACAAAAAAATCAGTAATATAGGAACCATCATCGTCATATTCTAACTCTGGTATATCTGAAAAACCAACATATAATTCTAAATCTACCCACTCAGTAGGGTACGCAAGTTTAGACGACGCAAAGGTCGTAGTATTACTACCTGTTGGTAAAGCATTTGGTGTAGATAAGGTATATTGGTTCCAAGTGTAACCGTCTACTATCGTAACGTTATTTGAGAATGAATAAAAAAGTTTCTTATCAAAAAGACCGGGATTTCCGTATTTGAAAGCAACATCATAATCCAAAAACTTAGACAAATAATCGGTTATTTTACCCATTTGGTCATTCTGTGAATTACCAACTGTTTCTTCACCTGTCGTTAAAGTCACCTTAGGGGATTTAGCCATATCAATAAGCATCAGATGAAAATTTTGAAAATCCCCATTAAAAGAAGGTGATTCATTTTCTATTAATTCTTGTACACTTGTAGTACCTTGTTGAGCCTGATTTATCACAGAAAAAGGGTCTCCTAAATAATCAAATCTACTTTCGGTAAACGTTAAAAAAACGGATTCAAATTGGTCCATAACGTCTTTTTCAAAAGATGAAAACATTTCACTAATATTACTATATTCATCAACGAGCCCATTAATTGAAAAGTTTTGTGGTGGGCTTGGTAAATCAACATTTGACCCTAAAACATTGACAGTAATGGTGTTAGACTCATCAGAATAAACCTTTTTAATATGTTGGTTATACTCAGGTTTAACAACTTTACTATTATCAAAATACCCATAATTAGGTGCCGACCAAAATAATCGAACCGAACCATTATACATTGATTGATTATTCTTTATTTCAAATTTCATATCACCATTGATATCAATACACTCATCTTTAGTTTGATTAATTAAAGAACCATTTGAGGGTATTATAAATGATGACACACCATCGTTACTTTTATAAAAAACACTCCAAGGAACCACTTTAATATCTTCATATAAACTAGTATAGTTTATAACCGCATCATCGACAAATGTCATATCCAAATTTGTATCAATACCATATTGTATATCCGAATCAGTATATCCGTTGAAAACATCTACACCATCATATAAAAAAGTAAAGTCATTGATTAATTTAGGGTAAAATCCGGTATTAATCATCGTAACATTTTTAGTTATCAGAACCGGAGAATAGAATGGAATTGGTACAGTTTCCTCCATTACCATATCATATGGAGAACCATTTATATTTAAATTGTATTTCTTATTAGGTGAAGAAGTAATTGGGTCGTAATTTGAGTTTTCATCAAAATCATTCCAAGAATCACTTAATATATCAACATTACTTTCAATATACGTTTTATACCTATGCCACTCAGAACCAATCTTTAGGACCCAAGCGTAAGGTACTTTATGTATACCCCCAAACTTTTTAATCGTACTAAATATATAATCCAAATTAATAGGGTTAACATAATTACCGTTATTTGTTGTAAATTTTTCTCTAAGTGTAGCTAAAGGTAAACTATTAATAAATAAATAAGCTGGGACAATAAATGGGTTCGAACTAGAATTTCTTATTTTATCAGCTGAACTCTGTAATGAATTTATAAAATAAGGCGTATTCATAATAGATACAGTCTGATTTGCTCTCACCAAACCAATATAATCATAATAATTTAAATTACCTTCAGTTAATAACTGTATATTGGGGCTACGATAGAGGTAAAAATCACTTAAATTAGTGTTCTCATAATTTGGCATAATTAAGGTCCGTTTAAACCCAAAATTCGTTATCGGCCTAATTTCATCTGAAGTAGTATTAACTTTGAAGTTCGAAATAACTTTTTTATCCTCATTGAGGAATAATGTTTTGGAAGTACTTTTAGAACCATTAACATCACTAATCTTGTCACCATCTTGTAAATTATTTTTTATCCAAGTTAAATCAGTAAAAGGATATGTATCAACAAAACTAATAATATTACTCTTGCTAGATTTCAAATAATCAACTAAGTTTTCACTACCAGGTAATCCGGATTGGGGTCTTGTCACTTCACTATTTAAAAAATAATCAGAAAGAAACATAAAGCTAGCATTATCAACATCATTTTTTATGTACCCCGTATTAAAAATACCTCTTATTAAATTATTCCAAGATAACCCTTGTCCATCATTAGAAATTGACTCTAAAATCGTTAAAAAGTTTTCACCGGTGATATTAAAAGTTTTAAGGTCTTGTATTAAAAAAGGATTATCATTAGATAAACTTTCAATAATATTATTTTTTTCAACCTCCGCCAGTATGTTAGTAATCTTATCAGAATCAAGTAAACCATTAACTCTAACAAGTCCGGTATAATTAGAAGTTAAAAATAACCTTTCATATATTTCATAAAAATATTTTATCTTTTCTTTATTTTGATAAACTTCATTACCAATTGGGAATTCAATAGCATTAACCGAAACTCTATTTGTCTCAAATAATTCGTTAGGGTTTGATGTTGATTGGGTAGGTGACAACCCTCTTTTAGTTAACCCCCTTAAATATTCTTCAACAAATTCAACTTCAGGCCAAACATCATATAAATAACCCTTAGTGATATTAGTATATCTACTATCTCCCGGATAAGCGATTTCATATTTTTCCCTATCATCACCCGCGTTAGTTGCAACAATAAATTGAGGCCAAGGATAAACCGGATTATTACTATTAACACCCGATGAAACATTATCAGGGTTAGCGTTGGCGACTTCACTGTTAAATATAGCGTCTTGTCTGTTCTTATCATCTCTAACGTCCCAAGCTTCTCTATGAGTATTATCCAATAATCTAAGAAACGCCTCTCCATTGGCGAATATTACGGCTAAAACATTTCTAATAGTCGGAACAAAACCAATACCATTATTCCCTTTATCATTTAATAATTCAGATAAAGAGTCGGTTAATTGTTCTTGTATTTTTTCTTTAATCTGTCTAACTTTTACTTCGATTTCATCAATAATCCCCATAAAGGACTCTTTACCTTCAAAAACATAATAATAACTAACCTTATCCGGGTTCGAATCTGATGAGTTTTGATTTGAGGAAAAATCTAATTCGGTATTATTAAAAATACCTTTTGTTATTAATTCAACTTTAAAATCGTCAATTTGACCATCTGTAGGTTGAACACCTAAACCTTTTTGTTGGATATAAGTTTCTCTTAAATCGATATCATTTATCGTCGAATTTTTTTTATAGAATGTATCGTAGGTTATAGGATTTGGTATGGACGATGGAACAGGTGGTTTACCACCAATAACGTAAGAACCATTTTCACCTAAAGTTTCATTTTCACTCAATTTAGAATTAAATTTAACTATTAACCCTTTCAAGTTTGATATTGCGGTACTTCTTTTTTGAGGGTCCCTTAACTCTTTTTTGAAAGTATATACTTTGGTTTTATTGGTATCGTCAAGAATAAAAAAGTTTTGAGTATCCATATTCTGATTAAACCAGGAACCGCTCTTGTCGGTACCAGCATAACTAAAAACCTCTTTTGTATAATCTACTAAATCATTAGTATATTGGGTAACATTAGTTAAAGGGTCCAAATTCTCTTTAGTGAAAGTATCTAATGTGTTTTTTATAAATAATTCCAACCTAAACTTTAATTGCATCAAAGTTAACTCAGGAAAACCATCATCTATAAGTCCCTTAGATTTATATTCCCCATATAATTCTCTAATTTTTTGATAACCCAACTCAACAACCCCATCTTCTACATCAGAAAAGTTTGTTGAGGTATTTTTTTTAGTTTGTATTTGAATTCTTGAAGAGTACATGTGGGGGACGGCTAACAAAGAACCCATAGTCACCTCCGCCAATATAGTATATTTGTAAGTATAAAATTCTAAATCTATACTAAAGTTACCCTTGGCGGTATCATATCTAGAAGAAAAACTTTGCAACATTAAAGGTAATCTAACGGCCTTCCCATAATAACCTTTAATCGTTAAATTAAATTTAGGATATGGAAAATTAAAGAACGCAGCATATGGGGAACTATCACCACCTTCAAACATAGCTCGACCTTTTATATCTTCTAATTCAATTCTTATACTTGGTAAGAAATCCAATCCTTGCCTTATATTTATACTAGTAATACCTAATAATCCATTATCAGTACCACCTTGATCCCCATCAGAAAGAAGGGTTTGTCTAACATAAAACGATTCATCATTTTTAGCGGTTTCATTAGGGGTTCGATTAAATTTTTGTTTTACCTGATTAGAACCCTGACCTTTAAGAGAACCTTTACCCGTTAACTCATCAGTATATGAATTATCTAAATTTGTTTTATCACCTTGCTTTAAAAAATTGATAGAACCTACGGTTATTGTCTGATTTCTATCGTCATTAGACACCCCTAAGGCAAGTTTAGTTCTTGGTAGTAAGTTACACTCCAAGTTGGCATACATAACCAAATTTTCATGGTTAACAAGTCGGTCTTTGATTTTACCTTCACTATCAACAACCTTATTAGGGTCAATTAAGGTAATATTATTATAATCAAATTCAACAAAAATATTTTCATTATTATCTACCATAATAAAAGAAGTGACTATCTAATTGAGATTTATAGTCTTGTATAGAACTTACTAAAGGATATGGAATAGTCAAGATAGATGCGTCAGATATATTCCACTCTTGACCACCAAATTCAGGATTCGCACTCATTATTAACCAACCAAAAAAAGGTGTACCGTAATATTGTTGAGACACTTTATCTAGTCTTGACTGACTAACTTTATATATATATTTTTTATCACTACTTTTACTAGGTAATGATATGTAAGGTACCGTAGTTTGTTTACCTTCAATAACAAAACCTTTGTATCTATTATAATATTCTTTTCCCATTTCTTAAGTTAATTTTACAACACCATCCCATTTATCACCACCAACACCAGTATAAAGCTCTTTTACTTGTATTTGTTGATTTTCTATTTCTGAAGCCACAACTACAGTGGAATAATTAAATTCCCTAACCTTACCTTTAACATAATCAGGTTCCGACATGAACTGCACATACGCCTCATCCACCTTAAACCCGTCTATTAATTTTTTCTCTGCATTTAATTCATCTTTAACTATATCCGCAAATTCATCACAAAGTCCCCTAAAAACTTTTTTTAATTTACCATCTTCATTTATAGGTTTGGATATTACGGCTTCATTAAACATTTCAAGTTTATCATTATTATTAAACACATTTGATAAAATCAAAAACATATGTTGGTTCTCCGGAATTTTAAAGTTATTGATTTTGGAGTCACTTACCCAATTAAATGTACCATCTGCTTCATTATAATCGCTACCATCTTCGGTTATAAATCTTTCCTCTATTGGAGATGCCGTATTTACACCGGATAAATATTCTTTATAGAACTGATTAAGACCTTTAAGAACTTTACCATAATCACTAACCATTTCTTGGAAAGTATTTTCAGGAACTGGTTGGTCTGATGAATTATCAACTTTATCGGTTGAGGTTGTATTATATATTATAGGAATACCTGGCTTTGGTATTTTACCGTCAAACTTTTTTGAGATTAAATTAATTTGTCTTAAAGTTTGAATCATGTTTTGTTGTTGTTCCGTTATTTCGTTAATTTTTGTAAATATGGGTGATGAAAACGTAACTTTATAACCATTAATATAATTTACCATGTTAGTCTGAACAGACGATATCTTACTATATGAGAATTTTTTTTCACGTAATCCTTTTATTATAAAATTTTCATTATTATCTATAGGTTTTTGTATGTCATCAATTAAAAATTTAAATAAATTATCTATATTTGTTTGAGTGTTTTCAGGTTTCCCATAAATTTTAACTGGCTCTTCAGTTCCATCGTTAACACTTGTTCCCGCACCAATAAAACCATTACCATCAATATATTTCCTATTTTTAGAAACCAACTGCCAAATACCAAAGTTTTCTTCATTAATAAACGTCTCAACCTTATTTGGTATAGAAACATAATAGTTTTTCTGAGATTCTAATAAACTATCCATTATTTTTTGATAAGTCATAATTCCCGACATACCACCGGGAACGGTGTTATTAGAAGTGACCGTTCCAATAGTGTTACCCCCTTCATTTGGTAGGTCATTCTCAACTCTTACCTGTTCTTCCGCATCTTCAATTCTATTAATTAACTCTCGGTCTAAGATTGACCTATCTTCGGTTGCCACCGCTCTTTCATCATATATTTCAGTGTTAGCATAATAATTGAATGATAACGCGTTTTGTAATTGTTCAACCGGTCCGGTTAACCCCTGACCACCAATAAAATCAAAACTCAAATTAATTTCCGCAATCATAGGTTGAACACCTATTCCCTCCGGATTTAAATCTAAATTAAGTGGGTTATATGCTATGTTTATACTCTTAGGTACTATTTTAGTATTATAAAAATCCCCTATCCTTAAAACTAAAATTGGTGGTGTACCGAATGAAGTATTGGTGGCGTCATTACTAACTAAAGTATTGTTACCATTACTATCAGTCCTAACTATAGGTATTGTTTCACCAGGTCTTAAACATTGATTTAAAAAAGTCAACCTCCCATTTAAACCTTCCGGAGTCATCGAATGAAAAGCAGGATTAAAATATTTTATTTTTTCCTTAATAGAATCGTACACCATTGGACTTTCTTGTTGAACAACTTCAAAATAATCACATTCCGATAATAGTTTTCTTAAAATTCTTTTACCTATACCATCTTTTAGTTTCTCTTGAACCGTTTTAGTAAATTTATCACTTATAACATTAGTCTCTTTTATAACATCTACCAATTCAGGTATAGTCTCAGTAGGTATAACTTCAATTTGATTAATAGACACTCTTCTACAGGCCATAGCATTTACAGAATATATTTGAGAACCTCTATTAGTTTTACCATCCCTATCTTTAATATTTTTTGTACAATCAACCTGTGACCCAAAATCACCATTAGAGGTTTTAGGAGAAATAATTTCTTCATTAGAGATATTTTCCTCACCTACAGCCTTTGTTTCACTTATTAAAATGGTTTTATCATCAAAATATTGTTTTAAATTAGCATCCCCTGATGTAAAACTCTCAAGAAATTGTTTAACCGAATCAATTCTTCTTTGAGATAATGTTTTATTATAATCTTCGGATGCGGGTGCCGATGCCGACCCAATTAATGTTATATTTATTCTACCCTTTTTTTCCTTTAATATATCGAAAGCGTCTTTAATAAAATTACCACTTGCATTATTAGCAATAGCATTATAATTATCGATTACAACAGTATCAAAGAATTCTTTAACATTTCTTTCAGAGCTACCATCAACAAAAAGACCATTGGATTTAGATACATAATTATCAATGTTTGACTGGTCAGTGTATGGACCATACGTTTGTTGAAACGGTACAGACGATGTGGTATTTTTAGTGTTAGGGTCAGGAATATCGTTGTCGAAATAGAACGCTAATCCTTGATACTTAGTTTTAAAAGTATTAATACTAGGGTCAGGAGTATCTTTAGGATCATCTTTAGATGGCCCTTTAGGTAGTTCTTTTACGATTTCTGTTACCACCTCCGTTGTAGGGTAATTACTTAATAACTCTTGATACGTATATAAGTCAGACGATGGAATAGTATTAAATTTAATACCTAAATCATATAAATCATATTTTAAACATCCAGCAAAGAAAGAATCCAACATAGAATTTACCCTATCCCTATCCTTAGAAGCTCCTTCTAATTGTTTCTTAACAATTAAATTCATTATTGATGGATGGTCGACCACTATTCTCCATTTTAAAGTACCAGTTCTAGAAGTATCTTTATATGTATACATAGGTTCGGGTCTTCCTAAAAATGAAGTCGAATTCCAATTAGCGGTAGTACTCTCACTGAAAGAAATATCATAAGGTGGAAACCACATTACCCTACCACCATTAGGACCTTTTTCACAATTAGGTAAATCGTCATATCTAAACCCTGGTTTACTTGATGTTCTCCAAGCTAAATTTTCAATCGAGAACATATATTTTTTAGCGATAAAGTTATTTTGACTAACCTCAACAACATTTTCACTCGTAGGGGCAATATTTAAATTAAAAGTATTTTTTAGAACCGAATTATTAAATTTTCGACCTGAATCGACAATACCTTCTGTTTTTTGTAAATCATTGTAAGTGTAGTAAGGAGTGTCTTTAGTAAAAACTCGACAATATTCAATACCGGCTTGAGACCCGTCAGAATTATTAGTATATGATAATACTTGAGAACCTTTAGTTATCTCTTTATACCCATCATTAAAAACTTTACTAACTTGATTAATAGCGTTACCTACGTGTTTTAATCTAGCAATTCCCGAAACGTTATCCGCCGAATCAACAAGTCTTTGTGTTCGGTCTAATATTGAAGTCTCTTTAAATGTGAGATTGGTAGATTCTCCTCTAGTAAACTGGCTAGATATACCATTCCAATCTTCATCTTGAGATCCACTACCCCCTCCCGGAGTAGCTTTAAATCCAGCATTTGGTTTATATTTAGGAGAAACCCAAACAAATTCTCCCGTTATTCCTCCACCATCAGTAAATGATTTCCCTGCAAGTCCAAAATTTAAACTATCAATATTACCCTCATATAGTTTACCCATCTCAGACGGACCATAAACAGGGGACTGTTCTTGTTGACCAAATGGGTTAATAGGGACTTGATTAGGTGGTGATGTTATTGTAGATGGGTCGGCGTCTTTACTACCAACATAATAACCCCCGTTTAATGTTCCGTTATTTGGGTTTATTAAATCAATTGCAAGATTAACTAAAGCTTGACCAATACCTAATAACCCACCAAAATCCTTATTAAAACCTGGTTGATACCTATTATAGTTTAACGACCTAAAAAGAACTGACCTTTGACCATTACCGGTGTTAGCTATAAATACTTCTGAAGGTTGTCTTCTTTTATTAAGAATAGGACCTAAAAAACCACCCGTTAATTGATTAACAACATTCAAAGCTTTAGACGTTTGTTTACTATCAAAATTAAGTTCCTCAAAATAATCACCCGGTATAGGAGATACAGGCCAATATGCCCCTCCCAATCTAGTAACAAAATCAACCGCTCGTAATATCGGATTCTCAGGGACCGTAATCCTCCAATTTCTATATATTAAAGGTTCTTTACCTGTTGCAATTAAAGACGCCTCAAATGGGTCTTGTAACGAATCTAAATTAACTAAACCAACCGTATTTTGATATATCTCAGCATCAACTCTATTCTGAAAAGAAATTTTAAGTTGTTCGGCTCCTAATCTAGCTAAATACGAATCTTGAGATAAAGGTCCAGAATCCCCTTGGGGGTTATCCGAAAAAAGTATTGTATAAGGACTATAACTTGACGATACAAAATTAGACGGGTCCCAATAAGGTTGATAAATAAAGTTATTTAACTGTATATCCGTTATGTCAACCATATACTGATAACCCCCATTGGGTCCATAAGAATTCTGTAGGTAAGCCGCGTCAATGAATGTGTCGTTTAATATATCCATATTAGTCTGATTGGGACTATATTCCGCATATGTCGGTAAAACAGGTACTAAAGGACCATTAAACGTAATCGCATTATTAAAACCACCCGTAGGACCAAACTCATTTAAAACATATGATTGATTAGGGAATGGACTATTAGCAATTAAAAAATCAGGTGAATCAACAACACTATAATTACTTAATTGTGTTGGGTATGTTAAAACACCAACCGAAGGTGTATAAGTACCCAGAACAGTATATGGGGGTAGATTAACACCCATAAGAGCATTCCTAAATGTAGATGTTGAAGCGAATGATAAACTACTCATAATAAGTTTTTATGTTTTTATAATAAATAGAGTAGTAAGTTATTTTTTAACGGTTTAAATAAGGGTTCATTAGTTTAGTTTTTGAAGAAGTTGGAGAACTTAACCCATTATTGTACATGGCTTCTTTCATAGACTGATATAATTTTTGTTTCACCCCTTGGTTTTCCAACGCTAAAATAATTTGATTGGTATCTATTTGATTAGGTGCGTCTATTTTTATATTTAAATTAATTTCAGCCGTAGATTTTATCTCAATCGGAGTTTGGGGTTCGTTACTACCATTATTTGGCTTAACATCCTTAAACTTTTTTAAAAATTCCTCAAATTGATTATTACCCACATTCGTATTATTAGGAAGGGTCTTCATTTCTTTAAGACCATCGATAAAACTTTCGAACCCTGTACCTCCAAATATTGTATCTTTCGCTAACGGCTCTATTGTCATTCCGGGCATTTTTATAAAATCTTCAACCGGTGTAATCGGTGTTTGAGAATTATTCCCTACCGTCGTCATTTTATCCATTAACGTCTGCAACAGAGGTACAATTTTATTATCACCACTTGCAAATTTATCAAGGTTAGTTTCCGCATTACTGAGAGCGACTTTAAAATTTTCATTTAATTGTGTTGCAATTTCATTACCAACAGACCCTATATTAGTAAAAACCTCACTTAGACTTTTTTCACCCGATACTAAATTTTCTATAGAGTCAATTAAAACATAAGATGTTTTATCAAAAGTACTACTTATTTTACTGGTTGCACCTAAACTATCCGATATAAAATCATATATAGCTGTTTCTATTTTTGCCGCCACCTTATAAGTATCATCCGTAGTTTTAGCTCCGGCAACACCCGTAGCCACTTTATTTTTTATAACAGTAAGTGACGCGTTTATTCTTTCTTGAAGATTTAGTTGTCCTTTTTGAATCTCCTCAATAGATTTAGGTCTCCCTGTTTCCGCAATAGCCGCCAAGTCACCCTCTTTTAACTCCATTACATTTTTGGTTTGAGCTTCCCCTTTGTCATCCGTAAATTTAATTGTCGCCACCCCGTCTTTCATCTCAGACATATTAGCAATCATTGTTTGTTGTTCTTTACTAAGATTTAACCCTGAAGGCATCCTAATTTGACTCATTTTTTTATCTAACTCTCTAGCCGCTAATCCCATTCTTTCAAGTTCACCAGCAGGCATCCCAAGTTCTATACTTAATTCTCTTAACCTTCTTTTAGCTCCCGGCATAATTTCAAAATTACCGTCGGCATTCATTTTAGTGAAAGATTTACCTAATTCCGCTAATTGGTCTTGTAATTTTTCAGGATTATTCATAGCGTTGTACATCAACTCTAATGGGTCTTTCAAACCACTAACATTAACACCTAATCTCTGCATAGATGCCGCCATTTTAATAGCCCCCTCAGGGTCAAAAACTTTATCTGCGAAATCTAATGTATTTTTCATATCAACCCTTAGATTAGTTGCGTTAGCCGCCATTTTAGCTAACCCTTTTACTCCACCCTCAAAGTTAAACCTATTTAATTCACCCATATTATCTATCACCTGTGATGAAACAGCTACGGCATTAACCCCAATGGACCTAGCGGTATTAACCACACCTTCCATTTGTTCACTAATACTATATAGAGAAAATCCGGTATCCTTAAACGATTTACCCATTTCCTTTGCCGTTTGACCTGAAACTTCAGAAGCGGCATATATACCCGCAAAAGATTCTGACATTAGTATAGCGTTTCTATTCGTTACTCTACCTAACTCCTTCTGAATGTCTACGACATCAGATAAATTTCCCCCTAATCTTTCAACCTCACTAGCAGCACCAGTTAAAGACGATTTAATAGCCATTACTTGACTGTTACTTAAACCAAAGGTTTTGACGACGTCATACGCAGCCTTATCTACCTCTTCTATTTTCTCAATTAAAGTTTGAGCGTTAGGTATAAGAGAATCTGTAAGTAGTTTCTCCATTTTGTCTATAAGTGATGCCATAATTTACATTTATATATATAACATAAATACACCAAAAAGTAATTTTAACTCTTTGGTGTATTATCTTCAATTATTCTATTTATAATATACTTTCTACCATATACTGGCATTTCGTTGAAATCCTTCATCGAAAGAGTTATGAATTTATTAATCATATAGAACTCTTCGAGCAGAACTTGTCTGTGGTTAGAAGAAAGGACGAAAAAACTCCACCCCGAAAGTAACATTATATGTCACTAATTCTCCTGATGGGGCGTAAATTGACCTTTTTAAGTCCAAGGCCGGGACATTTTTATTTAAAAAATTTCTAATAAATTTTGAATCAAATATCGGCATTTCATTAATAAATTTACTTATATTTGATTTATCTTTATCCCCATTTAATTCAATGATTTGGGTTTCTAATTTCCAATTAACAATCGGAGCTACTCTAATTGAGGGATATTGTAATTTTTTCGATTCTATCTCACGACTTTCACCAAAAGTGAGTGGTTTAAGTTTAATTGTAGCTTCAGACTTAGGTAACTTTACATTAAAATACCCGTCTTGGGTAGGTTCGACTTCAGGTTTTATAACATCAAGTTCATCCAACACTATTGTATGGTCAAACATTTTTGAGGTACTTGGGTCTTGTAATTTAACCTGATATTCAGGACCAAAAGACGTGTTACGTAAAAATAATAATATAGCTTCAATATCACCGTCTATAAAATCCTCAGGTTTCATATCGGGTTCATACACTTTATTACGTAGTAATTGATATGTTAAATCATTAGCATTATTTTGTAATGCATTTATTAACATATTTTCATCGCTAGCGGTTAGGTAACCAACCTTAACGGCTTTTTTATTGTTCTTATAAAATTTACCACCTGAGGGTAATTTTACAACATCGTGTGGCAAATTAAAATTTTCAGTACCAGCTTTTAATAAGTTATCATCCATATAATTTCTCTTTAAGTCTATGATAAAGTATTTTCCCCAATTATAAATGGTATATTACACTTTTAATTAAACTTTGACCACCTTTCATCCCATAAGCTGAAGACTTATGGGTTTTTCGGTGGTGTTATATAAAAAAAAACCCACACAATATTGTATGGGTTTTTTAAATAAATTTAATTTAGTACACCAAAACACAACGGTCCATTCTCATAGTAACCGTTATATTTGCGATAGCATCAGATTTATAATCTAAACTTCCGAAATCGGCTGATGTTAGAAAAGTACCTTCAAGTATCCATTTTTCAACAACTACACCTGTTGGGTCTAATAATTCTAAATCGACATTTTTCTTATACCCTGCAGCATACCCCATACGACCTGTAACGGATTCCGCACATAATCTAACCCATTCCATTAAAGCTTGGGAGGCAGATGGTCCAATAGGGTCTCTAAATGTAACATTAAGAGGTTCCCAATTAAATCTACCAGCAACATATGTTGAGGTGTTTAAAAATTGTATCTCTGTAGAAGCCACCGTTATTTTAGGTCTAGCCGTAGACTCTACGAACCATTCATTTATCCCTAGAGATGATGGAAATCTCAGAACGAACCTATTTTGTCTTTTTGGTTCGTATGGTATGGGCATTTTCATTAATAAATCAGCCATTTGTTTTTGTATTTAATTGTTTTTGTTTATCTTTTTATTTCATCTATAAATATAGCCTAACTAAAATTTTTCTGTTTACTTTATTTTTTTTTAAAATATTCTCTTACTAGAACTCTAATAATAAATACTTAAATTTTAATTAACTTATTTATAAATATATAATTAACTAGTAATAAATTATATCTTATTAAAAAATCTTTAATATACCTTCTTAACCCCACCAGCAGTCGAATATGTCTTAACCATAGGTTCGTCCTTAAATCTATCTTTAATAACCTCCACGTTACGTATATCATCATCTGAGAAACCTATTGTAGGTGTAAAATTATTTGAAACTTTATTTTTAAGAAAGGCTCTTTTTCGAATTTCTTTTGAGATAACTTTAATGTGTTCAATAAATTCACGTAAAGCACTAACCTTACCTTCTTCAGGGTTTGTTGCCGAACCCTCACCATAACTAACGGGGTGGAAACGACACAAATCTAAATATTCTCTTATCATATCTTTTTTAGACACTTTATCTTGATCATTAATATCTCTAAATTTTTCTAAGTTTTTAACCAATTCATTTGAATCAATACCATTATGATTTGATACAATTAAATTATAACAAGCTTCTTTTAAGATTGATGGTGTATGACCTCTAGCCGTTATTATTGAGAATATTGACCCGTTATTAATCGCCTCTACAAAATCTGACCAAGCCGGACCTTCAGATGCTAACATTGAGTCAATTATAAATTGCTTATCACCTTTAACCCTAAAATTTCTAAATGGGTCCTCACCAAAACCAATAATATTATGACCTTCATAATCAAATTCTTCTTTACCTATTAAAGTTCTATATTCCGAGAAATCTTCAGTAGAAATACCTACCTCATCACCCCCATCGTCTTTTAATATAATCTTGGTTGGCATAATCATGATGTTATCATCCCAGTCAAAAGCGTAATACTTCATATCTGGAGTTCCTTCTTCATCAATACCCTCTAAAATATTTTTATGTATCTTCATATTATTTAAATAAAGGTGGTGTCATAAAACGACTCCACCTTTAGGTTTTTTTTTATATGTTCTCAAACGATGCTCCCGCAGGTGTTATATAGAACGTGATGTCGATAAATTCTAATGATTTAGTAGGTTTAATATAAATACTACCGGTCATTTGGTTTCTATCCAAATCAGATGCGTCTGATGAAACAGTTACTCTAAAGTCATAGATACCTCTATCACGTCTAATTGCGTCTAATATCGGGTTGACCGCGTCTAAGAAATCTTGTCTTACTTTATCATCATTTTGTTCGAATAATAATCTAACTGAAACAGCTGAAATTAATTTACGAGCTTGTAATAATAATCTTCTGACGTTAATCCTATCTAAAGCACTTTCTCTAATTTGTAAGGTTTTATTACCCCATATAACAGTTCCCACATCTGAGAATGTCGCAATTGGGTTAATTCTACCTTGATAAAGAACATCTCTATCTTCTTGAGTAAGTTTCTTTCTCGCTTTAATTGCGTTAACGATACCTCTCGTGTAACCCGCCGCGGCGAACCAAGGGAAAGCAATGTTATCGGTTAATGCTAAGTTTTTAACAACCTCAGCCGTTGGTGGTAAATAGATTTGAGTGTTATTTACACTATCTCTAGTTAATACCCAAGGGTAATAGGTTGCTGTGTAGTTAGAGTCAATACCTGTATTATCTAAATTATCTACAGCTTCTTGTGGGTAAATCAAATCTGATTGAACTCCCGTTGTTGGTGTAAATAAATTGTAATCAGGTGTTGTCGCAATATAGATAGAATCCGCTCTATCGTTCTCAACCATATCAATAGCTTGTTCAACTAAATCTGAGTTGTTCACATAATCAATACCCGGTGTTACAAATATGTTGATATTAACCGCTTCAGGGTTTTCAAAGGTTTTTTGACCTAATAGATAAGCATAATAATCAGTATTTCCATAACCTTGAGTATTATCACCAACAGTTATTTGTTTAAATGCTCCCCATCCTGTCGCCGTTGGATATTTTATTGAAGAACAAGAACCATTTAAGTATCCTGACCTTCCTAATACAAATCTATCACTGTTAGTTCTAGTTTCTCTATATATGTCCCATCCGTCGAAACCACCTGCAACTAAGAAAGTAAATTTACGAGCGAATAATCTATAATAAGGATTTTCTTCACTCTCAGGGTCTCTAACAAAAGGAGCGTCACCCGTAGAAAATGCCGTAGTACCACTACTCGAGTAAAAATCCGGAATTGTAATACCACTTGCATTAATATCCATGTGGAAACCTTTAGTTCTGTAAGGCCACTCAGATCCGGTTGTACTAGTACAAATATCTAACGGTAATTGTTTACCTTTATAATTAAAGAAATCAGCATCGATACCTATAGTGTTAGAAATACCTAAGTAAGTTCTTCTTACATTATCACCACCACTTCTGATTACATCATCATCTCCTGATGCCAAACCGAAAGGTGGGTTATATATAACTTCACCTGGGAAATCATACTTTGTCTTATAAATTGGAAAAGGTGGTCTTGAACCAGCATATTCTCTAAATTCGTAACCTTCGAACCCACATGGTAATGAGTCTATCGGTGCGTCTTCATTCATTGTTAACATTATGTATTTCGAATTTAAGGTATATTCACCATCAACAGTCCCAACTTTTTGTGCTACAAAATTATTTTGATTTGGGTCCATAGCACAGTTAGTGAATTTTTCTAATACAACAGGATTTGCATCCGTGTCAAAGAAATCTCTAACTAATAAATCAAATGTACCATTATTAAATGAAATATTTGAGACCGATATTTTAACTTCAGTATTTGAAGCATTACCGTCAGAAATCGATGTAAATTTAAAAAGGTTATAAACTTTAGTACCTCTTAATTCAGACACTACCCATGGGGATTCTGCCGATTGATATTGTTCTAAATAAAATGCAATAGACGTAGGGTCTGAAGATTGTCTTGCGTCAGGTAAAGCATTTAACTCACAATTAAGACCTCTAATAAACCCACTTCTCCATCCGTAATTTAATAAAGTTTGGAACTTCTCTTCAACAAACAATGGAACATTTGATCTAGATTTTGAGAAGTTAGATGATCCAAATACTTTACTTAGATATTTAGGGTCTGAATTTTGGAATGATGTCTCAAAGAAATATTTTTCATTATTTTTATTTGTAATGTTGACACCAAACGCCGAATATGGGTTTTTAATAACACCCGAGTATGTTCCAGTACATTCTAAAGTAACGTCAGTTAAACCTGAAACCTCGTATACTGCTCCGTCGTCAGTTGAATATGTTGCCAAACCTCTTGAACGTAAAGTTGCGATAACTAAATCATCGTAATCTGTATATGCGGTTCCTGAGTAAACATAAATTCTACCAATTAAGGTACCTGTATAACAATTTACCGGTGCCGCGGTCGTCGTTGTTGTTGTCGACGGTGGTACAGGTGTTACACATGGGTCTGTTGTGGTAGTAGTCGTTGTTGAATTTATTGTTGTCGTTGTTGTAACCGGATTAAGGGTTAACCCTGTAACTATTGACCAATAAGAGAAACCACTGTAAGCAGCATCACCAATATTGTCGAATAAACCGTAATACCAAGAATCGTTTTGGGGTGCTGAGTAATCAATCTCAGTTGAACTAACGTTGTCCACACCAAATACATTTGTTTCTCCCGTAAATACCGTTTTAAAATCGTCATAAGTATTTCCCGGTATTGCTCCATAATAATTAATATTATAATCTTCGGATTCTGGAGTATTAATGATACTATATATCTGAAATTTCATATTATTATCCAATGTTGACGTACTACCATCAAATAATTCATATGGTATTGTCAGTTTTTCTGAAATTACATCGGGTATTTGATTTGGTGATGTAAATGAAACCGAATCTAAGTTATTAGTACAACCTGAGAAATCGATTGCGAAATCAATAGTTTTATAATCAACACATTCTATAGCACAATCAACTGTTGTTGCACTTTCACAGAAAAAATCTACCGTAGAAGGATTTACATTACCTTTTGTGGTGATTGACCAAGATGGTCCCGCATCGAATCCTGATAAACCTAAAATTCTAGTTACAAACAATTGATTCGATTGTTGTAAATAAGATCTAGCAATATAAGATGCTTCGTACTTAGGGATTTGTGTGTTTATGAATTTTTCAGGAGATGCTTCTCCAAAATAAGTTGTAAATTCGTTAAAATTACGTATGAATATTGGTTCAAAAGCTGGACCTTTTAGAGTTTCACCTACAAGACCTAATGTGGTTACACCCACACTCTGAGCTACGAAACTTAAGTCAACTTCAGAAGTAAATACACCCGGTGATACGAATACTTTTTGATTTGATGCCATTTGTTTTTAATTTATTGTTTTATTTATTTATAGATAAATATTCTAAAAAAAAACAAAGTTCTTTTCATCAAAGGAACTATTTATAAAAAAGATATACTTTTTTCTACCTTTTTTCTACCTATGGACAAAACTACTAAAATAAAGAATCTAAAAATATCCCAAAAGGCACATACCACCCTAAAGACTTACTGCGATAAGAATGGATTAACTATGTATAAATTTATAGAGAAGTTAATTATGGATAAATGTGTCATTAAGAAAGACATATATGGTGAAGAATATTAAATAATATTATTATTAAAAATAATAAAACTTTCTTTGTTTTCATCAATTTTGACCACCACCACCTTAACTCTATCACCATTGTTGATTAATAATTCTTGAACATCGGTACCGTAAAAATCATCATTTATAAAGATATCAAATGAGTCAACATTTTCCGTTTTTAATAACAACAAATCCGTAGTATAAAAGAAAGATTCGCTAACGATATTATTCCCGGAAACGAATGATACTTTTAATTCCGTAGTGTCTTCATCGGTAATACCAGGTTTTCTATTTTTTCTCTGAACTTGGGTGTCGGCTTCTATCACATTTAAAACTCTCGATATTGCAGGGGTTACCTCAAATTCCTCCTCATCAATTAAAAACCCTAACATTACAAATGTGTAATTTTGAATATAATATTTTCTCTTTTCAACGTCCATAACTGACTCATCTGAAATACTATCCATAATGATTGGTATGTAATGACCTTTAATATTTCTATAGGATTGTCTTGATGAAAACTTTTCTAAAACTATTTGGTTTAATTTATTTAACTCCCTCATTCTATTACATACTATTTTTACAGAGTAAGTTATATCAACAGGAACAGGTTGAGGTATTTTATAAATATCCATACCATTTCTCTCCCCATCCCAAGTCGGTACTTGAGCGTAATAATATTGTTTTCGATTTGGTATATTATATATTAACGATGGGTTTGTACCATATTTAACTTCGGGAGTTCTAATCGTGGTTATGAAAGGTGGTGAGACATTTTTATCTAAATTTTCGAAATTCCAAGTTTCTGTAAACTGAGACCAATTTTGTGTTGTAATAATAATATCGACTGTCGGAACTAACTTACCAGACACGACAGTTTTTAAATCTTCTTTAACAAAATCCAAAAACCCCCTATCTAAATCAGCATGAAGCAAGGACTTAGGTAAATATGTACCATCTTTATTGATTTTTTCCAACAACTCTTCCCTTCTACCCAACAAAGTTTTTTGTGTTGTTAGTGGAATATGTTTTTTTATTTTTTTAGGTAGTGGCATCTATTAAAAGTTTTCTTTTATGATAAAAATTTTATTTATTCGATTAATCATCTCAACCTCAGTTGCTTTGTATACTGGCTCACCATTTTTCTTATATACAAATGAATCATATTTATATGGGTCGTATGTTATAACATTACCCTCACTTTCTTTAGGTAAATCTTCACAAGGGTGTTTACAAAAATCCTCTAACTTACCAACAACAAACGCGTGAACATTTTTACGTTTTTCATCTCTAACCTTTTTCTTACCGGTTTTTCTAACTCTAAATTCCACATCATTTAATTTAACGTAATCGGCGTGAGCAACAACTAATCCTTTGTGTTGTATTGAAAAGGTTTTTTTATGTAAGTTATAATAAACCATAACTTCAATACCGGTGAAATCTAAATTTTCATTGTCGTAACCACATTTATGACAAACATAAGGGTCATGTCGACCGTCAGATAATTCCCACGGCCAATCACACTTATCACAGATAACCTCATCTTCAGTTATCATCTCGTTAAACATTCTATGTTGTTTTTCGGTTAATATTAGTTTCATAATTTTTTAATAAAAATGGTGAGTTATGGTATTGACCGGTAAATTAAATTTATTTTCGAACCATTCTTTCAAGGGTTTTCTCCATAAATCATCTCCAAAAAGATTTAATAAAGCACTGTGGAAATTCTCATCTCTTATTTCTAATATTGGGGATTGTTCTTTAAACGGCTTACTTCCCGGACTATCATCATAATATTCAGGTGAAAAATAGTCGAATAAAAATTCCCCATATTCTGAATCATAATCACCGTAATAGTATTGCATAATACCATCTTCTTCACCAAATAAAGAATCGTCTTGTGGGTCATACGCAATTGGTGATGACCAATTTAAATCTTCAAAATTAATTTCACTATCAATAAAATTATATATCATATCATATAATTTATTTTCCTTAATTAAAATTCTCATAATCCTCTAAATTCATTTTCCGTAACCGGCGACGCTATATACGTTTTGTAGAAAGGTTTATATCCACCATAAGTGTGTTTATTATCCGAGTTAACCCTTCCATCGTTATTAACTACATAATACCTCACCTTTGTTTCACTTTCATAGTATCCGATATAATCCCCATGATTTATTTCTAGATCTAACTGTTCTAACTGTTTTTGATATATTGAAAACTTTAAATTACCCGGTTCCATTTGGTTTAACTTAGAAGTACCTAAATTTATATTCTCAGGTGCCAAAATTTGAACATAAGCATTTACTTCAACCGGTGACTTAAATTTAATACCGTCTGTTAGAGCTTCACCATATACATCGTCCGTTTTGGTTTTTAACTTATCAACCCTATAAACAACTAAAGTAAAATTCATATCACCACCTAACCATTCGGACCCCATTTCGATTTCCAAATTATAATCTTCCGCTCCGAAGAATTTACCTATTCTAGTAATTGGTACTTTATTCTCTTTCATATTGATAAATATTAGTTTATATGTTATTATTTCATTAAAATAAGTATCTTGGAAAATAACGAGTCCGGTAAGGTAAAAAAATTAATAGAACGAGACGCCCTAATTATATTAGAGTCGTATTCGGGTGCTAATAACTATATTCTTTATTTACAGGATAAACAATCAAATAATCCGAGATTTTTACCCACTAGAAGTCAATCTGACTACATTGTTAAATATTCAGAAACTATACCTAAAATAGGTAGAAGGTGGGTGGATATGGACCCATACTTTTCAAAAAAAATAGCAGATGAAAACGGTATGATTGAAATACCAAAACGGGTTTGGGTTGAAAAACTTTTAGTTGAGAAAGAAAAATCCTACCATGTTTGGGCCAAGTATAACGAAAAAGATAAGTTAAAAGATATGTGGATGCCTAAAGGGGCTTTACTTAAAACACATACCATTGAAGAGGTAGATATTGATTATACTAAGTATTCCCATAGACCACCTCTTAACCATCAACTTGAAGCGATTGAAAAATTAGTAGGTTCTAAAAGGTTTATTTTAGCCGATGATATGGGTTTAGGAAAAACTACCGCAACCATTATTGCCGCTTTAGAGACAGGGGTTAAAAAAATATTAATTATTTGTCCTGCATCTCTTAAATTGAATTGGCAAAGAGAAATTGAGAATTATACTGATAGGTCTATCTACATTGCCGAAGGTAAAAAGTTTTCAACGGAACACGATTTTGTTATTGTCAACTACGACATATTAAAGAATTTTTATGATATAAAAGACAAAGAAAATTCTCTAATAACTAAAAGTGGGTTTGATGTAATAATTTTAGATGAGGCTCATTATGTCAGTAATGGTCAAGCCAAAAGGACTAAATTAGTTAATAGTTTTTGTAAAAACCCAAAATACCTTTGGTTATTAACCGGAACCCCTATGACAAATAGACCTATAAATTATTTTAATTTGTTAAATTTAATAGAATCACCGGTTTCACAAAATTGGATGGCCTACGCGATACGTTATTGTCAGGGTTATCAATTTACCGCTGGTAATAGAAAAATTTGGAATGTTTCAGGAGCCTCTAATTTAGAAGAACTCCGAGATAGAACCTCTAGACAAGTTTTACGTAGATTAAAAACAGAAGTTTTAGATTTACCTGATAAGATTATCAGTCCTGTTTATATGAGATTAAAATCTAAAATGTATGAAGCATTAATGGGGGAATACTACGAATGGTACGATAGGAATCAGGAAGAAAGAAAATCCTTAACGGTACAATTTAGTAAGTTGATGAAAGTTAGACAGATAATTGCCGATGAAAAAGTTAAAAACACAATAGAGTTAGCTGAAAATATTTTAGAACAAGGAAAAAAAGTTATTATTTTCACTAATTTTACTAATTCATTAAATAAAATTACCGAACACTTTAAGAAAAAGGCTGTCAAATTAGATGGTTCGTCAACTAAACCATCAAGACAAAAGGCCGTTGACGATTTTCAAGAAAAAGATAAAATCCAAGTTTTTGTTGGTAATACAAAAGCCGCGGGTGTTGGTATTACATTAACGGCCGGTGAAGCGGTTATATTTAACGATATTTCATTTGTACCGGGAGATATGGAACAGGCTGAAGATAGAGCATATAGATATGGTCAAAAAAATTCAGTATCCATATATTACCCATTATTTGAAAATACTATAGAATCTGTTATTTATGATATGGTTAATTTTAAGAAACAAAACATACAAACAGTGATGGGCGATAACTTAGATACTGGAGATTTTGTGGAGGTACTAATGAATAAGATTAATAACTTAAGATAATAACATAAAAATTAGTATTTATTATTAATGATTTTAGTAGAGTTAACATCAATTACGGGAGTACCACCTTATACGATAAAAATGTGTGATTTATCTATGACATATTGTTATGTCGTAGCGACGGGAGTACCATCACTTCCTTTGGAATTAGATACACCATCTCAACTATTGGGTGCTGACCAAATAATGGTTGTAATTATTGACTCTACAGGGTGTGAATTTTTTAAACTAATTTCGTGTTTAACTCCGACACCAACTCCAACAATGACACCAACTCCAACAACTACAATGATTGTTGATTGTAATTGTTTAACATTTACTAACACATCTTTAAGTGATTATACAATTTCATACACCAATTGTAATGGGGTGGTTATCAATTCGACAATATTTACCAATACGACCCTATATGTGTGTGGAAAAGAACCTTCAGTTGGGTCTAACGAAGTTCAATATGAAATCGGTTTACCTTGTATTAATAATACCTGCCCTGACCCAACACCAACACCAACACCAACGGTAACACCAACGGTAACGCCAACGAATACTGTAACACCGACGGTAACACCAACGAATACTGTAACTCCGACGGTAACACCAACGAATACTGTAACGCCAACGGTAACTCCGACGGTAACACCAACGAATACTGTAACGCCAACGGTAACTCCGACACCAACTCCAACAATACCTTGTGCGAGATTAATAAACCCTGATTTTGAATTATTTAACTCCGCACCTGCGGGTTGTACGTCGTTACCTGCCTTAAGTCCAGCAACTTTTGGTTTTTATGATCCTGAGTGTATATCTGGTTGGAATACAACTGACCCGGCCACATCACCTAAAATTGAAATATGGGCAAATGGATTTAATAGCGTTCCATCATATACAGGTAATTATTTTGCTGAAATAAATGCCAATACAATTGCATACC
>Ga0210003_1000417_pt1 | contig 38564 bp, 40 predicted proteins | sample LantaG_FD_182804 | JGI IMG/M metagenome (GOLD analysis project Ga0210003, IMG submission 182804) | Deep subsurface microbial communities from Baltic Sea to uncover new lineages of life (NeLLi) - Landsort_02402 metaG (SPAdes) (version 2) | ecosystem: Environmental > Aquatic > Marine > Oceanic >...
GTGCCCGATGGAGGTTCATTTAGCGGCGTAAACCTGTCCTCCTTCGCTCCGCTCAGTCGGACAGGTTTAGCTTAAAGAAGAACGGATATGGAAACGGAAAGTGACAACTTTAAACCAGGACTTGACATTCAGTCAGCTTTGGTGTGCTCGGCAAAGTTTGCTTGCAAAACGAGCTTTGCCTTCGTCCACGAGGCCAATTAGATTGGCCTGATTGGTGAAGCTGACTGAAAGAAAAGGTCGGAATGAAGGAGAAATGGGGATTTTTGGGGCCCCGCACCAAATGACGGAATGTTTAACCTGCGCGGGCACAGGCCTATTTGGTACGGGATGAAGAATTGTTTGGATTGCTCATTCTTGACTGTATACAACAATCAAAAACAGCGCGCCAGTTTAAAATAGGTAATTTAGCAAGCTTTTCTACAGAGCATTCCTGACCCCGTTAATTCTACTATCCTATTTCTAAGCTACTATTATCGTTTAAAATCCATATCAAAGTGTTTAACAGGAAAAAGATGAACACCCACAATAAGGAGGTAGAAGCGTGATTTGAGCGGATTTCTCCCAACAGTAAACCAACAATCCTTTGTACCGTTCTGCTCGAAGATTTCACTAGCTTGTAGCAAACAGTTACCGCCATATTGTCGCATTACTTGCCTGCCATATCCTCGCCACTCCAAATCGCTTATACCTTTTCGTTGATGAATGTGATTTCCAAACTTGAAATTACATCGAGGAATATACTTTCTTTGACCCTCCCAATTCGTTTCTAATGCAAAGGAAAAAGAAGTAACTTTATTTGGATGTATGAGCATTAGAGAGCGTTTTGTGTCCTCGCAGTCTATTGCATCCAAAGAATCTTCTGTAAATTCTTCGCATAAGGCTCGGTAATCATCCGCCGAAATCTCCTTTACGAGCAGAGGTTTCCGATCTCCAATCAACCAATCCTCTGAATGAGCCCCGTCTGGTATTTTATCCACAAGATGCATTCTCACGCGATTTCCCTTGCGTACGATCCAGCGTCCTCTGTTATCTTTGCAGTCATCAAACTCGAGCTGGCGCCAAGAATCATTCTTATTTGGACGTGTTGGCCTGATCCATTGCCCATCATCGGTTATACCGGCGACACAGACACCATCACTTAGTCGGCTTACAGCAAGAATGGTAATTTCGGTCATTTGCTTTTCCTTTCAAGATGTTCGACCTCAATATTAGGCAAATGTTTCATGAGGTACTCCGCGAGAAGCCGACGGTGGCAATGCTCCGGAGTGTGTTCGCTGCAAAGAAGACAGTCTTTTTCACGAAGTACGGTGGCTGCTGTCTCGGCGATCCTGCGATTTACCATCAAGTCTTTAAACTTGCTTTCATATTCAGTCCAGGAGCCTTTCCTTTTCTTGAAGTCATCAAGGATGTCCTGTGTCGGTGCGAAATCCGGGATGTGCACATAGTCAATCCCCGCTATAGCATGGAGGAAGTATTTTAGGTCTCGTGCTTTTGCGAATCCGGCAATCTGGGAGGTGTTATTGAGCCTTATGTCAACAATACGACGCACACCAGCGTTCTGCAAATGCATAAAGAATTCTTCAGCAGACTTCTTGGTAAAGCCAATAGTGAAGAGTTTCATGCTTCTACGGGCACCTTCTTGTATGCTATTTTTTCTGCTTGTAAATCGTACGCTTTCTCAATCAGGCCAGACGTTGAGGTCAGGTCTCCAAATAGCTCTGGTTGAAGTTTGTGAAGATTAATGAGCCTTTTCTCTGACATCTCCTGTCGTTCTTCTGTACCATCTCCTAAGATGTGAGTTATCTTCAAGTCTGGACAGATCCTTTTCAATTCGCGACATACCAGTATCGTTCTGTGGCATGTTATGGGGTCGGATTCCGAACACATGAGGGCAATTCTGTAATGTTCAACTCCCTGAAGGACTATCTCTAATCCACGCTGGAAGGTTGACAAATGGGCGATTCGATAGTACTTTGCCTGACCGTCAATGTAGCAATCATCTTCAGATCGTTGTGCGCCTAATTCCCTGCCCAGGAATATGTAGTCAATGTTGGCATTTCTCAAGGCACTATCGAGCACATCCCTATTAAAATGAGGCGAGTATTTGCTGTAGGGACTGGATCGGACATCGGCTATGGTGGAAAGCCGATATGCCAAAAGTAACTCGATGAAATGGTCAAGAGAGTGATTTGAGTGCCCTATGGTAAATAGTTCTTTCATTCTAATAGGCCTTTTTTTCTATTCTTGTCGCTCCATTCACGGCTAACATAATAGTATACAACACTTTTTGCTAACAATTTAGTCTACTGGAAATAAAATGTCAACATTCTTGTATGGTTGCCTAAATCCCTAACTAAACAAAGCTTTCAATCTTCTCCTTGCATATCTTCTCTGTCACTTCGTGGAGTTTTTTGACGCAGGGGGGACAGGCCTTTGGCCTGAGACAGTAGAGCTGTAGATAGGTGAACAGTAGAGCATGGAATTTCCCCTGTTTTATACGGTCAAGAACTCCTTCGGTTTATGCAAATGACTCAATTTTTTCGTTACCCATTTAGAGGCAACGCTCGCAATAAATGCGGGATTCCAAACGTACGATTCAAAGAAGTATTCCGCCGGTGGGTGGGTTCGTCTTTAGCCGGGTAAAAAATAGCGTAAAGGACCGTAAAAGTCAAAGAAAAAAACCATTTATTATTGATTATTGATGATTTGGTTGAGATTGCTTCGCTGCGCTCGGAATGGTGCCTTATAGGCACGTAGGATAGGGGGGGGAGAAGAAAGCGTTCCTGGCGTGGGCACCGGCGCCCGGGGGAGCGGGGAAAGCAGTTTTTAGTTTTTAGTTGCCGGGTGGTGCGGAAAATCGCTCAGTCGTTTGTTATCGGACTCTTACGGTAATGACGTGGCAAACTGGAGCGCAGAGGCCCCATCCCCGGGGAGCGACAACCCGTAAATTGCGGCCTGGAGGGGGACTACGTGGTTTGGAGCGGGCTAATACGACTGCCACAAAATTGCCTAAACCATTGACTATTCAGCCGGAAAATGTTAAAATAACAGGGATTGTTTTAAGGGCGAATTTGGGTTTTTCGAGTGCGTGTGCAGAGTAAGCACCGCATGGTCAGATGCCCTGTATTCCGGAGGATGGAGGAACTGGAGTGATGGTCACAAGCCTTTGGCACTCAGGGGATTAGCGTCTTTTTGATGGTTTGAGCGGCAAGTGTGTTCGGATTGGCGTTGCTTATGTTGGATGGTTTGCTACATCGTGGTGTTAGGCGTAAGGGTGGTTCGATTGAGAGAGTCGAACAGGAGAGGCATCAACATGTTTTTAGGGGCGGCGTGGGCGTGCCAGAAAGGCAGGAGAAGCTGTCGGACCGGACTCTGCGGTGCCGGTATGAGTTGAAGTATCGTATCAGTGAGTCGAAAGTGGCGGGGATAGAGCATTTCATCAGACCTTATTTGCATCTTGACCATTATTGCAAATTGCAGACGAGGGGCGTGTATCCAATTGTCAGTTTGTATCTGGATTCTGATGATTTTCGGCTTTTCCGGCAGACGCTGGAGGGCCAAAAGAATCGTTTCAAGCTGCGTATCCGCAGCTATACGGACAAGGTGGACTATCCACGTTTTTTTGAGATTAAGCGTCGGATGAACAGTATCATAATCAAGAGTCGTGCACGTGTTATGCACGATGACGTGGCTAAGGCGCTTTGCGGACTTTACATACCGGGCGGGAGCGATGAGGAGACGCTGAGACAGTTTCAAATGTACGCTGTGGGTATTAACGCGCGTCCGGTAATGCGCGTTCGTTATATGCGGCGTGCGTACGAGGGGGATTCCGAGAACAGGGTTCGGGTGACATTTGATAGTGAGCTGGCTTATTGTGCGGGTAATGAGCCGGAGGTGCGTTTTGAGGGGGGCCGTTGGCAGCGGTATAACCCGAGGGGCGCAATTCTGGAGATAAAGTTCACGGGTCGTTTCCCCGTGTGGCTAAGCCAAATGGCCAGGTACTTTGACCTGAGGCAGCAGTCGGTTTCGAAGTATGTTTCTTCGATAAAACAATCTTGTTCGATGGGCTTTTGTGCGCCCAGATTATGGGTGGGTTAGAATGGATAGAATGTGGCAAGTGCTGGAGCAGACTTCGAGGCCTGGAGCGGGTTTTACGGCTGAGGGGATTTTGCTTTCGCTTCTTCTGGCATTTGTTTTAGGGCAGGTGCTGGCGTGGGTGTATTATTTTACGCACAGCGGGCTGTCTTATTCGCGGAATTTTGTTCAGGCACTTATTTTGATTACGGTCGTGGTTTCGATGGTTATGACGGTTATAGGGAATAATATCATCACGGCTGTCGGGTTGATGGGTGCTTTGGCAATAATACGCTTTCGTAATATCATCAAAGATACGCGCGACATTGCGTTTATTTTTTGTGCTTTGGTGATAGGTATGGCTACGGGTTCACAACGGCACGCGACGGCGATAGTTGGTACGGTGGTGCTGTGCGTGATAGCCGTGTATCTTCATACGGTTTCGTTCGGGAGGCAGGAGCCTCATAACGGTTTTCTGCGTTTCAGTCTTAAGGGACATATAGGTCCGAAGCATCCGATTGCGGGGATTCTGAAACGTTTTTGCAGCAAGTTTATGTTGATATCCGCCCAGGACAGCGGTTTTGGCAGTCCTATGGTCGAGTATGCTTACCAGGTAAAGATACGGAATGCCCAAAAGAACGAACAAATGCTGTCTGAACTGGAGAAGGTCGAGGGGATTGAGAATATCGGCCTTACGATGCAGGAGCAGTTGTTAGAGGTTTAGGCGGGGTATGAAACGAACGGGTTTTAAGAGTTTTCGTTTTGGGCGGCTGCGTGTGCATATTCTGCCGGTTCTGGTGTGGCTGGCGGGCGTGGCGTGCGTAGTTGTACTGTTGCATCGACAGACGGAGCGCTTTGAGGTTTTAGGACTGGCACAGGGCAGGGTGCATCAGGCATCTGCTAATTGTGCGGGTCGGCTGAAAGAGATTCAGGTGGAGCTGTTTGAGAACGTGAGAGAGGGACAATCGCTCGTTGTAATCGATACGGTGGAGGACAACGAGAATCTCGAGGCTCAGTTGAATACTGCGCGTGCTGAGGTGCAGCATATCAAAGCGGAATTGGCTGTGACTGCGGAGCAGTACCGGGCCGAGGCTGTCAATCAGCAGACCGACTGGATTGGGGCACAGCGGCGATTTGCGGTTGATGTGGAAAGTGCGAGGATTCGAATTCTGGAGCTGAAGACACAGCTTGAGGCCGAGCGAATGACACTTGCGGGGCTTGGGATGGAGATGAAGATAGTTGGGGACCTTCTTGAGGAAGATGCGGTAGCGACGTATGAACTTCAAAAGGTGGAGCTGCAGTATAATGGGCTGGCGAAGAAGATTTCGGAGGGCGAGAACCTGCTGAAGCAGGCAACAGAAGATTTCCTAAAAGCGCAACAGCGTCGGCAGGAGTTTGCGGGGCGGCATCCGGAACATCCGGCGCCCGACGCTGCGATGGAGGTTATAGAAAAGGCGGTAACCGTTCAGGAGAAAGTGGTAGAGGAGCTTCTGACGATGCGAGAGCCGGTAGTTTTACGGTCTCCATTTGACGGTGTGGTAAGCCAGATATGGAGCAGGGCCGGTGATGCCGTGATTGCGGGTGTGCCTATAGTTATTGTGGCTGAAGCCACACCGCGGGAGGTGGTTGCATACGCCAGCGACGAGCAATTGGCTCGGGTAAGGCAGGATATGCGGGTGGAATTGATTAAGGCCGGTAAGCCGATACAGATAGCGGCTTCCCAGGTTGTGGAGCTTGGTCCGAGCATTGAATTGATTCCGGAACGGCTGTGGGTGAATCCTAACGTTCCTGAGTGGGGGCGACCTATATTGATAAAGATTCCTCCTGATTTGAAGCTGATTCCGGGTGAGCTGGTAGGGATAAAAGGGTTGTAGCGGTGAAGCCCTTTGGCTTTTTGCGAGTAGTTTTTGGCAAGTTTTTTTTGTGGGTCTTTTTATGGCTCAGTTTTTCTTGAGAGACAGGCTGTTATCTTTGGTCCTATGCGTTCTGGCTGGTTTGAGCGTTTTTTGTGGGTGCACGAAGCCTAACAGCAAGGAGGATGCTGATGAGCGGGTCTATCGCATAATTGACCGGAAATGGCAAGACGGCTTCGGCGAGAAGGTCAATTACAGGATTAGCGACGTGGCGGGTTCTCCGAACGACATCGAGGTTGCAAGGGCTGTGCCGGATTCCGGGGTGGTGAGCCTGCCTGAAGCGGCGGCGTTGGCCACTGCTCATAATCGCGAGTACCAGAGTCAGAAAGAAGCTCTTTATATCAAGGCGCTGGATTTGAGGTTGGCTCAGCATGAGTTCGAGTCGCAGTTCTTCGGGTTGGGCAACGCCGGGTACGAGTCAGATTGGAATGACGAAGTGGTTGGGGCCGAAGGGAGCGTAGGTTTTAACCGGCTGTTGGCCAGTGGAATGAGGATAAGCACGAGCGTTGGTTCTGCCTGGGTCGATGTGCTGACGGGTAATCTGCGGAGTGGTCTGGCGACGGTTCTGAGCGTGGCAGTAACTCAACCTTTGCTGCGCGGCAGCGACGAGCGGGTGGTTCGTGAGAATTTGACACAGGCTGAAAGGGATGCGCTTTACGAGATACGCAGTTTCAACAGGTTTCGCAAGACGTTTGTGGTATCGGTTATCAGTCAATACTATGGTGTTCTGCAATCGTTCGACCTTGCCGGGAACGCTGCGGCGAATTACGGTGCGCTGGTTAAGTTATATGATAAGGCGGAGAAACTTGCCGATGCTGGGCGTATTGAGGTATTTGAGCTTGGACGGATTCGGCAGGAGAAGCTGCAGGCTTTGGACATTTACATTGAGGCACAAAAGGAATACGAGCAGTCGCTGGACGAGTTTAAGATAACTCTGAGTCTGCCTGTTGACGGAGAGTTTCAGCTTGAAGACAGGGAGCTTGAAGGATTGAAGGGAGCAATCAAGGGTGCACCTGAATTTTCCGAAGCAGAGGCGGTTGAGACGGCGTTGGCGGGGCGTCTGGACATTGCTAATAGTGCAGATGCTGTTGGCGATGCTGAGCGTAAGGTGATGGTTGCGGCTGACGGGCTGGGTGCTGAGCTGAACCTGGTTGGTGGGGCCAGCGTGATTTCAGAGAGAAGTGGGGACCGTGCGACGATGCAGACGCTCAGGGAGGAATATGGGCTTGGCCTTGAGCTGGACTTGCCTTTTGACCGTGTGGCTGAGCAGGACGCTTACCGTAAGGCGTTAATAACTCTGAATCAACGAGAGCGAGAGTATGAACTGGCGGTTGATACGGCGACGCTGGAGGTGCGTCAGGCATATCGAGATATGATGGAGTCGGCTGAGCGTTATAAGATTCAGTTGGAGAATCTTGATTTGGCGAGGGAGCGTTATAAGGACAGTTTCCTGCTGGTTCAGTACGGTCGAGCGAGCACTCGGCGGGTGCTCAATGCGCAGGATAACCTTTTTGATGCTCAGAACGGTGCGACGGAAGCACTTGTGGACCACGCGATTGCGACCTTGAATTTCTATCGGGACACGGGCGTGCTTCAGGTGCGTCCGGACGGCATGTGGGCTGTAAGTTCAAACTAAGCGAGTCTTGCGGATTTGCTGGGTATTCTATCTTCAAAGCGGAAGAGCTTGGCGAAGCGGGCGTGAGCAGCGCAATCTATACGGCCTGGTCAGCAGTTGCCCGGCTAAGCAGGTTTTTTCGAGCATCACCATTTTTCACGACCTTTGATAATTCGGCTGCTGTTAAGGTGCGGAGGAATAGCGTACAATAGTCTGTGGTGCGAAGTCGGTATTATTGATGTGGGGGTATTGCTGAAGGCCTGGATGTGGGCGAGTATGGCGGCGTGATTTGGAAATCGAATATGCAAGAAACAAGTTTCGGTGACCAATTAGCAGAAAAGGCCGGGTCGGTCAACTGTGTATTGGAGAGGCTTTTGGCTCGCTGGGGGGGAAATGAGGAGTTGGAGGCTGCGATTAGATACACTCTAAAACCGCCCGGAAAGAGGGTGCGCTCGGCGATGCTATTGTGGTGCTGTGAGCTTGTGGGCGGACAGGTTAATCATAATGCACAGATTGCGGCGGCGGCGGTCGAGATGGTGCACACGTATTCGCTGGTACACGATGATTTACCGGCTATGGATGATGATGATTATAGACGAGGACGACCGAGCTGTCATAAGGCTTTTGATGAGGCTACGGCGATATTGGCAGGGGATGCGCTGTTGACGCTGGCGTTCGAGGTACTGGCGAAAGAGATCGACGAGGCGACGGTTGCGGTGCGATTGATAAGGCAGTTGGCGAAGGACGCGGGGCGCAGCGGAATGATTGCAGGGCAAATGGCAGATTTGAGGGCTCAAAGCGGTAAGGGAGCCGAGGAACTGGTCGAATATATCCACACGAATAAGACGGCGAAGATGTTTCGATGTGCGGCTGCGATGGGAGCTATATGCGGCGGTGCGGCAGAGAGAGAGCTTGAGCTATTATGTCAATACGGGCTGAAGATAGGGTTGGGTTTTCAGATAGCCGATGATATGCTTGACGTGTCTGGGTCGAGCGAAGAGCTGGGCAAGACTGCTGGTAAAGATGTCAGGGCTGCTAAGTGCACGTACCCATCTATTGTGGGGATGGAGAGGTCGAGGCAATTGGCCGAGAGGCTGGCCGATGAGGCGATAGCGATATTAGAGGTCTTTGGCCAAAAGGCTGATGCACTGCGGCAATTAGCGAAAGCTCTTCTGGAAAGGACGCGGTAGCGGATTCCTGAGCTTTAGAAGCTGCTGTTCAGACCGGTGGCGGTTTAGAGCCGAGCCGAATAACCTGCTCTATTGCGTCCGGCTGCAAAGCCCGATGCCTGTGTTGTCGGCCAAAAACGACCTCACCGTGGAGCAAACCACGCCTTCGGGCGTTTTTGGCCTGGGCGCCTTGGGCTGGAACTTTTCGCTCGGCCTCATAACAACCCGGTTATTCGGATAGGCTCTTAGTTTTGTCCTGTGATTTTTCAGGGTTTGTGGAAGACGTATTTATTGGCGACTTTTGCGACGACAACGATGGAGCCGATGGGGACGTCTCCGGCGGGGTCTGAAAAGTCGTCGCTTAAGTCGACCGCCTCGAATTCCGAGCCGAGTTCGACGGGTAAAGAGCCTGGTGGTCCAATTTCAACCATTCGGACCTTATAGACGTTGTGTGAGAGAAGGCTTTTTACCTTACAATTGAATGTCTGGATGGCTGCGCCGGGCGAGACTACGCCTTGTACTTCCTGCATTTGCTCTTTTTTCATTTTTCTGCATCCTCGTATTGTTCATAATGTGTTTTAACAACGGGACATTGGTTTGTTGAGCCTTGTTTGCATAACGGGTTGGTGTGACAGAAATCCAGTTTTTCATGAGCGGTTCGGACCATTTTTGCCGTAAGTTTTGTGGGGTCGGATACGAAGGCCGGCCCATATTTAGAGCAACCTGCGCATTTGTGTCGAAAAAAAGCATTTTGAGTTGTGGCGGTTTTGGCTTAACTTGTTATCATAACAGGAGTAAAGATTTTTTGCGAAATCCGGTTTTTGGCTTTGGGGCGCATGCACATTTGGTCGAAATCCGGGGTGGTTTTTATTGGGATTGGATTTATCGATGGGCACTCTGCTGGAACAAATAGACAGTCCTGATGATTTGAAGAAGCTGTCGGTGGAGCAACTTAGCGCCCTTGCGGAGGAGATAAGGGATTTTATTGTGGGCTCTTTGAGCAGGACCGGTGGGCACCTTGCGAGCAACCTGGGAGTGGTCGAGCTTACGATTGCACTGCATTACGTTTTCGATTTCAGGAAGGATAAGCTGCTTTGGGATGTTGGGCATCAATGCTATGCACACAAGATAATCACGGGCAGGAGAGATAAGTTTGTGCGTCTTCGGAAGGCTGATGGAATCAGCGGTTTTCCCGACCCGGCTGAAAGCGTGTACGACCAGTTTGTTGTGGGTCATGCGGGTACGGCGATAGCGACGGCGATTGGGATGGCGATAGGTCAGGTCAAGCAGAAGAAGAACGACAATATTGTTGCAGTAGTTGGTGATGCGAGCATAGTCAACGGTGTTTCGTTTGAAGCACTGAACAATCTTGGTCTGGTACGGCGGCAGTTGCTTATTGTTCTAAACGACAATTCTATGGCGATTGACCCGACGGAGGGTTCGGTTGCGAAGTACTTTTCGCGTGTGAGGCTGAGCCAGACATACGAGGATTTGCGCAAGACAACGAGTAATATTCTTGAGCACATGCCGGTTATAGGTAAGGGGGTTGAGGAAGCAGTAGAGCGGATAAAGAAGAGCATTCGTATGGTTCTGCCGGCGAGTCAAATGTTCGAGAGTCTGAATATCCCGTATTTTGGTCCTGTAGACGGATACGATATTGGTTCGTTGATACGATTGTTCAGGGCCTTGCAGCAGTTGGGTCATCCGGCGATTTTGCATATTTACACCAAGAAAGGTAAGGGTTTCGGTCCGGCGGAGGAGGATGGTCGGAGGTTTCATTCCACGGGTCCGTTCAAGATGAATGGAGACGCTGTTAGCGGGCAGCATTCGAGGAAGAGTTTTACAGAGGTCTTCGGCGACTGCTTAGTCGAACTGGCGGAGAAAGACGAACGCATCGTGGCTATAACCTCAGCGATGTGCGACGGCACGGGTTTGGGCGAATTTCGCAGGAGATTCGGTGACAGGTTCTACGATGTTGGTATTGCAGAAGGCGCGGCAGTTGACGTGGCGGCGGGTCTTGCCAAGAGCGGTTTGAAGCCGGTGGTTGCGATTTACTCGACTTTTCTTCAGCGGAGCTTCGACCAGATATTGCAAGAGGTGGCGTTACAGAATCTTGGTGTGGTTTTTTGTATTGACAGGGCAGGCGTTGTGGGTTCTGACGGGCCGACGCATCATGGGCTGATGGACATAGGGTTTTTGCGAATGATGCCGAATATGGTGCTGATTGCCCCTGCTAATGCCGACGAGATGAAGCTGGCTCTGGAGTTTGCCTTGGGAGAGGACAGGCCTGTTGCGATAAGGTATCCGAAGGACTTTGTTCCCGAAAAGAGATTCGCCAGAGCGGCGTGTAAGAAGCCCTTTAGGTTGGGCAAAGCGGTATTTGTGAAGAGAGGGAAGGCATCTGGCATTGCGATAGTAAGTTACGGCAGCGTTTTAAGAGATGCTCTTGAGGCGGCCCGGCGGTTGAGCAAGGACCGAATCGAGGTTGATGTTATCAATGCCCGGTTTGCTGTTCCTTTGGATGAAAGAATCGTTTCTCTGCTGGATGATAATAAAGGTATAATCACCGTAGAGGACCACAGCCTTGCGTGCGGGTTTGGAGCTGTGGTATTAGAGGATATTGCAGCGAGTTTCAAGAAGCCGATTGAACGGTCAGTGAGAGTACTTGGTATGCCGAGGGTATTGATAAGTCACGATTCACGGGCCCAGCAGCTTGTTAGTGCCGGAGTTAGCGCCGATGGCATAGTGCGGGCGGCAAAGGAAATGCTGAGTTCGAGCCAATTGTGAGTGGAATCAGGTGTCAGAGACTAAATCCGGGTAATGGTGAGTTTTTATGGACAGGACGGAATTGCCAAAGGTTGTTGTTTTTGGGGACCCAGCAAAGGGTGATGTGAGTACGGCGATTGAGGAATTTGCCGGGTTTTCGAAGGGCAAGGTCGAGACGATAGCAAGCTTTGGGATAGAGCGGTGCACTGCGGAGGTTTTGCGTGATGCTGATTTTGCTGTTGTGTTCGGGGGTGACGGGACGATTATCTCGGCAGCGCGACAATTGAGCGAATGCAACGTGCCCGTGATAGGTGTGAATCTCGGCAAGTTAGGTTTTTTGGCAGAGTTCAGCGTTGAGGAACTGAGAGAGTTTTTCGAGCGTATACTGAGAGGTGAGGCGGTCATTGAGAAGCGGATGATGCTGAAGTGCGGGGTGTTTGCCGGCAGCGAAGAGAAGTTCAGCTCAGCGGCGATCAATGATGTTTTCATAACCGCAGGTTCGCCTTTCAGGGCAATTGAGTTAAAGATTTTCGTTGGCGGTCAGCCTCTTGCGAGTTGTGTTAGTGATGGGCTGGTGATATGTACTCCGACGGGTTCAACGGCCTATAATCTTTCTGCCGGTGGTCCGATAGTTTCGGGGAGGGTCGAGGGGGTGGTGATTACACCGATTTGCCCGCACTCGCTGAGTTTCAGGCCGATTGTTATCAACGCCGAAAGCAAGGTTGAGGTTATAGGCCTTCGGGTGAATGAAGGGACCACTGTGTCGGTCGATGGGCAGCTTTCTTACAAGCTATCGCCTGAAGATGTAGTCAGGGTTGAGAAGCATAAAGGCGAATTTTTGGTGGTGAATAACCCTGTTCGGACACAGTGGGATACTCTTGCAACTAAACTGGGGTGGGCTGAAAAGCCGAAATACAACCGAGCTGGCAACCGAGAGAGTCCGGCGTAATAGTCTGAAGTGCGATAGTTCGGATTAGCCCAGGAAGATGCTTACGGCGTGGTTTTTGAACAATCCGATGAAGCGGGGGGTAGTAAAAACCATGAAGGCACGAGTTTTAGCGATATTTGGTCTGATATTTATTTTTGGTCCAACGGGATTTGGTCAGCGGTTATACAATCCGGCCGGCTTAAGTACCGTTCCGCCGAGCAGTATTCGCAGCGGGCTTGTTGAGAGTCCCAACCCTATCGATAACAGCGGCAACCTTGTTGTGACCGGCAATGTGCGTGGCGGGAGGCATTTTCGTGGAGTAATTCCGTACAATTCCCGCACGAGGTTCGAGGCATCGTTAGGTTCGTCTGCTCTTGATTCTTTTTTGCGGTATTCAGCGGACTGGGGGGACTTCGGTGGTTATACGGGTAAGGTCAGGCCTTTCTATTCTCGTTCGGCGACGGTGGTGACGACGCGTGCGGGGCAGCCGGGAGTGTACAGGCCGTCGAATGGACGAATTATTGGGGGCCGTACGATGGAGGGGGCAACCACAGCTTCTGTGTCTGGCGAGGAGAGTTTTCTTGCGGGGAATCCGATGTACAAGAGTGAGGAAGCGGATTTAGCGAGGTTTCGGCTGACACCGGTTAGTCCGCCAACGGAAACGACGAAGCTTCTGCCGGATATTGTGGATTTGGCAAGAAACAAGGATTTGTTGGAGATTATGCCAGCGAGTGAAAGGGAAAAAGCTGCGGAAAAGCTCTTGATAGATGAAATCAGGTCAGGAGATACACGGAGCAGGGCGCTCCTAAAAGAGGGGCGTGAGGGCTCAGCAGAGATAGAGCAGTTTCGTCAACAGTTGAAGCGGGTGCCTTTGAAGATGGATTATGGCAAGGAGCTGATGCGGAAACAGGAGGGCTTCTTAGATGATAGGGAGGTGGAAAAGGCTGCCGAGTTTCGCGGTCTTGAGGAATTGACACGGCGGGATGAGTCTTTGCAGGGCAGGGGCGAAGAGGAAGTGCAGAGAGATATGCTGGAGCAAGCTGACATTGCTCTGACAGGCAGGGAGGGTCAGGAGAGCACGTTCGGCAGTTTCCTGCAGAAGTATAAGGAGAGGGGGCTGCGGATGGAAGGTCCAAAGCCAGCGGTAGAGGTGAAGGGAGCCAAGAAAAGCGGTCTTTTTGAGGGGGGCTTGCTGCCAAAGACAGCAGATAGGGGTGTTGCAGCAGTGGAGGAACGGGCTGGCGCCGGCGGTGTTGGGAATGTTTTGCAGGGCAGCGATGTTCCAGGGCGGTATGAGCTTGTGGGGCAGCAAGGCGGTGTTGAGGCTGAACCGGAGGATTCGGGACTATTGTTGGGTGGTGGTGCGACGGTTGAGCAGAAGGCGGGATACAGGACGCGAGCCAAGGCGATAATGGGTTCTCATACGAGTTTCCAGTCGTTCAGCGAGTCGAAGTTCAAGGAGTGTATGAATGCTGGAGCGGCGTATTTGAAGGAGGGGAAATTCTATCGGGCGGCGGACGCGTATAGTCTGGCGTCGGTTTATGAGCCCGGCAGCGCAGTTGTTAATGCAGGCAAGAGCCATTCGCTGCTTGGGGCCGGCGAGTATATGAGCAGCGCGCTATTTATATCGAGGGCATTGGAGGGTGCAGGCGGAGAAAAGAGGGCGGGGATGAGTGCTCTTGCATTATTTGCATCGAGTTTTTCACTTCTTGACAGGGACACGGTCGAGAAGAGGATAAGCGATATTGAGAGGTGGCATCAGGCGAGCGGGGCGTCGGAGCTGGAGTTTTTGTTGGCGTATGTTTATTATCAGATGGGCAGATTCGAGCGAGCCAAGGCAGCGATTGAGACGGCCTATGAGGAGATGGCGGACGTTCCGGCGGTAATCATACTTAAGCAGGCTATTGACTCGCACGAGTAGAGGCAGATGGGGAGCTGCAAGAAATGCCTGCTGGGTAAAATGCAATCCAAACGCTCAGCCACGCAGTACCGGCGTCATAGTTTGGAGCTATGACGGGTGAGTTCTCCAGCCAGGCGGAAGACAAATTCCGGCATGCCTGATATGATTCCGAAGCGGCCTGGTTTTTTGTTCGGTTAATCTTCCGGTCAAATCGATGTGCATTACCGCGGTATGTATCGCCAGTTTATGCGGGGGATTTGTCCAATCGTAAGTTGGCGGATTGCGGGTAGTCTGGATAAACAAGACGGTGGATTCTCCCCGGTAGATGGCGGACGGGAGGATTATGCGGGCAGGCGAAGGGGAGGATTTCAACCAAATGTGCAGGTGGTTTTGGAGGGAAATGGAAAAAAGTGAAATTTTTTAATTCCTTTTGGGTCAAGGACTTAGGGCGAGAAGGGGTTGGTGAAAGGGGTTGTTTTTCGCACGAAACGCGCAGGTTGGTCTAAAGGTAGAAGGAGTATGTTGAATAATTGGCAGCGGAGCTGGTTTTTTGCTGTGGCGCCGGAGTCGGCGAGTTTGAGAGCGAGACTGATATGGGATTTGACCTTCGGATATTTGGGGAAGCGGCTGAGAGAGGACTCGAGTCTGAGTTTCTTGAATGGCTGGTTGATGAGCGTGCGGTGGATATCAGCGGGCATTTCACGAAGCTGTGGGATTATTATACGAACGTGATTTGTGACGCTTCTGATGTGGGACAGGCTGGAGCGAAGGTAAGTGAGTCCGGCAGGTGCTATGTGCAGGCGCAGGAGTGCGGGTTGCCGCCGCGGATAACGGGGTTGGTTCACTCTGCAAGGGCGGGGTTTGTTGGTTCAAGAAACATCGGTGACGTGCAACGTAAGGAAGTTGTTATCGAGAATGATATAGCGTGGCGGATAAACGCGGCGGTGGATTTTCTTTTTGGAAAGCCGGTGAGCTTTGTTTCTAAGTCGCCGGAGCGGTCGAAACGTGCGGAAATTGAGGCGATATTGAAGGCGTTGTTTGCGGCCAACGGCGGCATTGGTTTTTTCCAGGATATGGCGGTGCTCGGGAGTGTTTACGGTTTTGTCGATTGTCTCGTCAGACCTGACGATGCGATCCTTGAGAGTTTCATTTCCTCCTCTTCCTCCCAAAGTCCTCCGGTTGAAGAAGTTGTGCGAATGGTGAAGGCAATCGACCTTGAATTGATTGAGGCACCAAGAGCACTGCCTGTTCTGGATGAATATGACTACAAGAAGGTCAATTATTACGTGCAGCATTTCTATCAGAAAAAGAATTCACTAAGCAGGCGAAATTCGTTTCTTTCGCGGCTGCTGTCCGGTTTTTCGTCGGTGGGTCAGCGAAGAGGAGTGGGGGACAGGCGAGAAGTTGTGTCGGTGACGGAGATTATATCGGCCAAGGCCTGGCAGCGGTATGAGAACAAGGAGCTGGTTGGGCAAGGCGAGCTGCCGTGGGGGATTTTGCCGGTGGTGCACATACAGAATATTGCCCAGCCTTACTACTACGAGGGGATAAGTGACATTGAGCCTTTGATACCGCTTCAGGATGAGCTTAACACGAGGCTGAGCGACAGGGCGAGCAGGATTACGTTCCAGGCCTTCAAGATGTACTTAGGTAAGGGGATAGAGGGTTTCGAGGACAGGCCAATTTCGCCCGGTCGGATGTGGTATACGGATAATCCGGACGCGAGTATTGAGGAGTTTGGCGGGGACGCGGCGGTACCGAGTGAGGATACGCACATCGCCGAGATACGTGAGGCGATGGATAAGACCAGCGGCGTGACACCTATTGTGGCTGGTGTTTTGAAGAACAAACTCGGCAATCTTACGAGTGCGGTCGCACTTAAGTTGACGCTTATGGGGATGCTTTCGAAGACCGAGCGGAAGAGGTTCACTTATGGCGAGGGTCTGAAGAAGGTCTGCGGGATGGTGCTGGAGATTCTGGATAAGGCGAACATTTACAAGACAGTCGCTGCAGACAGGGAGATTGAGATGATTTTTCCAAGTCCTCTGCCTGAAAACATGATGGAGAAACTTCGAGAGGCCCAGGTCAAAAGAGAGCTGGGCGTCCCGACTGAGCAGGTACTCAGAGAATTAGGTTATGAAACCACGAGCGAAAGTTAAGGTTGTTATGGAGGCTTTATGAGTCCGATTGAGGGGCAAGAGAGTATTTTTTCGGAAGTGGAGTCGGAGCAGGATGAGGGCCAGGGTCTGAAGCTTGTTCCGGTGTCTGAGTCAATCCGCTATCGCAAGAGGGCACAGAGTGCCGAGAAGAAAGCCGAGGCGCTTGCCGAGGAATTAGCACAGGCCAAGGCGGAAGCGAGCCGGTTAGCTGAGCACTTGAGCGGCATCGAAGTGGAACAGAAGCTCGTGAAGAAATTGGCTGCCGAGGGTGCTGTTGATATAGAGACGGCGGTGTTGATTGCCAAGGCGAGGATTGAAGCTGAGGATGGTTCTGAGGTTGATGGTGTGATTGAGCAGTTGAAGAAGGAGAAGGGGTATCTATTTGGCAGCCAGGACGGTAGTGCTGCGACTGCGAAGAAGACAGCGGGCGTCCGAGACAGGGTTGGCAGCAAACAGGCGGTGCTGGAGCGAGCGGCCAAGAGAGCGGCGGCGAGCGGCGGTCGAGTGGATTTGCAGGAGTATTTGCGGCTGCGAAGGAACTTTGCGTGATTGTTTTGTAGAGAGTGACAGTATTTCTGATTGGATAGAAGGAGAAAGATATGGCTTTTACAGGGAAAGCGACTTATTCGGCGGGAGCAACTCTTGGTGAGTTGGCTGAGGATGTATCGGATTTGGTAGGGATAATTTCACCTTACGAGACGCCGTTGCTGGATGCTCTTGGCGACCCGATGCGAGAGGCGCGAAGCACGCATCATGAGTGGCTGGAAGATGAGTTATTGCCGAACAAGGATGCGATTGACGACAGTACGTACAGCGACCCGAGTGCGGATACGGATTTTGTTGTTGACCACGGCGACAGGTTCCGAGTTGGCGACCAGATTCAGGTGCCGGGGTCGGAAGAGTTGATGCTGGTGACGGGTATCAACAGTAATACGCTGACGGTGGTTCGTGGGTATGCCGGGACTACGCCGGAGAATCTTGCGGATAACCAGGTGATTAACATTCTGGGCAATGCCGCTCTTGAAGGGGCGGACAAGCCGGCGGCGAGATTTACGAACCGCGCGAGATGCGGCAACTACACGCAGATATTCACAGCGACGGTTGAAGTGAGCGGGACGGATATTGCGGCAAGTCAGTTGGCACTTGCCGATGAGCTGGATTATCAGAAGCAGGAGCGGCTGCGTGAGCTGATACGGGACCTGGAGAACACGGTGATTAACGGCGGTCAGCCGGCGAGCGAGCCGGAGGGCAGCGGCTCGGTTCGGAGGTCGATGAAAGGGATTATCCCACATCTGTCGGGCAATGTTTTCCATACAGGCGACAGCGGCTTTCCGACGGGCACCGACCTTGACGAGGCGAAGGTTAATTATGTTCTTCGCAAAGTATGGGAGAACAGCAACGGCAACGTGGATTTGATTGTTGTCGGTGGTTTCCAGAAGCGAAAGATAAACGGTTTTTGCTCTGAGAGCAGGACGTACGGGTCGGGAGAGACCACGTTTACCGACATGGTGAGCATTTACGAAAGCGATTTTGGTGTGTGCAGGATTGTTACTACGCGTTGGATGCCGCAGGACGCAGCGCTGCTGCTGGATTCGTCGCGTATCAGCATACTTCCCTTAGCTGGTCGAAGTTTTCATTTCAAGCCGTTGGCGAGCAGTGGTGATTATGAGTGCGGTGAGCTGATTGGCGAGTATACGGTCGAGCTAAGGAATGAGGCGGCACACGGGATTATTCGTGATTTGAGCATCAGTTAATGATGCTTTCGGCTTAGCAGACGTCAGAGCGGCGGGGTATTCAGGGGCGGCGAGCCTTTGATACCCCGGCCGCAAGTTAAAGCAAGACAGGAGCAGGCAGGATGGCGAAGTTTTCGAGCGATGCAGATATTTTGAAGTATGAGCCGGCACTGTTGGGTGAATTACATCTGCCCGGTCAGGTGTTGGCGTCGGGGACAGGCGGAGTGCTCAGCGGTACGACGTTTACAGCGAGCGGCGCCGATTTTGTAAGTTCGCAGGTATCGGCAGGTGGAGCGGTGTATTTGAAATCTGCCGATGGTGTGCTGGACGGCGGGTATGAGATAGTCTCGGTTGACTCGGCTACGCAGCTTACGGTCTCGGTGGTCAGGTCCGATTTGGATGACGAGGCGGCAGCACCGCCGGGGGCTACAGAGGTGTCATATCGGGTGAGCACCTTTGGTCCCCAGGCGAGCGAGGTTGGTTTTGAGCTTACGGAGTATTTCGGGATTCAGCCGGGCAATCCTGCGAGTGATATAAGCGTGGAGGAAATTCTGGACGCGGATGTTTTGCGAAGGGCTTCGGTTTTTGGAGTGATTTGCGGCGTTTATGCGATGCTGGCGAGCGAGGCCGATGATGAGAATTTCTGGAAGAAGAGTCTGCACTATCGACGGCTCTTCGAGAAAGCGAGGGGGCGGTGTCGGCTGAGCATCGACTCCGGCGGTGATGGGGTAGCGGATGTTACGAGGCTTGGGTCGTCTGTAAGGCTTGTGCGGGATTAGCTTGCGAAGGAAAGGTCAATGAGCGTGACATTGGACGGACAAGATTTGTTTGAGGAGCAGGGGCTGGAGATTCAGGCCGACAGTTTCGGTCGAGATTGTATTGAAAGATCAGTGCCGGGTCTGGACGGTGTGGTGAGCGTTGACCTGGGCGGTCGCGGCAGGAGGATAAGACAGAACGGCGTTTTGCGAGCGCGGAGTCGGCTGCAGATGGTAGAGAGGATGGCGGCGATATCGGGTTTTATGGATGGAGCTGCGCATTTGCTGGTCACGAAAGGCGGCGAGCAGTTCGATAATCTTCGGATGGATTCTTTCAAGGTGACGGAAGAAAGAGTAAGCGGCGGCGGTGTGGTTGTCGATTACGAAATAATTTATACGCAGTTGGTTTAGTGGTATGGGTCCTATCAGCAACGGAATAGATAATGTCAGGTCGTTTGAGTTGCCGGCTGGAATTCGGCGTGACGGTGAGTGTGCGTTTGAGCCGCGGGCAGCCCTTGTGAGGTGGCGGTCGGCCTGGGCCGACAAGCTCTACCAAGTTTACGTTAACGGTCGATATGCAGGGACAACGGTTGATAGTGAGCAGAGAGAGATGGTCGTTTCGGTTCCAACGGCTGTTGAGGCGTGCGCACGGATTGAGGTTTTTGCTGTCGATGCGGAGCAGGGGCATATTGACTTTAGTGAGGAGGTTGGTCTGTCCGGTGGTCAGAGCGGCAGGGTGCGGCTTACGCTGCTGCGTGGGCAGGAACTGCCGCCGGGTTCGGTGGTGTACATTTATTTTGACAACGGCACGGGTGAGATTGATTACGGCGAGCCGATTGACGATTGGCCGATAGGGGTCTGGCCGGTGTGGCAGGACAAGGCGGGATTCGGGATGAGCAGATTCGGGGCGAGTGACTTCGGTTATGATTCGTCCGCGGCGGTGGGTTTCGGTAAGGGCAGTTTTGGAGCGGGGCTATTCGGTCTTGATGCCGATACGATGGAATGGTTCAGCGAGCCTTTGGAGGCCGGCATATACAAATTCGGAGTGAGGGTCATCGACGGGGACGGTAATGAAAGCGGCAGCAGCGAGACTGGTGCAATAACTGTAACGCCGGCGGCGAGGCCTGCCGGGCGGGTAAGTGGAGCGTCTTTCGACAAACAAACGAATCAATTGATACTGAGCGTATCAAATTAGGCAGTGATGGGGAGATAGAATTATGTCTGAGGTGTATCCATCTGATAAGGCTTTATTGAATATCCAGGCTGAGAGTGAGACGGGGGTTGAGTATGTGCCGACGGGGATGACGCCCTATTATTTACAGTTCCGCAAGCTGCTGTATCGGCTGCTTCTGGCAACGAGACGTGCGAATGATTTGCGGGTCTATGATGAGGGCGGGCTGAATATCGGTGTAAAGGCGGGCAAGTTCTGGCTTGGTACGGAACTGGTAAGTTATGAGGGCTCGTCGGGTAATACTTTAGCAGACGACAAGTCGGGTATCTACATTTACCTGGATTCGGAGGGCAACCTTGTTACCGACGAGTACTGCGGTTTTGCTGATATGGCGACGACGACTCATATTCGGCTGGCGGTGGTGAGTACTTCGGGAGGGGAGATTGCATCGATAGAGGATGCCCGCAGCGGTCATAATTTTGTGGTTCCGTTTGGCGCCGGCGGCGTGAAGACGACTATCGAGGCGCACACGTCCGACGATGAGCTTACGGAGGCTGAGTCAGGCAGTGTTCATACAAACCTGGGCGCGACGGGGACTATAACACTTACTCTGCCTGCGTCGGCTACTGCGGGGACAGAGTTTGTTTTTGCGGTTCAGGCGGCCCAGGAGCTTCGAGTCGACCCTGGTTCGGCGGCGATTCGAGATGACAGCGGCCAGACCGCGGACAAATATAAGTCGGCTAATGCGGTAGGCGGCTGTCTGCGACTGGTTGCGGATTCGAACGGGGACTGGGTGACGACAGCGAAGAATGGCACGTGGACGGAAGAGGCATAAACGGTCTGCCTGCTCGGACTGGGCAGGGGTGTGAATGGCAACGGCGAATTGAAAGTGAGGGCAAGGATAATGGCGCTATTAACTGAGGATGCAAGAGAATCGTTGTGGGCTGAATTCATGTCGGCGGCGAGTGCTCGCCGGGAGTCTTTTGGGGCTTTGTCGAAACAAGAGCTGCGAGCCGCAGTCGATGCGATGGACGTCTGGTTTGATAAAGCGGTGGCGTCATTTAACGAGGCTTTTCCCTTGCCGGCTCGCAAGGAGCTTTCAACCAAGCAGAGAATCAAGTTGTTTTTCTATGTGGTTAAGAAGAGATGGGAGGCGAACTGATAATGGCAAGCGGTGATACGTTACTGATATTTACGGCTCTACAGAACGAGCCGCCGGCGAATAACTATGCTACTTTGGACGTGCGGAACCAGCACCCTGTTTTGGACTTTGATGCGGCTGACGATGAACATGCCGTATTTTCCGGCGTTCTGCCACAACACTATTCCGGTGGTGGTATAACGGTTGAGCTTCACGTTGCTTTTAGCAGTGCGACAAGCGGCAACAGCGTGTGGAAAGTTTATTTTGAAAGAATTGGGAACCAAATTCAAGACATTGATAGCGATGGTTTTGCCAGTGACCGGGAGATAAACATTGAAGCATCTTCTACATGCGGCAAAGTTAAAGTAGGCAGCGAAAGTTTTACAAATGGTGCACAAATAGATAACCTGGCAGTCGGAGAAGGTTTTAGATTAAAAGTCCAGAGGGATGCAGACAATGTGGATGATGATGCGGCGGGCGACGCGGAGCTTTTATTCGTGGAGCTGAAGGAAACGTAATGGCAAGGGGGTTTGACAGGTCCAGCGATGAGTATTTAATGCACAATGCCGGCGTGGTTTCAGGAGTTCCGTTTACAATGGCGGGATGGATGTTCCCAATAGAACATTCAGAAACACTCTATACAATGATGGGATTAGGCTATACCGGCAACTATAGTGATTTTTTTAGATTTACTTGGCGACCAAGCAGCCCAAATGTTCGAGCTATAACAAGCAGCACTTCCGGTGCTTCAGGAGCCGTAACCTCGGCAGGTCCAAACCTTGACCAGTGGAATCACGTGGCAGCTACATTTATAACCACAAGTTCGACCGCTGTTTTTCTGAACGGAGGAAACAAGGGTACTGATTCACGCTATTGTCTTCCGAGTAATTCTCCAAATAGAACAGCAATCGGAGCAAATGTACGGCAGTCGGGCTACGACTGGTTTGAGTTTGATGGTTATCTCGCTGAGTTTGCTATATGGAATATAGTACTAACCGATCCAGAGATAGCCGTTCTTGCGGCGGGATATTCACCTTTGTTTGTCCGACCGCAGAATATAGTCGGTTACTGGCCGTTGATAAGGAAAGGTTCTGCTATAGATAACCCGGATATAGTGGGGCATTACAACATGACCGATTACAACGGTCCGTCTGATGCGTCTCACTGTCGCATTATTTATCCGGGAGAAGTTTTTGTCGGGGAGGGTAAGCCAGAAGTGAGAGTTGCTGTTTTAATGCAGCATTACAGAAAGATGAGGGTAGCGTAGCGATGTTTCTGAAACAATCGACGGCGGCGACGATTAAGATGGGTCCTTTTGTGGATGACGCGGACGGCAAGAGCGCCGAGACTGCTCTTACGATTACGCAAAGCGACGTAAGGCTGTCGAAGAACGGCGGGGCCTTTGCACAGAAAAATGCCGCGAGCAGTGCGAGTCACGATGAGAATGGTTACTACGCTGTTGCGCTCAGTGCGGCTGATACGGACACGGCTGGTGTTTTGCGTGTTGCGATATACAAGTCGGGGGCTTTGCCGGTGTGGCGGGACCTGGTAGTGATACCGGCGCATATCTACGACTGTCAGTTTGGTCTGGACGGTCTTTATGAAGCGGCGGCGAAGGTGCTTGTCAACAAGGCGGTTCAGGACAAGTTGACAGGTGCGGTGCAATACTTCGATGACGACGGCGAGACTGTGATTCTGACGCACACGCCGAGCGAGGACGAGTCGAGCATTAGTCGGACGCCGAGCTGATGGAGAGCAAATTCCTAAAAGACGCGCTGTTTGGAGGTATGACGGCCAACGGCTTTAAGCTCGGCACGGTGCTGAGCTTTGGCTGGTTCTGGACGCGGGTCGGAGGCTGTTGTTTGCTCTACCGTGGTGAGAGCTTCGACGGGATTGACTGTGCGGACATACTTACGGTTGGTGAGCCGGAGGCGTCGGAGATTTCGCCGCCGAGCTGGGTCAGTCATACCGCAGGAAGGACGTATTTTTATCTGGTTCGACGAGTAAACGGCTGTGGGCAGGAAGAGCAGAGTTTTGGCGCTGTTGTGAGGGTACGTATTGATACCGAGGGAGAGTTGGCCAAGGCCAGGCCTAATGCAATTTTCACATTAAGAGCGAGGCGGGTGGATGGCGACAGGATAGAGCTTACCTGGTTCTACAATCCACTCGGACAAGAATCGGAGCTGGTGTGCTTTTCGGTTTACTATGACGGCGGGACGGGTGAGATTGACTATGACAATGCGGTCGGCGTCATCGACTATGCGGGCAGGAGGTATTACAGCTACACGAGCGGCTCTCTGGCTGCGGGCGAGTATGCCTTTGCGGTAAGGGCGGAGGATTCTGCGGGGACTCAGAACTGCTGTTTAGGTCAGATAAGAGTACAGCTTAAGACGACGGTTCCGGATGCGGTTGATATTGTGGGCGCCGAGGCGATTTGAGGCTGAGAGATTTGATTATGTCCAACAGGATAGATTTTTTTGGGTCGGCAGGTAGTGGGCTTTCTGTGCCGGCGGGCACGGTTTCGGTTTTTTACGATGGTTCGCTGTGCCGCCGGCTTGAGCCGGTTGAGGTGGTGCGTGGCGGCGTGCCGGAGTTCAGTTGGGCCAGGCTTGCTCTTAATACAGCGGCGTGTCAGGACAAGGACAGTGTAGCTGTAGAGGAGATTGAGAGCGAGATTTCGATTGGAAAGGCGATTTCTATCCGGCAGGTTCACAATGAATATGATGGCGGAAGGGTCTTCGGCTTGAGCATATTCGAGGGGCAGGTAGAAGGCATCGAGACCAAGCTCGGCGAGAACGGAGAGAGTGCAGAGATAATAGCCGCCGATTGCAGCGCTGTTCTGAGTCGAGTTACCGTTTATGGCCGGCGGATGGTCGGCAGCGATGGCTCGAGCGTGTTTTTGGCTGGTCCTGATACGGTCTTTAATCCTGCGGGAAAGGGTAACGCCTCCGCTGAGCCGACACAGGACAAGGGGAGGTTCTACACGGCGTTTTCCGCCGATTCCTTGGAGGGTAAGTATTGGAGTTATGCCGAGGCGATTTATTATCTGTTGTGTGAGTACTTGCCGGCCGGCGTGGTTGGCCCGGTGCGAATCGAGCAACTGACGGGTCTGACGGACGGGCAGATAGTTCGCGACCTGGATGTCACGGGTCTTGATTTGATAGAGGCATTGAGGTTGTGCTGCGAGGCGGTTGGGCTGGAGTTTGAGTTTGTTCCTCGGTGCGTGGCGACGGGCGTGCGGCAGGCGATTGTGTTTTACCGGCCCGGCAGGGGCAAGGCGGTTGAGCTTAACTGTCAGCGTGGTGGTGAGCGGCTTTGCCTTTCAAAGACGAATATCGCCCGGCTGTACGGCGTGAAGAACTTCTGGCCGGTGACGCACAAGTACATCGGCCAGGGCGACTTGAAGGTTTATGAGGCGACGTTTGAGCTGGTTAAGGCGTGGGACGCGAGCATCGAGGACACGGACTACGACAAGTTCTCGGCTTCGAGCAATGCCGAGTTCTACAAGGTCAAGGACGTCTATCGCAAGTGGTGTCTGAACGAGGCGGGGTACTACAGCGGTGCTCCGTTTGGTCAGGGCGAGGCGTTTGATTTTTCGCAGATTTTCGAGGGTGCTGCTTTTGTGCGGTGTCCGAGGCGGTTCTGGCCGGCGCTGACTACCGACTCACAGGGCAAGTCGCTGGGTTATTTCCTGGAGGTCTCATACGACAACGGTGCGCACTGGTGGCAGTATCTTTATGCGTTTAACAACCTGCTTGATGAATGTGGCGTATGGCTGAGCAGCGACCGGCTGGATGTCGAGACGTGGGTGGCGGCATTGAAGGGCGTGCTGAAGTTCAGGATAACGGCGTCGGTTGTAAGTGACGAGAGGCTGAGCTGCGGGTTGGCCGACGGGCCTGTCAATTCGGTCGCGCCTGTTGTCGAGCATATCGTTCGCGAGCCGGAGAGGTTTAAGTTTCGCAAGGTATCGGGCGTGAGTATTTTCGCCGGCGCGAAAGACGCCGGCTTAGGGACAGCCGACGAGGTGGACGACACTAATGCGTTGTACGAATTTGTGCGTAAAAGGGCGAGCAGGAATCAGTCGGTAATCGAGACGGTCGATGTGCAGACGCCTTATCTGGCGTTTGGTTTTCAGGTGGGCGACCGGGTGACGTGCAGTCCGGAAAGCAGGGACCTTCTTGGCTGTCGAAGGGATAACCGAAGCATTAGCCGGATAAAGCGTGTGCGGATGGATTTCAGGAAACAGTGTACGGAGCTGAAAGTTGTTCGGCACAGATGATTTGACAGGGTTGGAGCTATGGCTGAAGGAAATAATCGGAGCTGGCAGTTGAATCGACAGATAAATCTTTCGGTTCTGATTCAGTTGGTGTTTTTGGCATCGTTGATAGTGGGAAGCTGGGTGAACCTGCAGCGACAGCTCGATTTGGTACGGCACGATGTGGCAATGCTTCTGGAGTGTCAGAAGGATTTTCAGGCCAAGCTCGAATCACTGCAGGTAAAGAGCATCTCGTACGAATATCGTCTGCGGGCGATAGAAAAGACCGGCGGTAAGCCGGAAGTGGCGGACGGGGCATTGTGACAGTTACATAGGAGAAAAACGATGAAGAAGATGGCGGTGGTGATTGGACTGTTGATTTTGGCAGGGGGCTGTGAGAGTCTGCGTTTTGCACCGAGTGAAGGTCAAAAGCAGAACGCCTGGCTTCATAGTCGCACGACGATGATGACGGCGGAGGCGGCTGAGGATGAGAACGCATCGCGAGAGCTTCAGGCATTGACGGGACTCGGCGAGCTGCAGAGCAGGGCATTTGTCTCGTACTTCGGTCTGCCGAAGGAATTTCCGCAGGCCGAGACAGCAGAAGAGATACTGGCTGAGTCGAATTTTGGTTTGGCCCGGTCGGCTTTGGCACAATCGGGCGAGAGACCTGATGCGTGGCAGCTTGCCGACAGTACGCTTGAGCTTGCGATAGGTGTTGCGGCGCTTGCCGGCGGCGTGTGCGGGACAAGAGCGACGCGTTTCTTAAAACAGGCCAGGGTGAAATCGAAGGCGTTGAAGGAGATAATCGAGGGCAACGAACTGTTCAAGCGGGCCAACGAACAGCAGGCGGTGGCATTCAAAGAAGCACAGAAGAATCAGTCGTCTACTACGCGACAGTTGGTGGCACAAGTCAAGACCGGCTAAGCGGCTGATTCGTCAGAAGTAATTTACCGAGGGCAAGGATACCTGTCGCTTATCTTGACGTCGGCATCGATTCGAGGATAATAAGGCGAGGCAGGAACAGGAGCATTAACGAAAACTGACGACACACACTGAGTGACGAATTATGCAGTTGAATCCGTTTGACATTAGCGTATTCGTGGCCTTCTTCGGTTTTGTGGTTGCCTTCAGTATGTTCAAAAGCCGCAAGGAGAGGACGGGCGAGGACTTTTTCCTGGCCGGTCGCGGACTTGTCTGGCCGCTGATTGGTTTTTCTCTTATTGCGGCGAACATCTCGACCGAGCAGTTCGTCGGGATGAACGGCCAGGCTGCCGGTGACGTCGGATTGGCGGTAGCGAGCTACGACTGGATAGCGGCGATTACTCTGGTGTTTGTGGCTATCTTTTTTCTTCCCATGCTGCTAAGGGGCGGTGTATTCACGGTGCTGGAGAAGATGGTCGGCGAGGATAATGTCACGCACGTGCCGCTGAGTCAGTTTGGCAATCGCTTTGCCCTGACTGGGACGCTTGGCAAGATGCTCAACTCGACGACGGAAAGCAGTCATGGGCTCGATGAGCTGGCTGAGACGCTGCTCAAGAGCTATACAAGCGGCGACCGGATGACGTTCGAGCGGAAGTACAAAGAGCCGATGCACGCCCGCCCGACGGCCAAGGTGATGATTAGCACGAATCAGCTTCCGCAGTTCGCGGATAAATCCTTGGGGATATGGCGGCGGATGCTGTTTGTGCCGTTTGACAAGAGCTATCCGCCTGAGGTTCAGAACCTGCATTTGGTTGAGCAGCTCTCTTATGAGCTGCCGGGTATTTTCAACTGGGCGAAGGAGGGCCTGCGGTCACTCGGAAAGGCCGGGCGATTCGTCGTGCCGCAAGAATGCAAAGCCGCCATCGAGCAATAGCGCCGGGACGTCAATCCCGCCCGGTCGTTCCTGCTGGACAATTTCGTTGAGTCCCCGGCGTTCGAAGGGATGCCGTGCAAGGAGGTTTACGAAAGTTATGTGACGTGGTGTCACGACAACGGCTATCGCCCGCTACACGCCGCCAACTTCGGAAAAGAGGTAAAACGCACCCTCCCAGCCGTGCAAAAAGAGTACAAACGAGAAGGCTTCCAGCGGATACGGTTCTATTCAGGGCTTGCAACCAGGGAGGGTTCCGAGCCCGCGATGCTAAATCGGATGTCAACTGTCGCTTATGGTGCAAGTGGTGCAAGGGTTTCTTAACCTGTTTGGATTTATTGAGCTACAATTGATAAGATTTGGAAAACAGTTAGGATTTGCCTGCACCACTTGCACCAATCGAAGAAGCAGGCGGTTTTTTGCTTGAAAATCAGCATTTTCTTAAAATCATCCCCTTTTCTGTACGGGAAAATAATCGGGGATAAATTTTCTGTTCACGGTCGGCCCAGTGAACATTCCTCCGGCTGGCAATTATTGGACACAACAAAACGGGGCATTTTTGCCGTTACAGCCACTTTTTTTAAGGTCCTGTAAAATTTTCGTAAAAATTCGAAAAAAGATTGTAACTTTTCGGGCCGAGCTACGTCTATATAGGGTAGAAGGTGATAGAAAGTACTCATAACAGGAAAACGTCATCCTCCTCCAAATAGCCGACCTTCCTACCTTTGGGTCGGCTCTTTTTTCACCTTGCCGGTGATATTTGCGAAAATTTCCGTAAAATCGTGAAACTTTTTGGGCCTCTGCGCCTCTAATATATAGAGACAAAAACCACATAACAACCTCCTCCGAAAGGCTGGCCTTTTTCAGGTATCAGCCTTTTCTATTGCCTGCCGAGCCGCCGGGAATTACCATATTTGCAGATGAGAGTCCCGCTGACCAAATTTGGCTGGCCGCAGGTGGTGCTCCTGCCCGCCGGCGTGCTGGCGGCAATGCTTGTTTGTCTGCTGGCAGCTCCGCTCTGGCTGGGCGCCTGGGCCGTTTACGCCCTCGCGGGAGCTTTGGCAGCGGTTTTCGTATGGGTCTTGGCATTCTTTCGGGACCCGGAAAGGGCTGTCCCATCGGATAGAAACGTACTGCTGGCGCCGGCCGACGGGAAGATAATCGGCGTTGAAGAGGTCCAGGAAGACGAGTTTATCGGAGCGAAGGCTCTTAGAATCACCATTTTTTTGAGCATCTTTGACGTCCATATCAACCGTGCGCCCTGCAGCGTTACGGTCGAAAAAATCACCTATCGGCCCGGCAAATTCAAGAATGCAATGAATCCCGAGTCTGCACGGGTCAACGAATCGAACGACCTCTGGCTGACAAGAACCGACCGGCCCAACGACAAGCTCATCGTCCGACAAATAAGCGGGGCCATCGCAAGAAGGATTGTCTGGACTGCAAAGCCGGGGCAAAGCTTGACCGCAGGTGAGAGATTTGGGATGATAAAATTCGGTTCGGGAACAGAAATCTACCTGCCGGCAGGTAACAATGCAAAGTGTCTTGTCAAGGTGGGTGATAAGGTCAAGGCCGGGCTTTCGGCCGTTGTAAGGTACGAATAATGCCCAGAACAAAAACACGGCGAGCCGGTGAAAAATTGCTGCGGCGTGTCCGAAAGCATAGGCTGAGGTCTGTTACAATTTTCCCGTCGCTGGTGACCCTTCTTAACGGCGTATGTGGCTTTGCCGCCATCGCTGCCGCCGGGAGCGACAAGAAAGCGTTCGCATTAGCCGGCTACCTGATTGTATTGGCAATGATTGCCGACATGCTCGACGGCCGGCTCGCTCGTATGAGCCACAACACCTCCAGCTTCGGCGGGCAGCTCGACAGCCTGTGCGACGTAATCAGCTTCGGCGTGGCGCCGGCATTTATCATGCTCAGAATGCTCGAATACAAATTAGTCGCCCTTGCCGAGCTTTATCCCGGCGGCGCAGCTTTCCTGCGGCGCTTTATCTGGCTGACGGCCGCGGCATACATCGTCTGCGCCGTCATCCGTCTGGCCAGGTTCAACGTCGAAAACGAACAAGACGAGTCGGCGCATATGAGCTTTATGGGCCTGCCGAGCCCCGCCGCAGCCGGCGTGGTCATCAGCCTGATAATATTCCACCAGGAGGCCCTGGGAGAATTCGCAACAAAAGACACACTGCTCTATAACGTATGCGACAACATCATCGTCTATGCCCTGCCGTTCGCCGCGCTGGCATCGGCCGTGCTGATGGTCAGCAGAATCAGATACCCCCACGTGCTCAATCAGTACATAAGGGGCAAGAAGCCCTTCGCACACTTCATCAAGGTGCTCTTACTCCTCGGCCTGATTATCTGGAGCAGGCAGACGGCCCTGGTGATTATGTTCTGCGGCTTCGCGGCAACCGGATTTGCCAAATGGCTCTACCACAGAATCCTCGGGCCTCGCTTTGCCATCCGCCGGCAATTGAGAGCGGCAGAGCTGACAGAGTAGCCTTTCCGCCACTGTGCAGAAAGCTCACACAGTCGGCGTTATCATTCGCGGAATATTGACACCTGATGTGCGAGGCAAAAGAGCTGCGCCGGAGAAAACGCCTGGCAGGTCCGGTCCCGACAGCTACACTACGCGGGGGCTTTTGTGAAAGTCGCGATGCTTGGCGCTGCCGTGACTCAGTTGATAATACTGCTCTACAACTCCAACAAGCCGCGACAGGACCTCGCGCCCTTCGAGACTCGCCTCGAGACCAACGATTTGAAGACCAAGACAGAGATTCGTACCGTCGGCCGTCGGTAGAACGTTCCTGACTTGCACGTTGAACATCAGCGGCCTTTCGTAGGGCATAGGCGTGAACCGAACCCCTAAGAACTGTCCGACCTTGAAGTCCTGTCCTTGAACTGCGTCAACGGCAATCTGGGTCCCTCCGGCCGAAATGTCAACCAACCGACCCCGACAATACCGCCCGCCGGAGACATCTGCCTCGCCGGGTGATTCGGGACCGCCGCTTAGTCCTGCACTTTCGCCGTCCTGTTGTTTGCGGTGCCAAATCAGCGACTCGACCTTCAGCGACTCGGGCACATCGACGCGGAAGAACGCCCGCCGTTGCACTATCTCAATACGGTCCGGAAGCGACAGGACTATCGTTCCGCCGCTTGTGGCGTCCGGCGAAGGCTCAAGGGCCATTACCTTCGTCTCGAAAATGAACTTGCCGTAGCCGTACTTAAGAGATATGCCTACAGGCTGGTCGGGCTTTATGTTTATCGGGTGCGGCTTTTTGGCAGCCAACAACTGAGCTGCCACCTTACAGGCCCCAAGCTCAGCCAACTGAATCTTGGCAACGTGCCACTTGCCCCTGGACAAATATGACATGATTCCCACAACTTGCTTGTCGACCATCTTTTGCAGGATAGTCCTGGGCTCGGCGCCCTCGAGCATTGCCACTTCGTTCATATCTACCCCCCCGGTGGCGATACGCCTTGAAATCGCCTCTCGTTTGCCGCGGCCGCAGAATTCAAAGAAATCCATTCCAAACAGGCCCCGAAAAGCTGCCTTGAGAATCCTGCCGGGCCAGTTTATCAGGACCTTCTTAAAGATACCGGACAGAGACTGCATACACTTCCTTTCTAAATAATAGTATTACTTCGGCAATAAGCAAAACCGGTTTTAGGTTAAATTTGTGCTTTCTGCGGATGACGGTCACAATTCGAGCGGCTGGTTGCAAATTCGCCCGAAGGCAGGTATCATCTGCAGATATATGGTCCCTGCCCACAGAATAAGAAAATACGAGGCCGATAAAATAGCGCTGTTCGGCCTGCTGGCCCTGGGCATTCTTATCGCCGAACGGGCGGGCTATATTCTGCAAAGCGATAAGATATTCGAAGAAGGTTCGAAGTATTGAAAGAAAGCTGTTGGTTCTGTGCTATGTTGAAAGGTATTAGCTATGGCTGAAAAGTATGACTGCATAATAATCGGCGCAGGCCCTGCCGGGCTGGCGGCGGCACTTTACACCTCCAGGGACAGGTTGAAAACCCTGATAGTCGAAAAGTTTATGCCGGGAGGGCAAATCATCAACACCGACAGAATCGAAAACTATCCCGGTATCGAGCGCATCGGTGGCGCAGAGCTCATCCAACGAATGCAAAAACAGGCTGAGAGCTTCGGGGCAGAAATAGAAAACGGCTGCGAGGTGACCAGGCTGCAAAAACTTGAAAACGGCGACATCCGCGTGCACTGTAGCGACAAAACCTTCACCGCAGGGGTCGTCATCCTGGCGCCGGGAAGCGATTACCGCAAACTCGGCGTCCCCGGTGAAGAGGAATTCCGAAACGCCGGCGCGGGGGTAAGTTACTGCGGAACCTGTGACGCTCCGTTTTTCAAAGACAAATGCGTACTGGCCGTCGGCGGGGGAAATACCGCCCTCGAAGAAACGCTCCACCTGACAAAGTTCGCGGCCAGCGTCACCATCATACACCGAAGGGACGAATTCAGAGCGACAAAGGTCCTCGTCGAAGAACTTGTCGACAAAGCAAACCAGCCCAATTCCAACCTGAACATCAAGTACAGCACCGTTGCAGTCGCAATTCAGGGAAAAGACAGGGTCGAGTCCGTCAAACTCAGGAACGTAAAAACCGGCGACGAGGAAGACTTCGCCTGTGACGGCGTCTTTATCTTCGTCGGGATGGTCCCCAATACCGGGTTCCTCAAGGGCTTCGTTCAGCTTACAGAGAACGGCTTTATCAAGTGTGACTGCGGCTGTCTTCGGACAAATGTCGGCGGCGTGTTCGTGGCCGGCGACTGCAGAGTCGGAGCCGCAATGCAGCTCGCCACCGCAGTCGGTGATGGCGTCACCGCGGCTATGATGACAAAGCAGTATTTCAGAGACCCCGACTGGTGGAACGAGCCGGTCAGCGATTTGCTCCAGCCGGGCGGATGGTAACCGGCGAAGGACCCGGCCACGATAAATCAGTCCGCCTTATAAGGAGGCAGAGCCAATGCGAAATAAAACAAGAACCAGAAATCCATTTTTTCCTTGCCTTGTTCTTGTCGGTCTGGCTCTTGCCTCGTGCAGCCCTGACGGCCGCCTGCCGCATCGACAACAGGCCCTCGAAACACACAACGAGAACCTGGTGCTCTGGTACGGCCGAGGCGCTCAGCAGTGGACCGAGGCCCTGCCCATCGGCAACGGCAGGCTCGGTGCGATGGTCTTCGGAGGCCTCAAGACCGAAAGACTCCAGCTAAACGAGGACACCCTCTGGTCCGGAGCACCCCACGATTACACCGTAGACGGCGCCGCCGAATATCTGCCTCGGGTGCGGCAGCTTACCTTCGAGGGCAAGGCCGACCAGGCCCAGGAGCTTATGGGCCAGCACATGATGGGAGACCCCATAAAGCTGCACGCTTATCAGCCGCTGGCGGACCTTTACCTTGCTTTTCCCGACCATGACGACGTCGCCGAATACCGAAGAGAACTCGACCTCAACCGGGCTGTTGCATCGGTGAGATACCGAGTCGGTGACACCAGCTTCACCCGCGAGGTGTTCTCCAGCCATCCCGACCAGGTTATCGTCCTTCACCTGACCGGCAGCAAACCGGGCAGGATTTCCTTCGACGCGTCAATATCCAGCCCCCAGCCGGATACGGTCACACGCTCTGTCAAGAGCGACACGCTTCAATTGACCGGCCGGCTCGGTCGGCGCAAGAGACCGGAACAAGTCGGTCGAGGCGGCACATGGAGCGCCGACTTCGACGGAGCCGGTATGAAATTTGAGGCCCGCCTGCGCATCATCGCCGACGGCGGCTCCGTATCAGTAAGCGGCGACAAACTCCGCGTCCGCAATGCCGACGCAGTTACACTGCTGCTGGCTGCGGCAACAAGCTTTCGCAACTACGAGGATATCAGCGGCGAGCCGGCGGTTCTTGTCGAGAAATACATCGCCGACGCGTCCCGGAAGTCGTACAGGCAGCTTCGCACGGACCACATCAACGACTATCAGCGGCTGTTCAACCGCGTGCAGTTGGACCTCGGCCGAGGCGAAAAGGTAAATCTGCCTACCGACGAGCGAATCAACACATTCAGCAATGGCCAGGACCCACAATTGGTAGCGCTGTACTTTCAGTTCGTACGGTACCTGCTGATTTCTTCGTCCCGCCCAGGCACTCAGCCGGCCAACCTCCAGGGCATCTGGAACAAAGACCTCTGGCCCGCCTGGAGCAGTAAATGGACGCTGAATATCAATGCAGAAATGAATTACTGGCCTGCCGAAGTGTGCAACCTGTCGGAGTGTCACCAGCCGCTGTTTGATTTGATACAGGATTTGAGTGCGACCGGCGGCAGGACCGCAAAGGTCCACTATAACTGCCGCGGCTTCGTCGCCCACCATAATACCGATATCTGGCGGGCGGCAACACCCGTCGATACACCTAAGACGCTCTGGCCAATGGGCGCAGCGTGGCTCTGCACACACCTGTGGGAGCATTATCGCTTTACCGGCGAGAAGGACTTTCTGCGACAAAGAGGATACCCACTGATGAAACAGGCAGCTCTGTTCATCCTCGATTTTCTGAGCGAAGCTCCTGACGGCACACGCTTTCCGGGTCGACTGGTCACCTGTCCCTCAACTTCGCCGGAGAATTCCTACCAGCGAGGCGATGGCGTCAAGGCCCGGCAGAGCTATGCAGTGACAATGGATATTCAAATAATCAACGAGCTGTTTAACGGCTGTATCGAGGCCTCGAAGATACTCGGCGTCGACGAGGAGTTCCGCAAAAAGCTACGGATGGCGCTCAAGCGTCTGCCGCCGATGCAAATCGGGAAATACGGTCAACTGCAGGAATGGGTCGAAGACTGGGACCGCCCCGAAGACCACCACCGCCATATCTCGCATATGTTCGGCCTGTACCCCGGAAGCCTGATTTCGCCGCTGACCACGCCGAAACTTGCCCAGGCCGCGAAAAAGTCCCTGCTGATGCGTGGCCGCCAAGGCGGCTTCGGCTGGTCGCACGCCTGGAAAATCTGCTGCTGGGCAAGGCTGCTGGAATCCGAATTCGCTTACCAGAGCCTCGGCGACCTTATCAAAGAGCGAACGCTGCCCAACCTTTTCGACGACGGGCCGCCTTTTCAGATTGACGGCAACTTCGGCGGCCTGGCCGGCATCGCAGAGATGCTTTTGCAGTCACACCTGGACGAAATTCACCTGCTGCCGGCCCTGCCGGAAGCCTGGCCCACCGGCTCGGTAAATGGCCTGCGGGCACGAGGCGGCTTTGAGGTAGATATCGCCTGGAGGCACGGCTTGCTGACAAAAGCTGAGATTCTCTCCACACAAGGCGGCGCCTGCACCGTTCGAACCGCAGGGCCGATGCCAATACAGGTTGTATGCAATGCCGAACAGGTTGAGACCGCCGGGCGTAAGGAAGGTGTTATTAAATTCGAAACAAAGCCGGGCCGAAGCTATGTCCTGTCGCCCGTGAAATCCCAACGGTAGGCAGTAACTGCCGTCGTGCGACAAAAGACGACTGACAAGTACGTAATGGCGGTGTTTTTTTCGTTTCTCATTTTGCGTTTTTCGCTATATGCTATTGCTGAACGTCAGCAAACAATCGAAGCCGGTTAAGCACTGAAGAGGGCAGAAATGGCAAAGACCTCGAAATCAGTAATTCAAAAGTACGTCAGTCCTCTCGTCGAAAGAAACGCCTCACAACAAATGGCGGAACTCTTCGGCCCGCAGAAGAAATTCGGCACATGGCGAAGACTCTGGCTCCAACTGGCAAAAACGCAGAAAACATTAGGCCTCGACATCAAACAGACCCAGCTAAACCAGTTGGCCGCTCATCTCGACGATATCGATTTCAAAAAGGCCGCCCGCTACGAAAAAAAATTCCGCCACGATGTTGTGGCCCATATCCACACGTTCGGCGACGCGGCGCCAAAAGCCGCACCCATCATTCACCTCGGCGCCACAAGCTGCTTCGTAACCGATAACACCGACCTGATAATTATGCGCGAAGCGATGCGGATAACCGCCGGCAAACTTGCGGCCGTGATAAATCTCCTTGCAAAGTTCGCAAAGAAATATCGCGCACTGGCGGCACTGGGCTTTACGCACTATCAGCCGGCCCAGCTTACGACCGTAGGAAAACGCGCAACGCTCTGGTGCTGTGAGTTCGTGATGGACCTGGCCGAACTCGAAAACCGCCTTGAAAACCTGCCCTTTAGAGGCGCCAAAGGAACCACCGGAACACAGGCCTCTTTCCTGGCTCTTTTTGACGGAAACCACAACAAGGTAAAAAGGCTCGATAAACTCCTGGCCGATGCCTTTGGCTTCAAAGACATCTGTCCCGTCACCGGCCAGACATACCAGCGAAAAATAGACACCCTCGTGATAAACACACTGGCCCTGATAGCACAGTCGGCGCACAAAATATGTAACGACGTCCGCCTGCTGGCGAACCTCAAGGAAATCGAAGAGCCCTTCGAGAAATCTCAGGTGGGCTCGTCGGCAATGGCCTACAAAAGAAACCCGATGCGTGCCGAAAGGGTGACGGCGCTGAGCAGATTCGTACTGACGCTGGCCTCCAGTCCGCCCGCAACCGCCTCCGAGCAGTGGCTCGAAAGAACCCTCGACGACTCGGCCAATAGACGACTCGTCATCCCGGAAGCATTCCTGGCCGTCGATGGAATTCTTGAAATCCTGATAAACGTTCTCGACGGTCTTGTCGTCTATCCCAGGGTGATAGCGGCGCGCGTCGCCCAGGAGCTTCCATTTATGGCGACCGAGAATATCCTGATGGCCGCCGTCAAGACCGGAGGCAACCGACAGCAGCTCCACGAACGAATCAGACAGCACTCACACGCCGCTGCGGCGCAGGTCAAACAGTACGGCAAGCCCAACGACCTGATAAGCCGCCTCAAGGCCGACCCAGCCTTGACCAGAGTCGACTTCAAAAAAGTTCTCGACCCGAAAACCTACATCGGCCGGGCGCCGCAGCAGGTCGACGAATTCATCAAAGACATCGTCACGCCAATACGCAGAAAATATCGCAAAGAACTAAACAGAAAAGTTGAGCTGAAAGTCTGAGGAAACTTCGACCGTGACCAGAGAAGAACTGATAAAACGCATAAAGCAAACCGCCTACCTCGAAGGTAACTTTACCCTCCGAAGCGGAAAGAAAAGCAAGTACTACCTTGACAAGTACCTTTTCGAGACGTGCCCCGACATCCTGGAGGCCCTCGGCGTCGAATTCGCCGGATATGTCACCGAGGATGTCACACTAATAGCCGGCGCCGAATTGGGCGGCGTGGCACTGGCCGCAGCGACCGCTATGGCCACCGGAAAGAACTGGATTATTGTCCGCAACAGCAAAAAAGGATACGGCACCGGCAAGCTAATCGAAGGCGTCTTGAAAAAAGGCGACGTGGTCCTGCTTGTCGAGGACATTGCCACCACCGGCGGCCAGGTCCTCGAAGCCACCAAGGTCATCACCGAGGCCGGCGCAGAAGTGAAAAAAATCGTCTGCGTAATCGACCGCAAACAAGGTGCTGAAGAAAACATCACCAATGCCGGCTACAAATTCGAATCCATCCTCACCAAAGACGACCTGGGAATCAAAGACGAAAAATAACCAAGGCGCGGCATAAGAAAGAGCAACTCAATCCTCAGAAGCAAGGTCGTTGAGACTGCCGTTGTAAATCGCCAGCCTGATGTCGCAGCCGGCCTCATCCTGCAGGCCCGCCGGGCAGTAGAACATAAAGTACAGCTCATCACCAACCTTCAAAACCTCGGTGTCCTCAGTCTCGGCGAGGTGAGTATTCGGCGCCCTCCAATTAAGCAAGTCGCTGCTGGTTGCGTATCCGCTTCTGGCCGGCCCTCCGTCGAAGCCGTAGTACATATACCACGTATCCTTGTCTTTGAACACGTGCGTATACCTGTGGCCCGGTTCTTCACCGGCTATGCGAAGACTCACCGAATTGGCGAAATCAAAGTCCGTTTCATTGTCCGAGAGCGCCAGCCGCAACTTTTCGGCAATGTCGAAACGCCGGTCCCAATAAAACATGTAATATCGCCCGCTTCTTTCGTCATGCACCAGGTGCATGTCCGCCATCTCGCCGCCGGCGAAATTGCTTATCTTTCCCTTTTTCGCAAAGTGCGTACCATCCTTTGAAACCGCGTAGCCGCACTGAAAGTCTCTGTGCCCGGCCAACTCCCCGCCGTACCACATCTTAAACACGCCATCCTCGTAAATCACAAACGGGTCCCAGGTAGCCCCCGCGTCCCACTCGCCCGTTTTGCCCGGCCGAAGCACCGGATTGCACGGGTCCTTGACCCACACCAGCCCGTTGGTGCTGGTTGCGTGTCCGACCTGCAAATCGCCGCAGCCCGTCAGGCCACCTTCGTAGTACAGATGGAAAGTCTCACCGACCTTTACTACGGTCATTGACATCACCGCCCAGGAGTCCCACTCGCCTTCTTGGCCTGGCGCTATTATGGGATTATTCTGGTACGGCTTCCAATTGTCTTGGCCTGCAAGCTGTCGCCATTGCTCGTACAAATCACCAGCCCCTCCGCCGCCGTCAGTAGATTTCTTCCCACAACCTGCCGTACATATCAGCAGTAACGAGACTATGCAGATTCTTGTCTTGGCCATCGCTTGCTTTTGCATCTTAACCACACGCCTGCCGACTTGCTTCACCGCTAAGGCTTGGCCAGCACCCAACGTGTGTAGTTCCTCGCGTTCGGAAATGTTATCGCAAAGACGTCTATTTTCTGTGGCTGGTCCTTCGGCTCGTCGTCGGTCGTGGTGTACGTAATGCCGTTCAGCGTGATGGAAATCTTCAGCGACTCTTCAGACAGCCGCTCCAATCTTACAGTCAACAGCGAAAAGCTATTCAGGGGCAAATCGAAACCTCCGTTGATACGAAGGCGTCTGTAGTTGCTGTTCTTGGAAAGAAGCATCGTGTCGTTGTCGGGGGTTTTGCGCTTGTATATGCCGCCGGAGATGTGCACTCCACCGGTGTGGTCTCTGAATCTTCCGACTTTGCTGCTGACGTGCGGGCTTAAGTAAAACTTGTAACCCCTGTAACCACGGAATACCTCGCCTTCCATGTCGTCGGCAGTAATGTAACCTCTTCCGTG
>Ga0210003_1000418_pt1 | contig 38556 bp, 46 predicted proteins | sample LantaG_FD_182804 | JGI IMG/M metagenome (GOLD analysis project Ga0210003, IMG submission 182804) | Deep subsurface microbial communities from Baltic Sea to uncover new lineages of life (NeLLi) - Landsort_02402 metaG (SPAdes) (version 2) | ecosystem: Environmental > Aquatic > Marine > Oceanic >...
CGAAAGTTTCGCCTGTTACAAATTGAAACCGTAGATTAAAGTGATAGGTATCCTCTCACTACATGCACTCTATACTTGACCATACCGGTCAAATCCAAAAACACCCCCATTAATTCAAAGAACACTATAAATATAGGTATTATTTTATTAAAAACCAAATATAGTGTTATTTTTTCTTTAAACAAACTATTTATTAAAAAATTACACACATGGATAATATAATTTTAAATGAAATTACCTCTATAAAAAAAATGATGGGGTTAATAACTGAAGCAACCGAATTCAGTAAGTTTGACGGAGGATACGGAATAGAAAAGAATAATTTTGACACTTTTATTACTGTTGCTCAAAAGGCTAAAGAGACTCCTTTTTTTTTCGGTAATCATATTTTTAAATTAGAAAGTTATGGTGAAAATAATGATTCAAAAAATATCGCACCAGGAATTCATAATTTACGGTGGTATGTAGGAAAACCCACATATTCAAATCCGGGTGGTTATCCTCATATTGCTGCGGCGGGTAACTATGATGCGAGGATAACCACAAGAAAAGGAGGGAGAGGTTTAGAATTTACTGCATCTCCTCAAAATGTTAACTTCGATTCACCTGAATTTGAGAATTCAAAAGAAGCTTTTGTTGTTTTTAAACATAATTTAAACCAGTTAACTGACTCTAGTAGACAAAAGGTTTTAGATATGTACGGTGAAAAATTAAAAGAAAAATTTGGAGAAGAATCAGTTAATACATTATAATAAAAAAAGGGACATAAGTCCCTTTTTTTATTCCATATAACTTTTATTAAATTTAGGTAAATCAGAAATAACAGAAATATCAGGGTCAACAATCATATCCCAATTACCTTCATAATCTAAGCCATATAGTGTAGTATTAAAATAGTATACGGACTTTTCAGATTCTTTGTTAATATTAAACGATTCGATAATTCTTAACAATCCATATTTTGGGTGATTATCTAACTCAATAAAAGATTCACCAACAACACCGTCAGGTAATAAATACCTATAATATTCACCAAACAACTCTTCGTAATCAAGCAAATGATATGATGAAGTTTCACTATCAGGTAGATAAACCAAATCTCCGTTAAAGAAATCGTTAAATTGTTTAATACGCTCATAATTGACGTATTCACTATCTGACCTCAAATCTAACGGGATAAAAGGAACGTTTAACGAATCTAGAAGGTATTGAGAATAAAAACATGGACGGTAATATACCAAACTATCATTTTGTGAAAATGACGTGTTAAAAGATAACAATAAAGATAGTGTAGTGAGTAAGTATTTCATAACTATAAATATAATAAACTATTTCCACTATTCCAAACCAAAGTATTAATAACTAAAGGATTTTTTAATAAATATCTTACAGATACTTAACGAAGGTAAAAAGGAACGTACTTAAAAGTATTATTTTAGAAGTCAGAAGTGGGTCTTTATACATTAGCAACCCATTTCATCATAAAACCCCTGAGCTTCGTACATCTCGTTATCACTATAACCAATGTAAACGTGATAGTCTGTTACTACCATCGTTTCAATATTATCCAACGAATCACAATAGTAAACTCGTCCTCTAATATAGCTTTCTAGCACATCAAAAATTTCATCTGTATCATAGGATTGGTAGGATGATTCGCCACCGTAGTAAAGTAATGTTCCCGATTTTTCTGCTTTCATATCTTTGTTGTTAAACTTCTATAATAAATTTTGAAGAGAATAGATTAAATCTCTCTGTCTACCGAAAAGTGTTCTTGGATAAGTAAATATAGACTTTCCATATCCTCAAGGTTTAATCGAATATTATCACTATCATACTTTGATTCAATCTCAATTTCATCCGCAACAATATGAAAATAATTGTTTTCACCCTCAATCATTTTACTGTTCCTATATGGAAAATAATCTTCTTCGATATCATCATATTCGTAATCATCAAATAAAGTAGACTGATATTGATTATGTGATGGTGGTTCATAAGAGAAGTTAAATTTATTATAACCCATCTCTTTTACTATATTAATGGCTAAATTAAAAGAGTCTTCTACATCTTTTACAACCACAAACTCATTCGGTGTGTGCATATTATAATACCCACAAGATAGATTAATACATGAGAAGTCTCCCTTCTTCTTAATTTGTGATACGTCAGTATATGGGTGAGATTGACAATAAGGAGATATACCCATAGTTGATTCAAAGATGGGAATTATGCGATTAATAAATTCACCTCCTTTCTCATACAAAGGAATACCTGAGCAAACTTCGGTTATCAAATGATTACCTGGTGCGTCAAATTGAATCGCATATCCTACATCTTTAAGGAAATCGATGTCACACTTCTGAGACCCATGACATCCGGTCTCTTCAGAAACAAATAGACCCACTTTTACGACAGAGAGTGTCCTAAGAAGTTCAAGAGCTAGGAAAACCCCACACTTATCATCCCCACCGATTCCCGTTGGATTCCCATGGGGGGTATATCCCTTTAGGCTTAAGTAAAGTTCTTCAGTAAACGTTCGACCAAAAGTTTCGGGTCTCCCTAGCATCTCTTCTTCCACAACAATCTCATCAACCAATTCGTGAACAGTGTCGGTATGTGCGACAAACATAGGATAATGATTACCCTCCAAAAGTGTACCTTTCGTAGCGTAGATATTATTCATCTCATCGGTATAGTAGGACACACCTTCAATACCGTCCAACACATTACAAACGTAATCCACCATACCTTGTTCTTGGTATGTTTTTGTTGGTACTGAAAGTACTTCTTTAAGACGGGTGAGTTGTTCTTTATTCATTATCTATTGACTTGAATACAAATATAGGGATTAAATCCCAATAAAAAAAATAAAAAGGAGAGTTACCTCCCTTTTATTAATACAACTTCTTCTTTACCTTTCATCTTTAGTTTACAAGCTTTACCTTCTACGATATTACCTCTAAGAACTTCTTCTGAAATCAAATCTTCTATTTTTTCCTGAATTGCTCGTTTAATAGGTCTTGCTCCATACTTCTCATCGAAACCAACTTCAGATAAGTATTTTTTAACCTTTGGGTCTATATTAACTTTATACCCCATCTTTACAAGTCTACGATTAAGTTTTGACAATTCAATCTCCACGATTTTCTCAACTTCATTTTCTCGTAGGGGGTTAAATATAACAACCTCATCAACTCTATTTAAAAATTCAGGAGTAAAATGATTCTTTAATTCTTTTTGAATTAATGATTTTTTCAACTCCTCATTATTAGACATTCTGTTTGAGGTATCAAATCCAACACCTGTACCAAAATCCTGTAGTTTTTTAACTCCTAAGTTAGAAGTCATTATGATTAGACAGTTTTTAAAGTTAATCTTCCTTCCGAAAGAATCGGTCATATGTCCATCGTCCATCATTTGAAGTAACAAAGAAAATATGTCTTTATTTGCCTTCTCAATCTCATCAAAAAGTACCACCGAATAAGGTTTATTTTTAACTGCTTCAGTTAACTGACCTCCTTGGTCGTATCCCACATATCCAGGAGGAGAACCAATTAACCTACTCATAGAGTACTTTTCTTGATATTCTGACATATCCATCCTAATCAAGGACTCTTCATCCCCGAATATCTCCTTAGCTAATTGTTTGGCTAAGTGAGTCTTACCTATACCTGTTGAACCTAAAAATATAAATGAACCGATGGGTCTATTGGGGTCTTTAATTCCCACTCTATTCCTCCTGATTGATTTTGAGATGATTTTTACCGCCTCCTCCTGACCAATAACGGAATTATTTAGACTATCCTCCAACTCCAATAAAGACTCTTTATCGTCATTACTTAATTTAGATAATGGAATTCGGGTCATGGTAGACACCACCTCATAAACCATATCCTCAGTTATTACTTTACGAGTGTCGTTCTTTTCTTCTTCAAACTTACGTTTTTCAAACTCAAGAGTCTCTATAATTTTCTTTTCCTCATCTCTAAGCTGAGCAGCTTCTTCATACTTTTGACGTTTAACTACTTGTATCTTTTTCTCCTTCAACTCAAACGCTTTCGCTCTCAATTTCTCAATAACTTCAGGGAGTTTGACATTAATTTGAGCTCTAGCACCCACTTCATCCATAACATCAATAGCTTTATCAGGAAATTCTCGGTCTGTTACATATCTACCTGATAGGGTGACACAAGCCTCTAAGGAGGCATCTGTATAACTAACTTTATGGTGGTCTTCATATCGAGACTTTAAGTTAATTAAAATCTCCATAGTTTCTTCAGGAGTTGAACCGTCAACCATAACTTTTTGGAATCTTCGCTCCAAAGCACCATCCTTCTCAATATTTTCACGATACTCATCAAGAGTAGTCGCCCCTACACATTGAATCTCACCTCTTGCTAACGCGGGTTTGAATATATTAGAAGCGTCTAATGACCCTGATGTGTTACCAGCACCAATAATCGTATGTATCTCATCAATAAAGACGATAATGTCATGATTATCATGAAGTTCGTCTAAAATAACTTTCATTCTTTCTTCAAATTGTCCTCTATACTTTGTTCCTGCAACTATTGAGGTCATATCTAAGGATACAATTCTTTTATCGCAAAGATTTTGAGGGCAATCACCTTCAAAAATTTTCATAGCTAAACCCTCAACAATTGCGGTTTTTCCACAACCAGGTTCTCCTATAATAATTGGGTTGTTTTTTTTTCTGCGAGAAAGAATCTGAGCAATCCTTGTAATTTCCCTTTCTCTACCAACTACAGGGTCTAATTTACCCTCAGAAGCTAACTTAATTAAATCCCTTGAAAAGTTATCAAGTACAGGTGTTTTAGAGTTACTCATCTCTTTTTTCTTTTTCCCTCCACCTTTTTCGTTTGGGTCTACTGATTCTATCATCCTATTAAATAATTTTATACAAATATAGTAAATAAAGTACCATTAAATCAAGAGTTGACATTATGTCACTCCATTTTAATTCATCCTGACATAATGTCATGCAAGGACGATATTTATTCGGTTGGCACGGTATTCATGGTTAAAGTGTAAAATTAATAAACTTAAAATAAAAAACCAAAAATGTTACGTAGAAATTTTAACTTTAATGACTTATTTTCGGATTTTGATTCGTTATTTGACGGAATCGGGTCTTATAAATCAAACCCTCTTTATATTAGAGGTAAAAAAAATGTAGAGTCTGGCGACGATAAAAACGGTAAATGGAAAAAAGAAACATTTATCTCTGATGACGGTACCTATCATGTCACATCATTGTATCAGTATATGAATGAACCAAGTGAGGTTGAATCTGATGAGACAGTCAGTTTAAAGACCCGATTAGTTGAGTCGGTAGAAAAACAAGACTATGAAACCGCAGCAGAAATACGAGACCAAATCAAAAAACTTGAATTGAATAGAGAGAAAATAGAAGAGATTCAATCTAAATTAGATGAGTCTGTAAGGTCTCAGGATTTTGAATCCGCGATAAAATATCGAGATAAACTTAAAAAGTTTAATTCCTAATAATTAACCCCTCATCAAAAGTGAGGGGTTTTTTATTAATAGAAGTATTTATAGTAAAATATTATCATGAATAGGAATATTTTAAATGAAGTAAAACGTAACCGTGAGTTAATGAATATTATCGAATCGGAGATAGATGAACAAGGCATTGTAAATGCTATCTCTACCGGTATAGACTCAGGTTTAAATGGTACCAATGATGAATATAAACTTTTAGGGATGATAAATGATTTTTTAAATGATAACAATGATAAGGAAATGTCTTTCGATGAAAAGGTTAAATGGATAAGTGAATATAGAGCACCTGTAGGTAAATTTGGTGTTACCTTATTTAATTATTTACATGGGGATGGTGAAAAATATGATGAAAGTAAGTTTAACTCTCTTTTAAAAGTGTTTAATAATGATGGTCTATACAATAATAGACCATCAGATGAAGTGTTTATAGAAGTCGGTAAGAATATGACGGATTTTCAATACAGTAATTAATCATGGGTATTAAAACAGAAAGAATTAGAGGTAAAAAAATTATTTGTGAGATTGACTCTTCAACAGTCAAACTTGTGGAGTATGATACATCCACACGAAAGCTTTTGGTGACTTTTAAAGGTGATGTTCAATACGAGTATGAAGAAGTACCTCATTCTGTTTTTACTAAGTTTAGAATGGCCGAGTCTCAGGGTAGTTTTTTTAATAAAGAGATTGGTAAGAAATTTGGTTACAAAAAAATAATATAAGATGGAAAACGATAATAAAATAATCGGAAGTTTTTTTGTTAAAGACACTCTTAATCCTGAAATTTGGGATAACTACGATAATGTAGAAGAATCTAAAATGAAGAACGATATTAGAGATGGATTATTAGATATTGCTAATGAATTTTTAAATTTTGTTGGTTTTGATATATTCGTTCAAGATATTACTATGACAGGGTCTTTAGCTAATTTTAACTGGTCAGATTTTTCTGATATCGACTTACATATAATATATGATTTTAAAGAGTCAGGAGAGCAGGAAGAACTATATAAAGACCTTTTTAATTTAAAGAAAACGGTATTTAACTCACAACATGATATAACAGTAAAAGGTTATGAAGTTGAATTATACATTCAAGACCTTAATGAGCCACATATGTCTTCAGGTGTTTATTCGGTTTTATATGATGATTGGTTAATACAACCAAAATCTGAAGAAGTGGAAATAGATGTCAATAAAATAAAATCTAAATCAAATAATTGGATGGAAATTATTGATAATACCATAGACGACTTGGAAGAAGAAACTGATTTAGAGTCGGCACTTATTAAACTGGATATCGTAAAAGATAAAATAAAAAAATTTAGAAGTAGTGGTTTAGAAAAGGGTGGTGAATATTCGTATGAAAATTTAGTTTTTAAATTTTTAAGACGTAATGGATACATTCAAAAACTATTTGACAATAAGAATTCGTTAATAGATAAGACCCTATCCATAAAAGAAAATACGACTTATAGTTAAATAAAATAGAAAATTATGTATTTAGCATATATTTATTAAAAAAAATATCATCATGGCAGGTTTTTCAGCATGTACTCAGAGCGCGTCCACAACGTATAATCTTTATAGTGGAGATACACCCACGGTTCACCCTGTGGCTACTGTTGTCGTATTTGACGCGTCTGGAGGTACAAGAAACGAAGCTCGGTCCCAATGTGGAGACGTAAAACTTGGTGGTAACGGTGTCTTTAATTAACGAATTTTAAAAATAAAAAATATGGCAGATTTAAACCCAATAGGAAGTGAGAAATTACAAGGTATGGATAAGATACAACGTATCCTTGAAATATCTAGACATAATGAACCCACTCGAAGTTTGAACGAAAATAACGCTGATTATTCTATACAATTAGCTGACGGTAATTTTTATGGTATAGTCCATGAAAAAAGTGGGTATATCGTAAAAAAAGGAATTAACGAGTCTGAATTTGACTATATTGAACCTATGAAAAATAGAAAACATTATAAGTCATATTCACAGGCTATGAAAAAAATAAACTTATTAGCCGGTGAGTTGAATAGAATTCATGAACATAGTGAAAATATTAATTTAATCGGAGAACAAAAAAAGTTTGTTCTAAAAACTCCTGAACCGGCACCCGCACCTGAAGCTAATATGAGTGATATGGGGGGTGACTTATCTTTTTCAGATGAAGAAGGTATTGAAGATTTAGATTTAGATTTAGATATGGATTTGGATACACCTGAAGGTGATGCTGAATTAGATTTAGATGTAGATATCCCTGAGAATGATATTGAGAAGGATGAAGAAGAAATAACAATTAAAGTTATTCAGAAATTAACTGGTAAGTTAGGTCAAAAATTAAGAACTTTAGATTCACAAGAAGGATTATCTTCTGAGGATATAAAGTATGTTTTAAATTCTATTATATCTGCAGTTAAATTAGAAAACTTAAGTGGTGAGGACTTAGAAGATATTTTAGCTAATTTTGAGGATGATGAAATAGATTATGGAGTGGAAGGTGAGTTAGACATTGAGGCTGGTGACGGTGAAATGGATTTAGACCTTGATTTAGATATGGGAGAGCCTGTGTCTGACGAAGAATTAGGTGAGGGTAGTGGTATGAAGACTATGGTTGATGAAATTTTTACAGAATCAAAAATAGACAAAGTATTATCTAAATACTTTACCATTTCTGAGGAAGAGAAAAAAATAACCGAAGATATGAAAGTTAAGAATTTCTTAACTGAAAAAATCAACAAGACACGAGTAATTTCAGAAATTAAACAAATGTCTGAATCTGTTGAACAACAAATATCTTCTGAGTTTATATTAAAAGAAAATAAGGAATCTAAATTTTTAGGTAAGACTAATAAAAACAATTTAGTTTTCGAAGTGGAAGGTAAACAATTTAAAGTATCACCCAGAGGAAAATTACTATGAAACTAATCTACGTCAATGAGTTAGGTCCTAACTATAAGGGAGATAACATATATGAATTTATATTCTCTGACGTAGAAGAAGTGTCGGGTGAAGATTGGGACTTAGAACCCGCAGCAGGAAGACCTTCTCCACCTAATATTGAGTACATTAAAAAAGTCGGTGTTTTGAGAAACTCAGAAGTTGAGTTAAATTTAGTTCAAAACTCAGACTTTTTTTCTGTTTATGACTCTGTTGAAGACGTTATTGCTTTAGGTTGGGAAAAATCAGATTCAGATTTTGTTATCGACGATAATCAAAAGAGATTGGTGTTTAGATACGGTGAATCTGTGAAATCGGTGGAAGATAAATTATATGAGAGAGATATAGTTCTTTCATACGAAAAAAGTTTTGTGACTCATGAATAAAGAAAAAAAAATAATATCATTATTAGAGGATGGATTTTCTTACCACACAATTAAGAAGATGTCTAATACTCACATTGATTTACTATATGATAGATTAATTAAAGAGGCTGAAAGTTATAATACAAAAACAAAAGTTTTTGATTTAGATAATGAAACAGATAGAAAAGAGTTAGATAAAGACGCTAATAGCGGTGGGGATAAGCAGATAACCGCAACCGACCAAGGAGACGTTGCAATAACAATGAAGAATGAAAGTGAAATATCTGAGGATGACGATTTAGCCAAGGCGGTAGAGGAACCTGGATTTAATCCTTACGCCGGTAATAGTCCTGGTAATACTGAAGGTCCTGCGGGTAATAACCCTAGTCCTGATAGTGACGGAATGGGTATCGCGGAAGAAGAAATTAATGAAGATGAGGTTATCGAATCGTTATTCGGAAAACCAAAATCAAAGAAGAAAAAAGAAACTGTAATTGTTCGACCACCCATTACCACCTTAGGAATGTTTGAACATAAAGAAAAAGTTAGACATATTGAAGAAAGTATACTATCTTTGGTAAATAAAAACAAAGGTAAGGTTATGACTAAAAAAGACGTACTCGAAGAACAGCCATCGATAGCTCCTGCTCGTCCTACGGTAAAACCCGGAGTAAAACCTGAAAGAGGAACACCTTATAAACCAAAACATTCCCCAAAACCTAAAGCGGGTACTGAGGTTAAACCGGCACAACCTAAAGTTAAGCCTGGTGTAAAACCTGAAAGAGGGACACCTTATAAACCAAAACATTCCCCAAAACCTAAAGCAAGTGATGAGACCGAGTTTCCGGAGTTTCTTAAATTCAACAATTTAAATATCAAGTTTAGTGATGAGTAATTTAACCAACAAAATACGAAAAGCAGTGCAAGAGCAAATCGAGTACGATGGACCTGAAAGAATGGATAGGGAAGTTGAAAGAAAAATCTCTAGCGGAGAAACTCCATTGTCTGACAATCCAGGGTTACCTGGAAAAGAAGAGGATGAGTTTGATAATTCATTTACTGAATTAGTGGCGTCTGAAAGATTTAAAGAAGTTGTTGAAAAGGTAAAGGGATACACGGGCATGCAAGACGTGTCAGGGCAAAATGCATTTATGCAGCTTCAGATGATGTTGATGCAGGCGGTTCAAGAAGTTAAATCTATTGAGTCTCAAAATGAGGGATATTTAGAGCAGTTGGCAGTTGATTTAGTTAAGCAAGAGTTATCAATCCCTGATGACGCATTTCAGTATGATGTTGAGTTACAATCAATGCCAGGTCAAATTGATACGTCAAAAATGATTTCTGAACCGGAAGAGTTAGAAGATGAAGAAGTTCAACAACAATTCGGGGTTGACTCAGAAGACGCTGAAGATGATTTGGAGAATTTTATGGCCGCCTTTGAAAAGTTCGATTTAGAAAAGGCGAAGAGAAGATTTATAAATTCTCTAATTCAAGGAGCATCCAAAAAAGGACATTATATGTTCCATTTAGTTGAAGAGCAGTTAAATAATATCGACCCTAAATTATTGAATCTATATGGTGTGTTAATGTCTATCAACGACTTACTTTACTGGATTATGCCAGACCAAATGATTATGTCTGCGGCTGAAAGTGGTGATGGAGTACAGGGTTCAGAAGAAGTTGATGAAACCACAGACCCACCCACTATAAGAGCTAAAGGTCTATTCTTTCCTGTATTAGTACATGAACTAATTAAGGGAGTATATGAGGTACTAGGAACACAAGGATTACCTGACGACCCTAAAGCCGCAGAAATGGTTATGGGTCAAACAGATACACTACCATATGAGGTATGGGACCTTAGATTAGGTCCAGTAATATGGGATAAGTTTAAATCTTCATATCCTGATAAGATATATGAAGACGATATGAGAGAGATTCAGAATTACTTATTCTCAAGGTTTTCATCATTATCTACTGATGAATTTTTTGAAGTGGCAAGAATGATTTTATCTGGCTCAGAGGATGGTAAGAAAGTTGTGTCTAAAATGGTTGATGAAATTATTGAAGAGTTAAAGGGATATGAGTATGAGGATGCTATTTCTCAATATAGTGATAATGACGACGATGAAGGAGATGATGACGACTTATCTAATTTATTAGGTGATTTAGGTATTTCCTTAACATAAAAAAATCTTAAAATGTCTATATGGCGTTAACTAAAGAGAGAGTATTATTAGAGTATGCGAGATGCGTAAAAGACACCTCATATGCATTAAAAACATATTTACAAACATATGATAACACTCAGTCAAAATACGTACCTTTAGAGTTATTTCCCGACCAAGAACATTTAATAAATGATTATGATACGTTTGAGGAAAACATAGCTCTTAAATATCGTCAAGCTGGTGTATCAACAGTAACATCCGCTTGGATATCTAAAAAGCTCGTTACAGCATCTAAATCACAACCTGAAAAAATACTTATTATTGCTAATAAACTTGACACATCTGTTGAGATGGCAAGTAAGATACGAGTATTTATCAGTCAATGGCCATCATGGTTTGGTGTAGATTTTTCTATTGAAAAAAACTCACAGAGACATTATAAACTAACTAATGGGTGTGAAGTTAAATCTGTTGCCACATCAAAAGACGCACTTCGTGGATATAGTCCTACGATACTTGTATTTGACGAGGCGGCTTTTATTGACGCTGATAATGATTTTTGGTCTGCGTGTATGGCTTCTCTATCCACAGGTGGTAAGGTTATTGTAATTTCAACACCTAATGGATTCGACCCCATATACTACTCTATATATGACCAATCATTAAGGGGTTTAAATGATTTTAAAATAACTGAAATGTACTGGTATCGTGACCCTCGATACGCTAAGGATTTAAAACTCATTAAGTGTAGTGATATTATTCATTATATGTTAAATAGAGAAGATTATAATGACGATGATATAGTTATTGAATACGGACATATATCTCCGATGTTAAGGGATTTTGATGAAATTAAATCAAAATTTCTTGACGGATATAAACCTTATTCTTCGTGGTTTGAAGGTATGGCTAAAAAACTTAAATTTGATAGACGTAAAATTGCTCAAGAATTAGAGTGTAATTTTTTGGGTTCAGGAGATAGTGTTATCCCTGCCGATACCGTAGAGAAAATAAAAGAAAACTTTATTCGTGAACCTGAAAATAAATTTATGGGTGGAGCTCTATGGCAATGGAAAGAGCCCGTTGTTGGTCACAAGTATATTATGGGTATTGATGTTTCTCGTGGTGATAGTGAGGATTTTACGACTTTCTGCATTATAGACTTTGATGAGAGAGAGCAGGTATTAGAGTATTTAGGTAAGGTCCCTCCTGATGTTGCTGCCGAGATAGCTTTTAAATGGGCGACTATGTATTCCGCTTTTGTTGTTATTGATATAACAGGTGGAATGGGGGTATCTACATCAAGAAAACTACAAGAGATGAATTATAAAGACTTGTATGTTGAGGGAACTAACACTGCGGATAAATGGAAATATAACCCTAACACAGTAGAAAAGATACCTGGACTAAACTTTAACTCTAAACGAGTTCAGATAGTCGCAGCTTTTGAGGAGGCTTTAAGACATAATTTCATAGTACGTTCAAATAGGTTAATGAATGAGTTAAATACATTTGTCTATGTAAATGGTAGACCAGACCATATTAAAGGACAACACGATGACCTTATAATGGCCATGGCTATGGCTATATATGTAGGTGAGAATTCTTTCACACAACTTGAAAAGGTTACCGACCAAACAAAGGCAATGATGGAGAGTTGGATGGTTAACGAAACACCCGTTAAAAACTCATCCATGGACTTCAACCCAAATATCCCCGTGATGCCAAATAATCACAATAACAATCACCATAGAAGTATTAATGGATATACCAAAAAAGATTATGAGGATTACGGATGGTTATTTGGAGGGATGAGAAGATAAACTTTAATTAATTCAATTAAGGTTTATATTTATCTAAAAAAAAGATGGCTGATAATAATTATACAATATGGCAGAGACTGACGAAGGTGTTCGGACCGGATTCTACTCTTGACCAACAAGCCCCGGTATATAATTTTGATAAGAAACAAATATTAAAAACTACCGATAAAAAAGAATTCGAAAAAGAGAAGTTACAATCTCAACAGACCCTGTACTTAGGACAGCAGTGGCAAAAAATAGAAAATAACTTATATACACAAGCGGTATATTACGAACCGACTCGATTGGCGTCTTTTTATGATTATGAGAGTATGGAATATACTCCGGAAATATCAGCAGCTTTAGATATATATTCTGAGGAATCAACAACACCTAATGAGGATGGTCATATATTACAGATTTATTCAGAAAGTAAAAGAATTAAATCAGTTTTAGCCGATTTATTTAATAATAGATTAGATATAAATACAAATTTACCTATGTGGACACGTAACGCATGTAAATACGGAGACAATTTTGTATATCTAAAATTGGACCCTGAAAAAGGTATTATGGGGGCACAACAATTACCTAATATTGAAATCACTCGTCAAGAAAGGGGTATGAAGATGACCAACCAAAGAAATTCTACAAATACAGAAAACGATTCTTTAAAGTTCTTGTGGCAAACTAAAGACATGGCATTTAACACTTGGGAAATAGCTCACTTTAGATTATTGGGTGACGATAGAAAACTTCCTTATGGTACGTCTATGTTGGAAAAAGGTAGACGTATATGGAAACAGTTAATATTATCTGAAGATGCGATGTTAATATATAGAACATCACGAGCACCTGAAAGAAGAGTATTTAAGATTTTTGTTGGAAATATGGATGACAAAGATGTTGAACCATACGTAAATAGAGTCGCAAACAAATTTAAGAGAGACCAAGTGGTTGATTCAAGTAATGGTAATGTAGATTTACGATATAATCAGATGGCTGTAGACCAAGATTACTTTATACCTGTTAGAGACCCTAACGCACCTAACCCTATCGATACTTTACCAGGAGCTCAAAACCTATCTGAAATTGCGGATATTGAATATATACAAAAGAAATTATTAACTTCTTTAAGGGTTCCTAAAGCATTTTTAGGTTTTGAAGAGGTTGTGGGTGACGGAAAGAGTTTATCTTTACAGGATATTAGGTTTGCTCGTACAATAAATAGAATACAAAAATCTATGGTACAGGAACTTAATAAGATTGCAATCGTACATTTATATCTTTTAGGCTTTGAAGATGAGTTAGGTAACTTTACTTTAGGATTAACTAATCCATCAGCACAAGCAGATTTACTTAAAATGGAGCAATGGACACAAAAAATACAATTATATAGAGATGCGGTTAGCGACCCAGGTAATGGTATATTACCCGTTTCTTCTTCATGGGCTAAAAAACATATACTCGGATTCAGCGATGAAGAGATTAAGTTAGATATCCAACAACAAAGAATGGAAAAAGCTGTTGCCGCTGAACTTGAAAAAACTTCCGAAGTAATAAGTAAGACCGGAATATTCGCAAATATAGATAAGCTATACGGTAACAAGCCAGGTGAGGGAGGTGACCCTCTTGGTGATGAAACGACTGACTCCGCAATAGGCGATACAGGCGGTAGTTTAGGTGACTTAGGAGGTGACTTAGGTGGTGACTTAGGTGGTGACTTAGGTGGTGACTTAGGTGGTGACTTAGGTGGTGGAGATACAGGTGGAGATGAAATAACACCTGAAAGATTTATTAGAAATAAAGATTTAGACATTTTACTAGAAGATGATTTAATAAATGGTAAAACTGTATTGGACTTATCAAAGGGAAGACAATCTCTAGGTGAAATCGAAGATAAATTGAACGCATTACTAAATGATTGATATTTATAAAATAAATTACTATGAATTCATTTGGAGAAATTAAAACCCGTATAGAAACCTTTTTTGAAAAAACCTATGGTAAAGAATCGTTCAAAGAAGGAATTAAGGGATTCAAAAAACACGTACTAAATAAAAAAAAGATTTCAGAAGCTTATTTTTTATATGATGAATTATCATCTAAAAAAGGTTTAAATGAAAATATTGTCGATGAATATATTTCAGAATCATTTGAGCATTTAAAGTCGATTATAGAGGATAATAAATCTAAAATACAAGAATTAAGTGATTGGATTAATTCATTACTTAGTGAAGATGTGGACAATAAATATGTGGATATCGACAGTCATATTTACACTAAAAATATTGTTAAGAATTTAGAATCTCTAATAGAATCAAAACAACGAATTAGAAAGAATTTAATATCGGTAGAAATTGTAAAGGAGAACCACTCTATACATTTACCCTTATCTACAATGTTAAAAGTGGCTACTAATGCCTTTAACTCAGAATATAGTAGTCTTAATGAGTCTGATAAAAACGAATTAAAATACTTTATCTCTCTAAAAGGTAAAACATTGAATGAAGAAGTTGAGTCCGCTAAAAACTCTGTATTAGACAAGTTAAACCTTAACCTAACCGAATCTACTGACACAGTATTAAAAGAAAAACTACAGAAGACTATTGATAAAATTAATGAGTCAGAGTGTAGTCTTAGTTCTTTATATAGATTAAAAGAATTAGATAAGGGACTTCTAAAATGAGAAAGTTTTTTGTGTCATTATTATCTGACGTAGACGGACAAAAATCATCAAAAAGATTTGTGACTATAATTGCATTTTTTATGATGTGTATTGCATTTCTATCTAACATATTTATGGATATACCACTACAAAAATATGTTTGGGATGGTATGATGTATATAGTAGGTGCGGGGTTAGGGTTTACCACACTAGAAAAATTTTCAAGAGATAAAGGAAGTCAATTAAAGTAATAAAAAAAGGAACTCACTCCAAGTTCCTTTTTTTATTTAGGTATTTTGCTTTTTTCATTTTTTCTCTACGTTTAACTGAATCCTTAGTGTGTTCTTTATTTTCACGGATTTTTTGAAGTTGTTTTGTTTTGTGCACTTTAGTTTTATATTCCTTAAGCGCTCTTTCTATAGAGTTTTTTTTTACTTTAATTATTAACATTAATCTTTTTTTATAAATATAATTAATTTTGACATATTTCATATATTATACTATTATTTAACTATAACAATAAACTTTCAAAATATGAAGTTATATGAAAAAAGGAAAAACGTCACAACTAAACTTATTTAGTGACGTAAAATGTCATTACGGCACAGTAGACGCAAAGAATTTAAAATCACTATATATAGTGTTACAAACTTGGGTAGAACCCATAAAAGAATTTGAGAATTGGGATAGAGCTAACAGTTATTTTGAAAAAACGATAAAACAGACACTATATGAGGTGTGTGACCCTCTTACCTTCGAAAGGTTTAATATCGTAGACTTAGACTTAAGGAGTAGTGGAATACAAAAAGGTAAGAGAAGCTTTATGAATTTAGAGATAACATTATTCCTCAAAGAACCAATGGATTTCAAGTCATTATTCTTAAGAGAAAGAATAAAAGACATACTAAAAGCGGTCTATCAAGATAACGTAAAAGGTATAAATTATTTCAAGATACATAAGAGTAAATTGTCAAAAGAGTTAGTCTAACATATTTATAATAAAAAAGTATGAAAATATTAGGACCAAACGATACAGGTAAAGGTATTTTAGTTGAGTGGGATGCTGGTAACATCAATCCAAAGGATAGTAGAAACGCTCAAGTTATACAAGAATCATATGGACATCTAGACCACTCTCAACCTTTTGAGTTTTATGCTACACTTCAAAAATTTGACACACCAAATAGAAACGGTAGAGTGTATCCTGAAAAAATATTAAGACGTGAAGCGGATAACTATAAAAAAGCGATTGAAAAAGGTTTATCAATATCCGAGCTTAATCACCCGGAGTCATCATTAATTGACTTAGATAGAGTTTCTCATTTAATAACTGAAGTGTGGTGGGAAGGTAATACGTTAATGGGTAAGATAAAGCTATTAACCTCCCCTGGATTTCATAAAGAGGGTGTAGTTTCATGTCCAGGTGACCAAGCTGCGAATTTAATGAGGCAAGGGGTTACTATGGGGGTTTCTTCTCGTGGTGTCGGTTCTCTCGTTAAGAAAGGAGAAAGAAATGAAGTACAAGAAGATTTTGAATTAATATGTTTTGACTTAGTATCTTCACCTTCTACTCCTGGCGCGTATCTCTTCTTGAATAAAGATGATAAGGGTAAGTATGAAGAAAATATTGAAGAAGAAACACAATTAAGGTCACAAGAGACAAAAATAGACGGTAAATTAGGTAAGAGTGTTGACTTAATGAAAAAATTATCCGATTATTTAGGTTATTAAACCATTTTTAAAAAAATTACAATGAACGAGAAATATTTTATTGCTAAAGTACAATATGACTTACCTGATGAAAACACAGGTAGAGTTAAAAAGATAAGAGAAGAGAAGTTGGTTCGCGGATTTAACGTTACTGACGTTGAGGCTAAGGTTACAAAGAGTTTTAAAGACTTTGTTTATGAATGGAGAATCACCGCTTGTGTTGAGAGTAAGATAGACGAGGTCTATGAATAAAATATTTGTTAAAATATTAAAGTAAAAAAATCGGGGTCAATCCCGATTTTTTTTTGCCCTGACTAATTAAAAAAACACTTTTTTAATAACTGCCATATTTATATGTAAACTATAATAAACTTTTTTGCAAAAAAAAATAAAATGGCAGACAAAAAAACGTTGGTTGAAGAAGCTTTACTACAGATGGAAAATCTGCAGGAAGCCATTACAGAAAATGCAAAAGGAATACTTGCTTCTACTATGAAGGAAGAAATCAGTGAGTTAGTAAAAGAATCTCTCAAAGAAGAAGGGGTTAAAAAGTCTAAAACTAAATTATCAGAACAAGAAGATATTCTTGATTTAGATGATATTGAAGTTGAAGACGAAGATGGAGAGGATGAAATGGAAGGTCTTGAAGATTTAGGTCTTGAAGATTTGGAAATGGATTCTGATAATGACGAAGACTTAGAGTTAGGTGATGAAGAAATGTTAATGATTGATTTACCTGGTGATGAGTTAGAAGTCGACGATGAAGAAGAAGTTCTATTACCACTTGATTTACCACTTGATTTAACAGGTTCTTCCGATGATGATATTTTAAAGGTCTTTAAGGCTATGGGTGAAGATGATGGTATTATCGTTACTCAGGACGAAGAAGGTATTACTTTAAAGGATGATGAAGCGGATGTTGAATATGAGATTCGTTTAGAATCTGAAGAAAATGAAGAAGCTCTTTCAGAAATGGAAGAGGAAGAAATCGTGTATGAAATCGAGATTGGTGAAGAAAATGACGAAGAGGAAATCGGTGAAGGTCAAGGTTATGATGACAAAGAAGACGAGAGATTAGGGATGAAGCACGGTAAAATTGCTGACAAAGATTTAAATTCTAAGAAGGCAAGAAGAGACGACGCACATTTCGAAACTCGTGAATCAGAAGGTGAAACTAAAGAAGGTTCAGTTCGTTCTAATGTGAATGGAAGACACACTAATTTAAAACCTGACGGTTTTCCAAAAGGTCTTATGAGACCTGCGATGAGAGAAAATAAAGAATTAAAAACTGAAGTACAACAGTTAAGAGAAAAGAATGAAGAGTACCGTAAGGCACTTAACATCTTTAAAGAAAAGCTTAATGAGGTTGCAGTTTTCAATTCTAACTTAGCTTACGCTACGCGTTTATTCACTGAACACTCTACGACAAAAAAAGAAAAAATAAATATATTAAGACGTTTCGACGGTGTCGAAACTATTAAAGAGTCAAAGTCTCTTTATAAGTCAGTCAAAGAACACTTAGGTGGAAATGAACAAACAGTTGTTGCCGAGTCGGTACAATCTAAAGTTCAAAAATCACCATCTAATGGTTCTGCGAATAACTTAATAGAGAGCAAAACCTATGAAAATCCACAATTCTTAAGAATGAAAGATTTAATGGGTAAGTTACAATAAAAATAAAAATTCCAAAAAAAAATTATTAAAATGGGAGCATTATTAGAATCAGGTCTAGTTGGTAACATCGGTCTCAAGCACCTTAAAGTTATCAAGGAGGACACAATCAATAAGTGGGACAAGTTAGGGTTCCTCGAAGGTCTTAAAGGACACATTAAAGAAAACATGGCGCAATTGTATGAAAACCAAGCGTCACATTTGATAAACGAAGCATCTGCTTCAGACAGTTCAGGTTCATTTGAAACTGTTGTTTTCCCAATAATCAGAAGAGTTTTCTCTAAGTTATTGGCTAACGATATCGTTTCGGTTCAAGCGATGAATTTACCTATCGGTAAGTTATTCTACTTTGTACCAAAAATCCAAGAAGGTGGTAACGGAGCCGGTTCACACAGACAACCATTCGGAGCACCTGGAAATAGTGAGACTGACCCAGCAGCTGGATACGATACAGGTACAAACCTTTATGATAGATTTTATGAAGGTAGTACACCTAATTCAGACCCAGCAGGATTATTTGATTATTCTAAAGGTCAGTGGAGTGCTATAACTACAACCTTACAACCTGTTGTTTGGAATAACGGAGAATTAGTTCCAACAACTTTAGCTTTAGCTTTAGGTGCGGCGGCAGGTACTTCTGGTACTCCAGCTACAGACGTTAACACTAGGTCATTAATATTCGCTTTATCAGGATTTAGTAATGCTGGTGCAGGTAAATTAATTGGTCCTACAGGTAACGAAATGGATACTGAGGATTTCTTAGCGTCTTTAGAGACATATTTAGACAGTACTCCTGACGTATATTACAACTTTAGAGTTGTTACTCAGAAGTATGGTAAGGGTATTGTACAGTATGGTGATGAAGTAAAAACTAACTTCTACTCTCCTGACCCTAAAGGTCCAGGAGGACGTTATGATAATATCTGTGATACAACAGGAATTATCTATTTAGAGTTAGATTTTGCAACACCTGTTGTGGGATGTCCTAACTGTTCTATAGATGGTTATACTGGAACAACTATTGGCTCAGCTAATACTTACAACACGTACTATAGAGTTTATCAAGACCTTGAGTTTGAAGATAAAATCGGTGAGGTTTCATTTGATTTAGATGCTGTTACTGTTTCTGTTACAGAAAGAAAGTTAAGAGCTCAGTGGTCACCAGAACTCGCACAAGACGTATCTGCATTCCATAATATCGACGCGGAAGCTGAATTGACAGCGTTGTTGTCAGAGCAAGTAGCTGCTGAGATTGACCGTGAAATCTTAAGAGATTTAAGAAAAGGTGCGGCTTGGAGTTTAAGATGGGATTACAACGGTTGGAGAAGAATCTCAAACGGTTCTGTAAACTACAATCAAAAGGATTGGAATCAGACATTGATTACTGCAATCAATCAGATTTCAGCTCAAATCCATAAATCTACATTAAGAGGTGGAGCTAACTGGATTGTTGTATCTTCAGAGATTTCTGCAATTTTCGACGACCTTGAGTACTTCCACGTTTCAAACGCGGCTCCTGACCAGGACCAGTACAATATGGGTATTGAAAGAGTAGGTACATTATCAGGTAGATATCAGGTTTATCGTGACCCTTACTTCCCACCAAACACAGTGTTGTTGGGACACAAAGGTTCATCATTACTTGATACTGGATATGTATATGCACCGTATGTACCTCTTCAGTTGACTCCTACGATGTATAACCCATTCAACTTTACACCAATTAAGGGTATCATGACTAGATACGCTAAGAAGATGGTGAACAACCGTTTCTACGGTAAGATTACAGTTGATGGTGTTAGAACATTCGACTTAAGAGAATTAAGATAATATCTATCTTAATAGTGAAAAAGAAAAAGGGAACCAAATGGTTCCCTTTTTTTATTCTTCATTTTTTTCTTCTTCTTCAGGTGGTAAAGGAGGGGGTGTTGTAAGAACTCTTATTGATTTTGATATCACTTCTGACTCTTCGATATCATATAGACCTTTATTATGTGCGTATCGAGTAGCGTGAACTAAACAAAAAAGAGCTTGGTCCATATTCATATCATCGATAAATTTATTTAATTCGTGCGGCTCTTTATAATTAATTGTATTAAAGAGACTATTAACATTTTGATTTTCCTGTTCCATGATTATTTCTTTTTAGGTAATATTTATTAATAAGTATAATAAATTAAATATGGAAGGATATATTTTATCAGAAGATTTAGCCGTTTGGTTTGGAAAAAAAAAGAAGAGTAAAAATTCTTCACAACCAAAAGGACCATGGGTTAATATATGTAAGAAAAAGAAAGGAGGGGGACATCCTCCTTGTGGTAGAAAAGATGCGGACAAAGGTGGATATCCAGTATGTAGAGCGGCGGGAGTTGCTTCAAAAATGTCACAATCGGCCAAAGACTCTGCTTGTCGTAGAAAACGTGAAAAAGAAAAAAAGGATACCCAAACAGGAAAAGGTCAAAGTCCCACCAATATTAAAATTAAAAACTACAATAATGAATCTTTATATTTAAAAAATATAATAAAAGAAAGTATTAATAATTTAGTTGTTGAGTCTAATAATATATCTGAGGAATTACAGTATCATTTAAATAATAAAATATCCATAACTAATAATATTTTTAGACATGGTAGCGATAAGTATTTTAACGTTGTTAATGAGGCAAGAAAATTAAAGGATAAAGGATATAGATTTGATGATTTCGACATTGAAATTTTAGAATCTGAAGTTGGCACATTTGTGACTACAGAATCCGGTAAAATATTACCTTTAGATTTCCCTATGATTAACGAAAAAGGTCAAGAAAACACAGTAAATGAGCAAGGATTTAGTTGGGACGGAACATACGCCAATGAGATTGATGAACAAGGTGCAGATACGTCTTGGTCAAAAGATGAGGATAAAATAACTCTTCAAGATATTTTAGAACTTACAAAAGACATTAAAATTATAAACTTCCCTACTAAAAAATTAGCTAATATTGTTCTAAACTGGAATGATAATCCTGAGGAAATAGAAAGAATTAGTCAAGTAGAAATCTCATCTCAATACCCTATTTTAATTATGGTAGATGAAAATGGTAAAATTCAATGGATATTAGACGGAAATCATAGAGCACAAAAAGCATTATGGTCTAATTCAGAAACAATACCGGCAAAACTTATTAAACCATCGAATCTTAATCCTAAATCTAAAAAAATATTTGGTTTATCTGAATCCGAATATAAAGGTAAAGATGTTAGTTTAAACAAACCTAAGTCAGGTGGACCTAAGAAGTGGTTTGTATATGTTAGAAACCCTAAAACCGGAAATGTTAAAAAAATTAGCTACGGTTCACCTGTCATGACAGCCAAGTGGAATGACCCTGCGGCTCGTAAGTCATTTGCTGCGAGACATAGATGTGAAAAAAAGAAAGATAGAACTAAGGCTGGTTATTGGGCATGTAGAGCTCATAAAGATTTTGGTAAAAATGTTTCAGGTAGATACTGGTGATTAAAATATGAAGGGAGCTCTATTAACGATAATATTATTGAAGAATCTCAAGGACATGTTACTATAGTTAGATGATATACACCCAAAAGAATATTTCAGATAATAAATTTGAACGTACTTTTTCATCTGATATTCCTGAAACAGAATTAAAATGGCATAAAGATAAAGAAAATCGGATGGTAGAAGTTACCGAGGATACCGATTGGTACTTTCAGATGGACAACGGACTCCCTATCCCTTTAAATAAGGGAGTAAAACTTAACATACCTAAAGAGACTTACCACCGAGTTATTAAAGGAACTGGTGACCTTAAAATCATCATACAAGAATATTAAACCTCATATGATTTTTTAGCGGTTCTAAAACTATAAGTTTTATCAGTATATGCGGAAGGATGAATTTCGCAAAAATAGTCAAAAGCCCTATCAAAAGTAGCTGCGTCAGTTTCTAAAACAACTTTATTCTCTTTTAGTAGTTGGTACGTTCTGTTGTTAACTTGAGTCATTTTCATGGAGTTTTTACAAAAATACAATTTATTTCTTACCCGAACAATATTTTCCTGAACATTTTTTCTTACCATCTAAACCAGGTTTAGTACCTTTACAAACTTGAACCGCATAACCATTAGCGTAAGCTGAAGGGTAAACCTCATATTTAGCCTTAGCCGCTGATTTCCCCCTCGAACATAACTTAGTACTTTGCTTTTCGTATATGACTCGTCGTATCACTTCAACAAGCTCATTCTCTTTTAATTTAATACTCTTCATTTCTTATTTACGATTTGGAACTTCAATTCTCGTTTATAGGTGTTAACCTCTCTGTCTGTAATAACTTTTATATCAATGAAATACTCATTTGGGATTTTATCTCTTGTATCAAATATAAAATAGTAACCACTTGAGGTTCTATTAATCGAAGTCCAATCTTGGACTTGAACTTCTGTTGTCCCTTCCCTCACATAAATTCTGTAATACGCATCAACATGTGTTAATACTTCTTTTGCGGTATATGCCTTTTTAAGTATTACGTTAACTTTACGAATATCAGTATTTATTATTTTTTCATCTTGTTTTATTCCATAAAAACTGAACCCATATAATTTTGGTTCGTTATCTTCCATACCTATTTGGTATAAGTCAGATAATGAATGTAAAACAAATTGATTTTCTATATTGTTTAATGCGACCCCGTTAACTGATATACCTTTCCACGTATCGTAGAAGATACAGGGGACCGATGAGGACGTTAACCCGCTAACATTAACCTCGTACACCCCTTTAGATATTTGACACGTTGTAAGGTCATCAAATCCACTTACCACCTCACCTGTAGAATCCAATATATCTACAGTTGGGTTTGAGTCGAAACTTTGTGGGTTTCCATATTTAAACGAATATAGATATAATTTATTATTTCTACTTTCATAGAATGTATTTCTATCGTCTTCTATTAAATCACTATATGAGGTCTCCAAGAAAGGCTCATAAAATGTTTGAGTATGACGAGAGAAGAACCCTACAGAATAATTTTCGGTAAGTCCTGATATATTTTCCACTTCAGGTACAAACGCCACTCCCCATCCTGTATTACCCGTTGTAGAACCTGTAATTATATTATTTATCTCATTAGTCATATCAAACTCAATATCTTCGTTACCAAACTCAAAATGTTGAGTATCAACAATGGTAAGTCCTGAATAATTTAATCCGGTATTACCTGATAATGAATTTGTATTGTTATATAACCCCTCTTGAGTCCAATCTTCGATAGTGGTTCTTTCAAACCAATTTACGGGTCGACTAGAATATGATTTATCAGTCTCAATAATATTTTGAACTGACACGGTATTTGTACTACTACTTGCTTGACCCGCATAGTAATCTGTACCGACACCTTCATCCCACGTTTGGGGGTCACCAGTAGAACCTGAAGTTTTGGGTATTCTAAATAGAATTAAATCAAAAGATGTGGCCCTCCTTCTTCCGTTAGACCATTTTTCATTTAACAATTCTTTATCGAAAGATGAAGTATTGGTCATCTTTAAGGTGTGTTTTAAGTTGTAACTACACCCTGTAGATATCTCACCCGAAACCACTTTTTCTTTTAAATCCTGAATATCAACATCAAATATAAACCTTGTAAAACCAATAGGGGCTATAATATTATCTACATTACCGTAGAATAACTCAACAACAGGGTTTCTACCTGTATTAGTATATGAGTTATATAACATTGTATCATTTTTACTAAAATATGAACGATGAAGTGACATTAAAATGTTTTTTATATAAATATTCAGTTTATACGAATATTCTTATTTAGAATCTTATCTTGTGCATTTAATATTTCTTCAAGTAAATTATCTATTGTAATCCCATTTGTACTTGTGGGTACAGGTGCAATTCCTGGATATGGGTGTACGTGACCAATTAAAAATCTTACAATTAAGTTAAGTAGGTCTATTAACTCTTCACCTCTAACCATTGCAGATGTTTTCGGTTCTATTTCGTCGGCAATAGTATTCTCATCGATACCGTATATAGTTTTAGATAAATCTATCTTAGATTTAGTTCCAAACTTCTGAGAATTATGTGATAGTAAATAAATCTCATCACCACCCATAACACCCACAGACTTATTAAATAATTCTATTTTTTTAGGGATAATATTTTGAGCTGTCGGTTTAAATGGTACTGAGTCAGTTTTATCTTTATCATAAACTAAACTATACCCATTACTAAGACCGTCAGTGGCCCTTATAGATATCCCCGATATTAAATTTCTTACATTGATAATTACCTGTGCGTTACTTGAATCTGAGACCCCCCCTAATTTTTTATATAAACTATTTTGGGGTCTGAAGTAAAATGGGAAAGTTCCTCCAGCATCAAATTTTTCAGGACCACTTACAACGATATTTTCTGACTCCTGTGTAACTATACCTCTAATGTCTGATTTAACTAATCCCTCTAAAATATCGTTTATTAATTTTTTTACCTTGGACATTGATTTTTGTGAGAAGGTAATTGTAGTTAATAACGATTTACTCGTTTCAGGAATTAGTATACCGACATTAATAGATGCTGTGCTTATGGATAGTCCATCAGCCTGGACTAAATTATATATGTTTATCTCACCTGCGAATAAATTTGCATTATTTTCAGGATTAGTAATGTTATATTCGACTAATACTTTTAAATTCTTATCTTCAGATACGAATATATATTTTTTTTTAGGTGTGCCATACACAGTCCTACTATCGAATTTACTTAATTGAAGAAATGAACGTTTTTCGTTTCTTCTTGGTACCTGACCATTCTCGAATTTATTATTTTTACCCGCCCTAAGTAGGACTGTATTGTCTTTGATAACTATGTCACAACTACCTCTACCGTATAAGGTAATATCATTAGGGTCGGAATAAACCCCTTTAACATCTTCGTAAAAATACTCACCCTCCTCATTTAATAAATTAGTAAATGGTTTATTCCTCGTACCCTCCTCAAGGTTAGTCACCGCCGAATTATAAGTTTCCGACTTAGACATGGTCGGTGAACTATAGACACCTCCAATATAATATTTATCTCTCCCTCCTTTTCTAGTTATATTATTATAGAAAAGGTGAACATATTCATTTACTTTTGGAGGTGTGTTAATGAAAAACGGCAGTAAAGGTTTGAAAATAAAGGGGTCCTTTTCGTCCCAATCTCTGTAAGTTCTTTTACCGAAATTTTCGTTAGCAATTTCTCGGTCACTCCTATTTTCAGTTTTAGATATCGCTCTTATCCTACCCAAACGCATCGGGTCATCGTTATTAATGCACTGACCTTTATATATTATCTGAGATGACGAAACACCATTACTATTACTTTCACCTTTTAAGTTCATTTTTTAATTCTAGATTGGTACTCCTTTAATACATTATTGTAGTTATTTTCTAAAGAATCTAAATGGAGTGTTAGTTTAAATAATAGCTCTTTAGTTTCTTCAAAATCCTCACCGAGTATCCTAAGTCCGAACTCCAACTCCTTATTCGGTAAAGATTTATAATTCTCAATTACATTTTTTAATTTTTTATCCATAATTAGTATGATTTTCCTAACGCTTTTATTGGAAAAGTAGTTCCACCACCAAAAGCCGCTACTGCTGTGGGAGGTACCCATATCTCAGTCTTACCGTTTTGAAGTTGCTCTTCATGGCTACCCTTTACTTGTTGTGCAATTGCGGGTAAAGCTACGTTTGGTGACCCGTCAGGTAATGGTCCTGTAGGTAGACCTAACTTTTGTAAATTTTCAGTAATATTTGCCACTGCTCTAGTTGATGAAAATCCAGGTAAAACACCTGCGGATGCTAAAGCAAAATTAGGTAATCCCAATCTATCAGTAGGGATAAGTCTAAGTAAATTTAAAATCTCATCGACAACACTTTTACATTGCCTCCAATCAACAATTCCCGATACAAGTTGTATTAACGCATAAACTATAGTAGTTATCATACTTAGTTGTGCATTTTTTGACTCCTTAATAATCTCAAGTAAGAGGGTTTCCACTAATTGTCTAAGATTAGCCTTTAATAGTTTAAATAATTCTTCGATAAATATAGCTCCAATTCGACTCACTACATTAATCATAAAAGTCTTCATATTCGCCATAAACGTGGAGAAGTCTTCGACTAAATCTGCAACTGTACTACCTAGTGATTTTAATATTATCATTAAACCTAATAAAACTTTAGGTGATAATATAGTCAAAACAACGGCCTGAGGAATTATTTTAAGAATACCACTCTTTAGTGATATATCAATATTTATACCATCAGGTAATTTTAACTTCCAATCATCATCTTTAGAAAGGTTTTCAACCTCAGTTATAAAAGCATCAATCTTTTGATTTTCAGGTAACGAGCGTATTGAATCAAGACTGTCGGAGATGTATTGGGCATTAACTGGTAATTTAACGTTCCCACAGTCCTCAAATTCAGTAACCCCCATAACCATATTATTCACGTTATTTTCGATGTTACGTAAATCCATAGGTGACATCTCAAAGAAAGATTGATTAATAGTATCTAAAGCAGAATTCTTAGCATTTCCTGACACATCAATCTCCTGATTATTATCAAAACATATACCTAATATCCTTTGGACTATCTTTTCAAATTTAGATTGTTCTTCTTTATCTGAAGTTGATAATTTTGCTGAGATATCAATAAAGTTAGTTAAGGAATTCATTATTTTAACCATCAACCCGTCGAAGTTTAACATATCAATCGACTTATAATAATCTCTTAAGAAATCAGAAATTCTATTAGAGTTATTTCTATTTCTCAGAGTAATTTCATAAAAGTCTCCATAAAATGTGGTTCCATTTTGAACGTATGAAGTAACGTATCTAATATCCATTAATGGATTATTAGACGAACCTATATAATCACTACCATACTCTTCACTAAAACTAAATCCTTCATTTTGTATTCTATTGTACAACTCTCTATCCATAGAGTATGGGTGTTGACCATTTACCGGAAGGTTTAGTTCGTATAGTAATTTATTATTACCTTCATCGGGACTTTTATTTAAAACTTTAAATAAGTCAATCTGATTTACCCTTACATATAATTTATTTGGACCTAAGTTATCATCATTTCCATCGAATGTTTGTTCTTGAGAGCAACCTGCAACCTTAATTGATTCTTCTACGAATACCTCAGAAATTCTACTTTTTGTGTTTTGTGATGCTAAAAGAATCTGTTTAAGTAAGAAATCAACACTTTTAGATTTACCCACAGGGTTAGAAGGCATAGATAATTTAAACAAATCAATTAATTCATCAAACTGGTTTTTTACTTGAGTTTGTAATCTTTGTTTTTTATCCCCTAACGCGTTAAGTTGTCTTACCGCATCACTTTTTTTTAACTCAAAATTATCACCAATAGATAATTTACTTAAGACTTTTTCTGTCGCGTTAGTTTCTACAGTTGTCTTATACGCACTTATTTTTGAAGACGCGTCTTTATATCCTTGTTTTACGTCTTGTGGCATAGTTAACTCATTTTATAACCATCTTTACTCTCGTTATCAACATCTTTACTAATTAAAGCCTGTAATACGTCATCATCCATTTCAGATATATTAAAATCTTCTTCAGAATTACTAAATGACTTCCCCCATATTGAGGATTGTAATTTAGAAAGTGATAGTTTTTTTTCTATTGTGTCGTTTATTATTTTTTGTTGTTCCTTTATAACAGGTCCGATAACTGCCATATCTTCAGGTCCCTTTAACAAATTCAACATTTTATTTTGTATACGTATTGCCGTTGACCTCTGTTCAACTAACTCATTATAAATTTCCTGCATAAGACCTAAAACGGAGTCTTTATGTAGTGTTATTTCTTTCTTTTTAGGTCTTCCCATAATAATATAAATATTTTACATTTATATTTTATAAATTATTTAATTTAATAGTTAAATCAAAGTATAAATTTTTAAACTTTTTCATAGAAGTTCTTATCTCTTTAGTTGTTAGATTAGTCATTTCCCTTAATGATAGAAGTATAATATTCTTGTTAAATTTATTATTATCTGTACCTATAAAAATGTCCTCATAATTTTCAAACAACTCAATTAATGCGTAACCTAACTTTATTTCATTATTATTTAAGTCACTTTCACTTATAAAAGTCTCTAACGATTTTATAAATTCTTTAATTACTTTTTCCGGTAGTAGCTTCTCATGCTCTAGATAATATATCATATCAGGTCTATTTTCTAGTTTTGAACTTATATCCTCATAGGAAATCTTTCTATTTTGTTCCTTTTGGTCTTTTATTATTTGACCCATCAAATAGTTTTTACAAATAGTACCAAAATATGAATACGCCTTTTTATTTTTATCTGGCTTGAACTTATCAACCTTCGTAATTAAAAACGAATGTGTGTCGTTATGAATATCTTTGAAATCCATATTTTTTCGATATAATTTATATCTTCTAATAATAGACTCTATCATTTTATCTAAAGGGGCTTTTAAATACTCGTTGTATATATCATTTTTTTCTTCCCACGTAGATGCGGTTAGAAAATTAACAACAGCAGTCTCTTCCCTAACATCAAAATAATTTAAAGTTGTTGCTTTACGACCTCTTTTCCCTTTTACTTCAGGATTTATAGTTTCGCCACTGAGGGTATTTGTGGTGTCACCACTTTCGTTTAAAAACATTAAACGTCTACTACTTCATATTTTATGTTTCTATCATCTTTAAAGAAGTGTTCCTTCTTTGCCGACTCTATCCAAAACGTGACCTCATCTTGAGTAAGTTGGTACTCCCCATTTTTATAATTCCAAAATATAGACCCTTCTCTCATATTTGAGTGTTTATAACCGATTCTAGGAATAGTCATAATTTCTACTGAATTATAAGATAACCTAAGTAGTAATTCATACACAAAAGTTAACTTAATAGAACTTTTAAATCCTCCGAAGTCCTCGAATAAAGACTTTTTAAAGACCATTCCACTCGTTTGAAAATTCTGATAGTTAAGTAGTACTTCATTAGTTAGAATCCCTATTTCACTATTCATATTAGCCGCGAAAGTAGCTTCATTAGTGAAACCCGCAAACGTACCATGTTCATCAGTATCAACAACTATAGGTAAAAATCCTTTAATGTCAGGATATGAACCCATATACTTATGTACGTTCCTAAACCATATACTTGATACCTCGTCATCAAATTCCAAGATTGTAACCCATTCATGTGTTGATTTTTCAACACCTAAGTTAACTTGTGTGCTAAAATCTGTATCCCCTTCATTATGAATTATATTAGTGGTTAGTCCACTAAAATCTATAGAATTAATCGCTTCAACTAAAGACTCTTCTCCTGAGTGAACAATAACTAACTCAATATCTCCAATAACATCTTCACCTCTAACAGATTTTTTAATCTGATTTTGAACGGAAGAGACACACCCATTAAATAACTCACTAAAATTTTTATGTTTTGATGACTCTATAGGTAAAACAACTGATATATTTAAATGTTTCATTATTATTAATTTTCTTCTTCTACTTTTATTTTATCTAATTGAACTTGAAAAATTTCTTTTCTAGTGTGTAGATAACCATCAAACAAATCAACCAAAGACGTAGTAAATGAGACCTCATCAGAGAATTTTTGTGAAGTTTCAATACCATTATCATATAATTCGATGTTAACATTATCTTCCAACCAATTCTGTATAAAGTCTGCAAGTATATCATGAATATTATTTAATTCATACGTCCATATACCGTTATTGTCATTTAACCACTCAGGTTTCATATTTGGAACCTTTCCAATTACTGGAGTATTAGAAGACATAGACTCAATGGGAAAGGTCCCAAAACCTGACTCATCATCAACCCATATAGAAACAAAAGAATCTTTTAAATATTTTGAAAAGTCTTTAGGTGTTAATCCTCTCATATCTCTAAATGTAATCCATCTGTATTGTGGATACTTTAGGTAGAATGATTTTACTATTTTCATAGTGTTTCTTGGGTCTCTTGTATGTATAGAAACAATCGGTTTTGACGGAAGAGACTTAGGAGTGAACTCCTTACCTATAAAAGGTTCTATGATATCAAAAGAAATATTTTTCATAATTTCACTTATGTATTTTTTTTGTGTCTCACTTGTAGTAATACATTTAAAAAATCCGTGTTGGGACCATGAGGTACCAGCTTGTAAGGTCTCTAACATATGGTCGTATGCCTGACATAAAACTATCTTAGCACATGTCATTTTAGCAACTTGCTCCATTACGTGACCATACACTTCAGGTATTATAATAAAATCTTCAGGAGAAATCTGTAAGTTTTGATTTTCGATTGATGAGTGGGGAAGCTCCATATACTCTTCTCCTAACCAATCAGAAACTCCCGTGTAGTCATTTTTTTCATGCATTATCATGGAGTTAAATCCATTCTCTTTTAGTTTTTGGGCCATCTGGTATATCATTCTAATACCTGCCTTAGCATTTCCTTTAGTATCTTGGACTAAAAAATATATTCGAGAGGACTTATTAGATAAGTTTTCAATAGACTTCTCTATTTTTAATTGCGATTCTTCATTCATTTTTATAAATGTTTTAGTATTTGATGTTTTAATAATGTATTAAATGCGAATTTAAAGGGAATACTTAAATTTTTTGTTGAGTGAATGCCTAAGTTTTCATCAACCTCCTCTCTTTCAGTCATGATTATCTCTAACATAATCTTAACCACCTCAAAAGAAACTAGATTAATAGTCTGTTCGGTCTCTCCTGAGGAGGTTTCGATTGAGGTGTTAACCGCTTCCCCTACTGCATCTAAGTCGATATAGTACATTTCTCCAAAAATTTCTAACATAATCCTATAAAATAATTTTTTTTATAATTTCATTTAACCCATCTAATCCCGATATAGTATAATCCGATTTAAATTCCGAGTTATAAGTAGTACCAACTTTTATTATCGTCTTCTCATTATTTTCAATTGATAATAAGTCGGGATTTGATGTAATAATAACATCAAAAGCATTAAAAGTATCTGATAAATTTATTTTTGAGTAGAATTTTATGTTCTCAACTAAACATCCATATTTAGAAAGGAAAAATAGGGTAGCTGGTTTTGATTTGCCAATTTCATCAGAAATAATTGTAATTTCATGATTGTCTCGTAAATCAACATATAGGTCGTTTAATATATTAAATGTATTACTTTGAATTGATGAGCTATGTCCGAATATTTGCATAGGAAAATCAACATAGAAAAAGTCATACAAATCCTCAGGTTTTTCAAACTTAAAATGTTCTATTAAGTTTAAAGAAGTGACCGGTAAATTTAACTCATAATTAAATTTATCTTTCTCTTCAGATTTAACCCAATCCCCTACTGACTCATCATATTCTGATGAAGTGTCATCGTCTAATTCCTCTATATAGAATTTTTCGTAAGTCTGAGCCGTCTTACCGAATACATCTCTAACGACTCCATTTAAATCAATTGCTATTTTCATTACTCGTATCTGTCTAAAATTTTACTAATTAGAGGATTTCTAATAATATCTTTATTATCAAATTCAACAACACCAACACCACCAATATCCCTAAACCTACTTAACGCATCGTATAGTCCTGAATGAGTTTTATCTCTATATCTGTCGGTTTGCTCAACATCACCAGATATAAAAAATTTAGAATTAAACCCAATCCTTGTTAATAACAGTTTCATCTGAGAAGGTGTTGAGTTCTGAGCCTCCTCAAAAATTAAAATAGAGTTATCTATATTCATCCCCCTCATATAAGCTAATGCAAAAACTTCTATAATGTCATTTTGTTTTAACTTTTCTCTCGCTTCTTTACCTATAATTTTATTTAATAGATAATAGGATGGGAATATATAAGGGTCTAATTTTTCTTCTAAATTACCTGGTAATGAACCTAACTTTTCCTCTGCCTCAACTGCGGGTCTAACAATTATTATTTTTTCGTAAGAATTTGTTTTATCTAATAGTAAATCCACAGCCGCTCTCATAGCGACAAATGATTTACCGACCCCTGCAGGTCCAGAGCAAATAGTAATTTCACTCTCTAATAAAGTATTATAATAAGTTTTTTGATTTTCAGATAGAAATTTTTTTCTAGTTTTTTTACTTATTATTGTGTTAATTAGTTCTTTAACGTTGTTACTATTGTTAGGAGTGTCACTTGTTTTTTGTTTAACGGCCATGTATTATGTTTTACTAAAATATATTCATTTTTTAAATAAAATAAATCCTTTATATTTTAACCCAAGAATCTAAATATATATCGTTAAAATCTTGTGGTCCATTATAACTAAACCATTTATTCGGGGACACTACAGTTCCACTTTTTTTAGATAACCACACACCCCACCAACTAAAAGAGCTATTAGACATTATTTTATGTTCGCATTGTGTTATTAAATATAAATCACTTAATTCGTCTTTAAATGGAGTAAAAGTTATATTATCTGACTTTATATTGTCTTTACACCATTCTATATCATCCGATACCACAATGAAATGTTTGTCTGAACCAATAAAATCGATAGCTTTTTGATAGTACGTATTATCACAAACTAAATGAAAATCAGGTTTATTTACATAATCACCTCTTCTAATATGAATCGCACATTTTTCTTCATTAATTGAGTTTAATAATTTATTAACGTTATTTTTTATTTGTTCATCGAAATAAAAAAGGTCTTTAATTACGGATTTAACATTATTAAAATATTTTTCACTTTGAAAGTAACCCGATAAAATAATATTATCTTTATTTGGTATTTCCTGATACGAAAACCCTCTCTCATTAAATAAATCATATTTAGATAAGTCTGATAAGTCGATTCTTTCGTTAATGTCTCTAAAAAAGTTATTTGAATATGTGGATGATTTATGACCCTGATTAGGTGTATAACAACGGTTAAAATCAAAACCATAATTAAAACCATACCTCAGAGCGTGACCAATAGTTGCAGATATTTGGAACATTTGATTTCCTAATCCTCCCTGTAATTTGCAAGTTATCATATTTTTTTTATGAGGTGACCATACCTTTTAAGGTTATTAATCAAATACTTGGGGTAAGTATCATCAATTTCAACAACATTAAGACCACCCCTAAAAAAGGGGTCAATATTCTTGTCCATATTTGATTCAATAGAGTTTAAAACATGTCTACCTCCTAAATCTCGTGCAGAATAAGATGTTATTTTCTTTTTTACCATTTCTTTTCCTCCCATAAAACTGAAGTGCCAACCACCATTTGGTAATTCAACACTAAGTGTATTATCACCTCTAACCTCATTTATTGATAGATTTTTAAGTTTACCATAATTAAGAATTCTACTACCAAACCAATTTTTCTCCTTAAACACATTTAAATAATAACAATACATATTTTGATTTAACCGATATATATTTTCAGATAGATTTAATTCGTGTACATTACTTAGTATTTTAGGGTTCGGTATTTCATCCAAGTCAGAAATAATAATTATATCATCATCAGAACAATTTGTTAAGGGTCTTCTAACACATTCCTTTTGAAAGAAGTCTCTACCATAATCGGGCTGTGTGTTTCTATTAAACCTATTAGTTTGTTTATTTATATAATGATAGATTTGATTTAGTATTTCATCATCACCATTATGTAAATTATTAAATTGTTCTGGAGTATCTAACACCTTATAATGTATAATTTTATCTGAAAATTTTTCAAATCTACTTTTATTATCCTCATAATAAAATGGTTTAACCTCACCAGAGTGAGTTAAGTTTGATTCGATGATTACGAAATAATCAACTATATCATATAGTGTATTTAACCTTATTTCTAATAAATCTAATTCATTAAAAAAATTAAAACAATCATAAATTTTTCGCATATTAAATTATATTTTTTTGTTTATAGTAAATTTCCGCCTCTTTTTTACAAGTTTCATAATCATATAAATTTCCTTCCCTATCCATATATGTAAACCCTATGGTGTACGAATCTCCTGTGGCCCAATACCCATCACTAACATTATGTCTAGCCCAATACTTAGGAGCTATTATTTTATTTGTTTTGTCATTAAGCCATGCTGCCCACCAACCAAATGTTGAATTGGATATTATATTCCATTTAGCTTGATTGACAACGTAAAAATCAAATCCAACATCAACATGAATTGATTCGATTGGAAAGGGCATAAACTTATTTGCGGTGTTTGGGTCATCTGTTATAATCACAAATTTCATATTAGGGTTTATTATTAACATGTGGTTAATTGAATCCCTCCAATATTCCCTTCTTAATAATACATTTGGTATCGACCTATACTCCCCACCTCTGAAATTAATAACACAAAGATTTTCATCAAGAACAATACCCTTATCAGATAATATTTTATCATAATTTTTTTTTGACTCGTTTTTAATCTTAAACCATTCTCTAATATCTGACTTTCTATTAATTATATATTCTTCTGACTGATATATACCACCTATCGCTCCTGGGTTAATACTCTTATCTCCGACTAATATAGTATTATCTTGTATCTCATATAATGAGGGATTTAACATTGTTATATTAACTTTATCTACGTGAGATATTTCTTTCCAAGATTCGTGATATTCATGTATAATACCTTCTACAGGTTTACCAAAATCAACATTCATAAATGTCATTTGTGATTGCCCTTTAAAGTAATCATGACTTGGCGATGGGTTTATACCCCACTCATACCCTAGTTTCTCAGCTATTGTTCTACATACCGCATATTGCCACATGTGGTTCCCTATATTTCCAGTTAAATTTGTCGTTATCATATATAATTCTTTTTAAATTGTGTCATCAGTTAATAACTTTTTTAATGCGATTTTTTTAATACGTGTGTAATCATCAGGAAAACTCTCCCAACTAGCAGATTTAAAATGTATTATAGTGTCTATATTATCTACTGTTATGATATCTAACATATAAGGTTGTGGAAACCCATTTTTATCTAAATATTCTATTATATTGATATACTTCTCATATAAGTTTGGTATCTGTATATCATATCTAGTTAAGTAATCAGGATTTTCGGCAAAAATAACCTCACCTTCTTTATTAAAAGTTACCACACAATCATTATTGCATGACGTAGTGATAATACCATCCCGTAATGTTTGTAACCCATACAGGTTTATTTTTTTTCTTCTGTTAATGGGGTTATCAGTAAAAAATCGACTCTCGCCAAAAGTGTCAAAACCATTAGATGGTCTACAATTAATAGGTATATTAACAATATTAGTATTTAAACCAAAGACACCACTCCACATCCATTCTTTTAAAGGGTTACCTGAAAAAACAGGTATATAAAGTATGTCATTTTTATCTAATAATGTTTTTATATCAATATCAGACATAAAAAACATGTCAGAATCTATTTTAAATATTGTTTCACCTTTAAAAATACCTAACATCTGATTAAGCGCCTCACCTGCAATGTTGGATGGGTCCTTATATTGATTAGAGTTTACCCTAACACACCTAATACCCAATTTACTACACGTCTCTTCATTGCGTTTCATTTGGGTATCGTCAGAAGCGTTATTTAGTATGACATACTCATAATCGTTTTTAACGTGTTTTATGATACTATTATATTGTAATTCAATAAAATCTTCATGTTTACTAAAGATACTTACTATAATCATAATTTTGTTTTATATTTTGGGTTGAATATGTAACACTCTATACGTTCTATCATCCATGTGGTTACCTAAATTACCTGTTAGATTAGTAGTAATCATTATTTAAATATTTAGCCTTTATTTTAAACTTACTACTATAAATTGTTATCATAGCCCTTTCAAATAAATAAGACTCACCAGGTATCGTAGTCCAAGATATAAATCCTAACATTGTTTTATAAAAGTTTTTGTTAAACTTTAACGCATCATTTTTAGTAATTATGTAATTTGCACCGGGCGCGAAACAAATATACTCACCAACATAAGAGTCTTCGAAAATTTCATCCAATAGTTGGGAATAACTGAATATGTATTTTGATTTGTGTATTCTATTAACTGTGGCGTTTACCTCAATAGGTTTTTCGTAATACAAATCGTTATCATCAACATAAGAGTAAATGTTAGGCGAATATTTAGGTGTGTTTCTTATATAGTTCTGTATTGGTGTAAACTCCGTATTATTTATGATTTTTTTAAATTTATCTTCTGAACAGTGTCGTGGGAAAACGTTTCCTTTACAAAAAATCATTATTTCCGGTAAATCATCGTAATGACTATAAATGAACTCAAATATTTCATGTATATTTGACCCTAAATTTTCTTTATGGACTATTTTATTAGTTTCATTAAATCTATGTGCCTTATCATATACTATATAGTTATCGGTATATTCATCCATCCAAAAATCTTTGGGGTTTTCGGGTAAATGATTAAAATCGGTGATTATTAATTTAGCCCCTGTAGTTATTATCTTATTATCTTTCATTATTTTAAAATTTAGGGTATTTTCTGTTTTCTCCATTATAGTTGTGAAAGGCAAACGTATTAATTCCGCGATTTTCAGGTAACTCAGTTTCTTTAGAAAATAAACAGGCTATATCGATAGGTGCAAAAACACAACCTTCATTTATATATTCATGACGATAATTAACACATATAAATCCGTCTTCATTTGTAAAACCATGAAAGGCTTTCCATTCTAAATCTAATTTGTTCGCAACATCTAATAATTTTTTACTTCTTAGAGATACACTATTTCCTTGTCTAATAACTTCTCCATTTATATCTCTATATGAAAAATCATCTTTAGGTAATGGCCATGGCGCCCCGATATAATCATATTTTAAAAATTCATCAGTCCACACTTCAGGATTTACAATAAACCCATTATCGTGTATTAAAATGATATAGTCGGTTTCTATATATTTTGGTAAAGTATAAATTATATGATAATTCCACTCATCTATATTATTACATTTAGGTACATACTCATGTGTTATATTATCAGGTAAATTATCAGGTTTAATATCGCTTAATAATTTTATGTCACCGAAGTTAATTTTTAAAGAACTGTGTTGTAACGCCTTTATGGTTTGTTCTAACCTAACACTTGTTAGGGCAACTAAAGTTATATTATTTAAATCAAGCATATTTTTTCTTAACTAAAACAAATTCCTCATCCTTTATTTGTTGAGATATGGTATCAGTAAGGCGATTCCCCCATGTTCTATTTACAACGGTTATCTCATCTAATACCTCAGGTTCGCCGTATTTAATGAACATACTCTGATAGTAATCACAATCCATTAACCAATTAAGATTTTCATCAAAAAATAAAATATCTTTATTTTTTATCGTAAGTCCACTAGGACAACCTAAAGTATTATTTCCAACCCAAACAGTATTATTCCACTTCGGTGTATATAATCTATAAAACGATTTACCGTCATTACTGTGGTAAAATTTTGAAAAAAACCATACTAAGTTATCCTTGTCTTCTATGAATTTTTTTTGTTTTTCTAATGAAAATTCATCATATAAAAAATCGTCTTGAAAAAGTATTTTAATCCACTCCCCCTCACACCTTTTCATGGATTCATTTATATTTGGTGATATCATTCCTCTTCCTCTTTCATTA
>Ga0210003_1000420_pt1 | contig 38440 bp, 28 predicted proteins | sample LantaG_FD_182804 | JGI IMG/M metagenome (GOLD analysis project Ga0210003, IMG submission 182804) | Deep subsurface microbial communities from Baltic Sea to uncover new lineages of life (NeLLi) - Landsort_02402 metaG (SPAdes) (version 2) | ecosystem: Environmental > Aquatic > Marine > Oceanic >...
ACGGGGGAGACTGGATTCAGATAGAATTTGTCGCTATCGAAAGCCCGGCTTACATGCGTGTTTACTGGCAGTGGCCGGGACAGCCAAAGGCAATTGTTTTTAATGACGAGCTGGATTACGATGAAGATGATATCCCCGGTTATGGCGTTGAGGACCAAGGCCAGGATGATGAAAATGAAAAGGTATCTCCGCTATTGCCGCGTTTCACCGGCGGTCAGCCCTCAGTGGTGAACCTGGAGTATCATGACGGTCGCGTACGCCCCATCGTTGGTTCGCATAATTTCCAGGTCATGCGAAGCAACCGCACGCATCCCGAGCTTGCGGTCAAGGATGTTCCGTTCTATCCTGAGGATGGATACGAGAACATCGGCTTTATGTACAATCACGCTCCAATGCTTTGTTACTGGCAGGACATGTTCTGGCTTTTCTACCGCAGCGGGCCTACTAACGAACATGAGGAGCCCTGCTACAATCTGATAACATGGTCCAAAGACGGAAGAAACTGGCAAAAGCCTGAGACTATCTTTCCGGCAAAAAGATTCCGCAACCGAAGCAAGAACAATCAAGTTCAGTATAGCATTGCCCATCAGCGAATGGCGTTTTACGTGACAAAAGATGGGCGTCTGCTGGTAAGCGGTTTTTACGGGATGCCGCCAAGCCCCAACGGCGGCAATGGTGTCGGAAGGGCCATCAGAGAAATTTACGGCCCCGGCAAATACGGCCCGGTCTATTGGGTGCGATACAACAGCCATCAGAGATACAACAAGGACAATTCTCCTCATTATTCTTATTACAAAAAGGCGCCCGACGCCGGATTCGTAAAGGCTGTTGACGAACTGCTCGCCAACAACCTGATGATGCAGCAGTGGTGGGAAGAGGAACGCGATGACGGTGGGCGAGATTGTGCTTTATTGCCGCCCGACGACGATTTCAATGCCAATGCCTTTAACTGGTACACACTGCCCGACGGTAAGATCGTCGGTTTGTGGAAAGATCGAAGTATGGCACTGGCGGATAAATGGGAGCGGGGCCATTTCAAAGCTGTGGGAATGGGCAGGGACATCTATTATAGCAGCGCCAAGATATGGGGACAACGCACCTCGGATGGCCGTTATGCTCTTGTTTATAATCCGGTACTGCTAGGCCGTCATCCGCTTTCGGTAATCACCAGCGATAACGGTCTGGATTTCAATACATATTTCCTCAACGCCCATGCCGAAACCCCTCCGGCACGTTTCGGGGGTCACTCCAAAGACGGCGGCGGCAGCGGCTATATTCGCGGCATCATTCCGGGCAACGGAACACCTCCCGGCAAGGCGATGTGGCTGACTTATTCGTGCAACAAGGAAGATATCTGGGTTTCGCGGGTCCCGGTTCCTATCACCGGCGTTGTCCAGAAAGATGTTAGCGACGATTTTGAAGATATGCAGCCGGGACAGGTCGTGACCAACTGGAATATTTACAGCGGTATCTGGACGCCTATCGCTGTTGTTATGGATAAAGGCAATAAGGTTCTCAGACTCCAGGACAAGGACCCTTATGAGTACGCCAAGGCGGTGCGCGTGTTTCCTGAGGCGATGCTGACCAATCTTTCATTCAGGTTGTGTCGGCGCCAGTCGAGCAAAGGTGACATTGAGATTGAGGTTCTCAACTATAAGGGGCAAAGACCTGTTCGCATCAAAATCGAAGGCGGCAGGCTCAAAGCAAACAAAGGAGCCGAATTAACAGACATCGGGTCATTAGCCGCGGACAAGTGGCTGCGATTCGACATTGTCGTTGATACTGCAATGGGCATATATGACTTGAAATTGAACGGCAAAACAATAGTCTCCGACGCGGCCTTTGCCGAACCTTTGACTTTCGGTGATAAACCCTATCCGTCAAGATTCAGAATGCCGACGGTTGAACGCATCGAGTTTCGCACCGGAGCTTACAGGCTGACGGACTTTAGTAGATACGGTTCCGGTGACAATGGGTGCCTTAAGGGCGGTGGTGATTTGCCCGGGGCCGATGACCCACTAAACAATGCGATATTCGATATCGATGATTTCCAAACTTCCGGTTTCAAACCGTAACGACCGGGAGAAACAGACGAAATAACTGTATATTTGAAAGGTGAGTACAATGAGAAGGATGACAAAGCTGTTTTTGTTGCTGGTTTGCATTTGCATTTCAGCAGGACCGAATCTTGTCTATGCAGTAGAAGGCATTTCGCTTTCTACGCTTCCGGCAGTTGTGCAGGAAGTGGTAAAGCGTGAGTTTGCTGAGGCGAGTGTTACCCAAATCGAAGATGGTGAATTCGACGGGGTTGTGGTCTATGAAATCGAGGCAGAAACAGCCGACGGCAGGAATTTACAGATAGAGGTTGGTGGGAATGGAACTCTTTATCAAAAAGATGAGGAAGTTCGATTGCAGGACCTTTCCTCGGCAGCACTTGCTACGCTCAAGAAGGAACTTGGCGATGTCGAGCCGGATAACTTGAAGCGATTGTCCGAATATGGCAAGGTGTACTACGAGCTCGAGGCCGAAGTTCTGGGAAAAGATATTGAGTTAAAGATTAGCGACGATGGGACAATTCTTGGAAAGCAAGTAGATGGCAACGCAGCGGTAAGCAACGACCAGGGCGGTGGGAATGATAATGCTAAGCCTCAGACTGCGACCCTTAGACCCTGGAATGCCGATACGGTGCCGGGCACCAATAAGCTGCCCCTGCAGTACGTAGGGGCGCCTCTGCCGGACGGCGAAGCGCCCGACGGACGCCTGATGTACAGCCCGGGTGTGCAGAATATTCAGGTCAACCGTGCCAACCGAAAGCATCCGCCTCTGCTGAAACCGGAATCGGAAAACCGCAAGGGCTGGACCTATCAGCACCACGTCGGCATCGGCTGCTGGAAGGGATTGCTTTATGCAGTCTGGGATATGACCCACGTTGGCGAGGACAACCCGCCGGTCCGTCTTGTTTACGCCACAAGCGATGACGGATTCAACTGGACGGGGCCGAAGGATATGTATCCTTTCAATAAGGCGTACAACTCGCGTTTCTATTTCTTCCACTCGAGCAACGACCGGATGCTGGTTTTTGCGGCGGGGTGGTATCCAACGTACAACATTAGTGAATCGAATAAAGACCGGCTGTACGTGTGCGAGATAACGGCTGACCACAAGTTGGGCAAGATTTACACGCTAATCAAGCCGGGGCCGGGTCATCCGCCTTTCTATACGCAGAGCAAGGATGCGGGTTTCCTGGCCGCCTGTCGCGAAGCCCTGGCCAATAAACCTCTGCTGGAACAGGGGGACTACGGCCTGCTGCTCGGCGACAGGAAGATGAAATGGCACGACGGCAAGAACTGGCCCGGCGGCGAGGTCCCCCACATAGGTGGAGACCTCTGGAGATTCGGCAAAGCCCTTTGTTTCTACCACCGCAACAAGGATGGCGCCCTTGTTGGCGTCTGTAAAATGGGCTTTGTGACGCAATCGTTCGATGGGGGAAATAACTGGTCGCTGCCTGTCATACCGAGGGGAATCCGCGGCGGCGGTGGAAAGCTGTGGGCTCAAAAGACACCAGACGGACGATATGCAATGATATATATTCCACAAGGAGACCATCGCTATCCTATGGCGATAACGACCAGCGACGACGGTATTACTTTCCGCGATATGCGTGTGATTCACGGCGAGGTTCCGCCGCAGCGATACGAGGGCAGAGCCAAGGATATTGGTCCGCAGTACCTGCGCGGGGTCAGCGAATGGGGAGGCGACGCCCCGAGTCTTGACAAGAACTCTATCTGGACGATTTACAGCATGGGCAAGGAGGACATCTGGGTCAGCCGGATTCCGGTGCCAATTCTTGCTGAAGCGAAAGCCCACGTCAATGACAACTTCGACAACGTTGCGGTTGGTCCGCGGGTTCCGGGCTGGAATACATACAGCCCGCTGTGGGCGCCGGTCAGTATCGCCGCAAAGGGCAGCAATCATTACCTGCAGCTTGAGGACCGTGAACCTGCCGACTATGCCCGTGCTATCCGAACGTTCCCGGAGAGCCAGACTGTCAATGTAAGCTTCCGCGTGGCGGCGGCCCAGGCTGACAGTGGTCGACTGGAAATTGAGTTGCTCGGCGAATTGGGTACTCGTCCGGTGCGGATAGTGCTTAATGACCAGGGGCAGGTACAGGCCATTGACAGGCGACGACCCGAGACCGAGTCGTACTCGCCGGGATTAGCGGGCATGTATTTCAACAAGACTGATTTTCGTGATTCGGAAGGGAACGTTGATGTGCTCATCAATAGCCTTGACCAGCACTGGGGCAAGAACAATGGCAGTAACTGGAGCGCCCGGTGGGTGGGTTCTGTCGAAGGGCCATACAGCGGTGAGGTTACGTTTACGGCCAAAGCCGTTGACGGTCTGCGTCTTAAGGTGAACAACGAGGTCGTGATCGACAGCTTGTCGGAAAACGGGGCACGTTCGGGTACGGTGACAATGAAGAAGGGCCAAAAGGTGCCGATCAGCATGGAGTTCGTCTGCGAGCATGGCAAGGCTGAGCTGCGCCTTTCGTGGTTGTGGTCGGGTCAGAGCCAGACGATTGTTCCGCCTTCGGCGATAAGCCATAGAGCGGCGGCGAAGATCACGCCTGTTGATGTGGCGAGTTACAAGGCCGGCCAATGGCTGGATTTCGATATTAAGGCTGATTGCGGCACAGGCAGCTACACGCTCAAGGTGAACGGGTCGCAGGTAATCAAGGATGCAGGATTCGCAGAGCCGTCGTCGACGCTGTACGCCCTTTCGCTGCGTACCGGCGAATATCGCGGCAACCCGTCGGGTCGTGCGAACCGGGACATCCCGAACACGGAAGAGCCTTTGGCGAAGGCCACCTACCGCATCGACGACGTGAAGACCGGCAATCTGTGACGGACAGAATAGAATCTGACTGGGCCAAGTTACACGGCTTTCAGCACTCAATTGACCGGAGAAAGAACATGCCGGCAAATTGAAGGTTCTCTTTCGTAAGCTTACTGAACTGGCTGGGCAGGCAATCAGAGTACCGTGTCAAACGGTACCGGGCTGTGCTTAGACACCTGCACCTGGTGGATACGGCCTATGCCTGCCTGAGCCACGTGGGCATAAAAGCCTATCATGCACAAGGCCAAAACAAGACCAAGAGAGTGCTGCGGCTTGAACCTGTCGGCAAACTTAAAGGTCGCATGCATCGGATAGTCTGGCAGGACAACGTTCAAAATGTTATCAAGTATAGCCATGAAAAACCTGTTATTCGCCGCCTGGAAAAACTCCTCGCAGCCTAAAATCGGTTAGTTTGAGTATAATACTGAAATCCTCTCCGCATTGAAAGTGTCTTGGGCCGTTCACCTCTTCCTCAAACACTCCTTTAACAATTCCCTACTGACTATATGCCGAGTTGCGCTTCTTGATACGCCGAGCCTCTCGTTGGAACCGGCATATAATCTACCGAGCAGGTCATAGACAAATATGATGCCATCGGTATCATATCACGGGTATGGTATTGTAGTTTTGTCCCTAGGGTTAAGGGGAAGTATTTCATGGACAGCGAAAAGATAGAGTTTGTTCTGTTGGGTGCGGGAAATATCGCAGGCAAATATGTGGCCGCAGTCAACAATGTTCCGACCGCATCAATTAAAGCGGTAGTCTCCGGAACAATAGCAAAAGCAGAGGAATTTGCGCAAAAGCACGACATCGAACATTTTTCGGACAGCCTGGAGTCTTTGGCGGAGAAGGTGGATTTTGATGCGGTCATAATAGCCACTCCCAGCGGATTGCACGCCGAAGGCGCTATTCGTGCCGCGAGATTGAGAAAACACGTTCTTTGCGAAAAACCGCTTGATATTACCCTTGAGAAGATAGACGCAATGACAGCGGCATGTGAAGCTGCGGGCGTCAAGCTCGGCTGCGCATTTCAGCATCGCACAGCAGCCCATAACAAGGCGGCATACGAAGCGGTCCGAGCAGGTAAGCTTGGGAAAATCTATATCGCGAATACCTTTCTGAAAAAGTACAGAGGGCAGGAATACTACGACAGTGCAGCCTGGAGAGGTACATGGCAGCTCGACGGCGGTGGGCCTTTTATTCAACAGGCGGCACATACACTTGATTTGATGGTTTGGATGATGGGACCTGCCAAATCTGTTTTTGCCCGAACTGCAACGGTAGCGCATGACATAGAAGTCGAAGACATGGGCCATGCCATTGTGGAGTACAAAAATGGTGCTCAGGGAGTATTGGAAGCTTCGACCGTAATCAAGCCGGGGTACCCGAACAAAATCGAGATTCATGGCGAAAAGGGCAGCATCATTCTAACCGATGGAGAAATTGTGGATTGGAATGTCCAAGGCCTGGAAGCTCCGCAGTTTGAGAGCATCTCGAATGCCAGCGGCGCCACAGACCCGATGGCTATCGGCACCCAGAACCACGAGAGAATAATCGCCGATTTCGTAGAGGCGGTGAAGCAGGACCGAGAGCCAATGGTTCCGCCAGATAGTGCAAGACTTTCCGTTGAGTTAATCCTTGCGGTCTATGAATCAGCCAGGGAAGGTAAGACGGTCCAACTATAGTACCTCCGAAGATTGTTCTGAATGCCGGCCCACGAAATCATCTGCAACCGCAAGGCCAAAGTAGTATGTCGCAGCCAAACTTGAATACCCGGCCGGTTGTTTTGAGCGGGTCAAGACCGAGAGCGGCAACCAGTCGGCTGGGCTCAACGGTGGGCTGTGGTTCTCCGGATGGGCTTAAGAAGCGTAATCAGGGTAGCGCCAAGTCCAAGAAGCAGCACGGTTGCGGGTTCAGGGGTTGTCGTAATTGTCAGCTCGAAGCTTTCCAGGGTACCGGTGTCGTAATAGTGCATATCGCAAATTCTGAGCCTCCAGGTACCGAAGGCGTCGCGATTATCGAAGACATCCAGCGGATTTCGCGGTCTGAATCGGCCGACAAATGGGGCGTGTCCATGCTCGATGGGCAGGTCCGCCTCGTCGTCAAAGACGGTTGCCGTGTAATTGGCTCCGATGAAGAACTCATCGAAGTTGTAGAAGTTGAGCCAGCAGGAGTTACCGGCGGGGCTCTTCAACTGAAGCTGCAAATCAAAGACGTTGGTGTGTGTCACGGTTATTGCGATGTCCACATCGGATATGATAATGTGGTCGGGTATATTTATAATTGCATCGTCCATCCAGCCCCTGCCGTATTCAGCTTCGGACGCGGTTGGGCTGGGTATTGACAGGTTGAATGGGCTGCCGTAGGTGTAGATTAGATTTGAGTAAGCGGTGGAAGCAAGACAGGCAACACCCGTGAGGACTGCAAGCACGACAATCCGTTGTGTTATATTGCGAGCGTCCATTCTCACACTGCCGACAAACAGATGGCCAATGTTGGCGGCGAAGCCCGCCTTCAGAGCCTATCTGAATAACCTGCTCTATTGCGGCCGGCTGCAAAGCCCGATGCCTGCATTGTCGGCCAAAAACGCCCTCACCGTGGAGCAAACCACGCCTTCGGGCGTTTTCGGTCTGCCGCCTTGGCCTCGAACTTTTCGCTTGGCCTCATAACGACCCGGTTATTCAGATAGGCTCTTAGTAATGATTGTAGTATTGTCGGAGGGCAGAACGCAACTGGAAAACCAGATTTTTCGTGGCTGCCGTGCTTTTTCAAGCAGGGCCTGTTCTATTTTACTTCGACGACGGAGTTGAGGTCCCCGAACGGGTTTGGTTCGGTCCACTCATTGTAAGGGTCCTGCTGCCACTGTCCGTCCACGACAAGTCTGTAGCGGTGTTTTCCTGTGGGCAGTTTGAGCTTTGTCTGCCATACGCCGGTATTTTCCAGTTTTTCCATTGGACTTTTCTCGGGCTGCCAATCGTTGAAGTCTCCGGCGAGCTGTACGGTCTCTGCTCGCGGATATAGCGTTACGAAGATAAGGGCATCGTTTATCTGGCTGACACCATAATAGTCCGAGAGCTTGGCGTTGAGGCTGAGCGGTTCTCTTGTTTCGGTATCTGCGGCGGGCAAATCCTTTATCGCAGGTTTTGCGTCCTTGAGCAGCTCGTCTGCGGTCGCGCTTATGGCTTCGAGCTGACTTGCGAGCGAATTTACGAACTGGTGTCTCTCGACCTCGGCCTGTGAACCCAGAAGCTCCTGGACAAGGTTGCCGAAATCCTTTTTGCCTCTACTGGCGGGGGCGTACTCGCCAATAGGCTGGCCGAGGCCGGCGGCCTCCTTGATTTTAGTGTTGAAATTGACGATTGTTTTGAACATTTTGTCGCCGAACTGTTTTCGCAGCTCCGCCAGTATCTCTCGGGCCATTTTTGTTCTTATGTCATACATACTGGCCAGGACTTTGACATTTATGTTCTGGTTGGAGCGTTCGCAGAGGATGCTGAGGGTTTCGAGTTGTTTGCTCAGACCCTGCAGGGAGAAGTATCCCGTTTCGACCGGCACGATTACATCGGTTGCCGCTCTCAGTGCGCTGAAGGTCAGCAGACCGACTGCGGGCGGGCAATCAATTACGGCAAAATCGTATTCGCTTTTCACCTGGTCCAGAACGTTTCTGAGGCAGCATTCCTTATCAGCGATTCCGGCCATTTGTTGCTCAAAGGCGGACAAATCTATGCTGGCCGGCGCCAGTTGGAGTCGGTCGCTGATTTGCCAGAGTATTTCTGTGAGCTTTATTGGCTCATTTCTACTCTTGCTTATCAAGACGTCATAGATGCTCTGTTCTATCTGCTCTTCGGGCACAGCCAGGCCGACCGCGCAGTGGGACTGGGGGTCCATATCCGCCAGCAGTGTTCTATGTCCTGCTTCAGCCAGAGCACTCGCCAGATTTATGGCTACCGTCGTTTTTCCGCAGCCGCCCTTTTGATTTACGATTGCTATAGTTCTCATGATAATCCTCTTGAGCTTTGACAAACACCGTTATCGTGGAGGATAGCCTTTCTGCGTCAAATACCTGGATGTCAGCCTGTTATCTTATTCGGCAAGAAACAGTGGAAAACTTTATGTTTTTATGGGACGGGCCGATAAAAAAATGGGATACCAGCACAAATAAAGAGCATTTTGGCCTGTTTGAGGCGTCGATTAGGGTCACGTTGTCGCTACGGCGGCGGCGACGGCGGCTTAAGCTGGTGACTCTTTGGCATATATGGTGGTCTATGAGAAATTGGAGGTGTCTTCGAGCAGCTTTTTTAATAAGTCGAGAAACTGGGCCGCGTAGGAGCCGTTGGCGATTCTGTGGTCGACCGATAGAGTAAGGTTCATCAGCTTTCGCACTGCGACTTCGGAGCTGTCCGGGCGGGCGCTTATAGCATCGTCGGGCAGGCACGTATCGGTTATTCGCCCGAGGCCGAGTATACTGCACTGGCCCGGCGCCACTATCGGGACAAAAGACTCGATGCCGTAAGTCCCCAGGTTGCTTATAGTTATGCAGGCGCCAGACAGGTCGTCAGGGACCAGAGAGTTACTTTGGGCTTTTTCGGCCAAGGTCCTGGTTTCGGCAGCGATTCGGTGGATGTCCTTATTGTTTACGTTCCTGACGACGGGGGCGACAAGTCCGTCGGGGACGGTAACTGCCAGTGCGATGTCGATGCTGTCGGCCGGTATTATGGCGTCGCCGGCCAACCGGCCTGTCATAAACGGGTACTTTTGCAGGGCTTTCGCAGTCGCCAGCATAATGAAGTCGTTGTAGGAGAACTTGTTTTCGGCGGTCTTGCTCAACTCGCTGCGCAGTTTAACCAGTTCGGTTACATCGGCTCTTACCTTGAGATGGAAGCAGGGAATCTCACGCATGGATTGCAGCATCTTTTGGGCGGTCACCTTTTGCTTGGCGGTTAGGGGTATGGTTTGCCCGAGTTTGATTTGGCGCGGTGGTCTCTGCGGGGCGGTGCGTGTATCGGTCTCGGCAAGAGTACTGCCCGGAGCAGTTGTTTCTTGTGAGACAGCAGCCTGCGCACCGGCGGCGGCAACTGTGTATTTTGCCGAGTCGATAAGACTTTGGCCGATGTGCTCATCCCTGCCGGCAAGTATCAGTACGACGGCGCCGACGTTAAGTGTTTGACCTGTCTGAGCAAATATATGCCTTACGAAGCCGTCTGCGGGCGACTCGACCTCAAGTGCGGCCTTATCCGTTTCTATTTCAAAGAGCGTGTCGCCCTTTTTCACCTCGTCGCCGAGAGTGACTTTGTATTCAACGATGACGGCGTCCTGCATTGATTTGCCAAGCCTCGGGAGTTTCACTTCCGTAGCCAAATGCGCAATCCTCACTTGCCAGAAACAAATTCTTGATGTTCTCAGCGAACTTACCGATAAGGCGCCGGGAGTATAGCATAGGTTCGGCTGCAAAACAAACAAAAACAGCGGCAAGGCAGCTTACTCGAGCCGATTTGGGTTATGCCAGGGCGAGAGTAAGCCAGCGGCTACCTGGTAGTCTTTTTCATTCGTACTGCGATTTGTTTTTCAGTTATGCCGGTTACGGTGCCGAAACGGATTTTCCGTGCGAAGGCTTTGACGTCGGTGACCGGGGCTACCTCTGCGAGCATTGTCTCGTCCTGCATTTGATAACTCAGCCAGTTTTTGCGGGCGCCGGTCATTGCCTTTAATTGCACGGCGAGGGCTTCTTCGGCCATATCGTCAGCAACGCCGGTGATTTTCAATTTCACGGTCTCGGTCGGGCCGTATTTGTTTTGAAATCTGATGTCATCAAAGGCGCCGAAGCGTTCAGAGTCATCGGCCGGACCGGCCTTTGCAGAGGTTATGCGCGACGAGATGTCGTTTGAACTCTCTGCAGCGGCGCCTTTGATTTTGGCATTGAAATTACCTTCGAGGTGCGTGTCTTTGTCGGGTATTTCGAGCAGTATTGCCCCCGGTATCGTCTTGTCTTTGTGCCGGCCGAATCTGAGCTCCAGGTGATAGTCTCGCGTTTGAACCTCGGTTTTTATGTCGCCCGATTCGGGGTCCTTCCAGCGGTAATGCACGTGTACCGTCGGCGCACCGGGGCCGGACTTTGGTTCGCGTGAGAAGGACTTGTTGTCGGGGATAGCCCCGTCTTTGATGTCGAAGATAAAGAGAATGATACTTGGATTTGAACCCCACGAATCTCCCGCATAAATGGCGAGGCTGTTATTACTGAGCTCGGCGTTGTCGAGTGTGACTTCGGTGCCGCGAATGCGACCCTTGACTATCTGTTGGGCGGTTTCGATTAGTTCAGGCGCTGGAGCCGTGGTTTGTGGGGGCTGGGGCACTTTTTGCGGCTTCATCGTCCGGACCGCCGTCATTATCTCCGCCAGATGCTCTTTGGGCAGTGCCATATCGATGCGCAGTTTTCCATCCGCCGCTTTGCCTGCGAAGACCATATTGCTTTTGCTCTGAAATTCCATCTGCGGCAGGGGTACAGGGGCAAAAGCTGCAACCATTTTGAAGCTGCGCAGGACGTTAAAGGTGAACATCAAGTCGGCCTTTGGAGCTGCCGGAAGCAGTTCTGATGCGGCCTTTATCTCGGCAGGCATTCGCTTCGGGCCGCCTGCTTTTGCCTGGTCGATTAACTTTCTGACGGCCGAGCTCGCTTCGCCGCCGGAGGCGCCGACACACAGCCCGTCAAAAATAGCCCATCTGTAATCGAATCCGTCTCCATACATTGCAGCTATCATCTGAGCCTGCGGCGAATTCACATCTGTCGGTTTTATTGCGAATTTTCCGGCATCGATTGAAACGCCCTTGTAATGCTCGGCTCCGAGCTTTACGTTGAGGTGGGTTTGCATTCCGAGAGCTTTGTAAAAGTCAGCCAGACCGGCGGTGTTCCACAGCTTAGCCGAGTCCTCTATGAACTTGCGGTATTCGGTCGGGTCCTTGACCCTGAAGGCATAGGTGACGGCAAAAGGCGGCTTGGACTGCGGATTAATCGTGACGGATTCAGCCATGGGACCGGCAAGAGAATCAAAGCCTCTCTCGACCAGCGCCTTCATTTGGGCGGTAGCTTCAGCGTTCATATTCTCGCCGGCAAAGGCGGCCATCCAATCAATACTCGCGGCATACATTTTCTTCCACAAAGGACAATTCAAATTGGCGGCAAGATTCATCGCTGCCCCGTCTTCAAGGTAGGCAAGCAGGTCGTTTTCGCCGGTTGAAGCGTCGCCCGCGGTAAACATATCGGCCATATTTGTTGACGGCAGGGCTGCGACGCTGAGAGCCAGACGGCAGGCGGCAGGGCTGGGCTCGAGGGTAAGGCTCACCGATTTTGTTTCTTTCATAATGACCTGGGCGATACCGGCGTACATATCCATCGCCTTCATCGCCATAGCCTCTGCGCCGCCAGGTTGCTGCGAAGCCGGCATATTCTTCATCTGCATTTTGGCCGCTTCGAGCCCGCCGAGCACAAGCGGAGTGAATGTCTTTGAGACCTGCTGCATATCGGCGTATGCCCAGATTGGACCAGTGAGGGCCTGTTCGGCTAACTCGGCATCCAGGGCAGCGGCCAACGGTGCAGTTTGAGCCTCCGCGGCCGTGCCAAGGCCCATCATTTCTTTGTAACGCAGCAGGTCGTCGTAGTATTCGGCAGGACTTATCATCGCGAAGCTGCCAAGCTGAGAAGCGAACATCGGGGGCATACCTTCGCTTGTTATCCTTGAGATACCTTTTTCGTCAGGCTCGCCGACGTTTGGATTTCCGCCGACAAACTGCTCGTAATCGGTCACGGGGACAAGTGCAGCTATAAACAGCTCAGGTATTGGTCCGGGCGGCGCCGCCCCGGTGGATTTTGGGATTGCGAAGATTGCGAAACTGCCTGCCATATTCAGGCCGGTTAACTGGCCACTGCCCAAAAGCCCTGCCAATTGTGTTCGCATCAGCATTGACAGTCCCATCGGCACAGGGGAGACGCCGGCTAAAAACTGGTCTGCCTGACTGGCGGTGTAGTCCAGGTTGTTGACCCTGATGCAGAACAGACATCCGGCGGGTATTATTCGAAGCAGCTCGTCGCCTGCCTGGTTCATCTGCGGGTTTGTTTGGGCCTCGCCGAGGGGCTGTTTTTCGGTTGGTGATTCTTCGTTGGGCGCTTTTGGGTTCTCTTTTCCTCGGTCTTCATAGGCCGGTTTAGAGACTCGGCCTTGTTTTTCCCGCACGGCTCTGAGCAGGTCGCGGGATGAAGCTATCTGGTCGGCTACGGTCGGGACCTGGGACGCAGCCAACAGTATCAGCAATGCAGCGACAACAGCAGATATGAAAAGCCTTGACTTGACCATTCTCTTAACCTCCTAAAGTGCCGATAGTGGCGAACAGTTCGGGTCTCGGGATTTAATAATAACCACAACTGGCCTGTTTTACAAGTAAAACCCGCAGAATTTCTCCTGCCGCCTGCGCGAACTTTTGACGCAGGCATTTATTATGAAAATTTAACTCAATATGTTCTGTTAATGACAAGAAAGTCCTTCAGGAGGGGCTGGGCTTGAAATTGGGTTTGATTGGCTTTGTTTTTTGGCGCCTCCAGGGGTGGTTTTTCTTCGTAAGTGCTTGTTATAGCTGAGGTTACAGTCATTAGCAGAGCTTCGGAAATTGGCTTTGTTTTGCATAAAAGGTGTTGTTTTGTGCGCGCGAGTTGCCTGTAGCGGAGGAACCCCGGCCAGAGGTGCCTTATAGGCACGGAGGATCTTAGCTCGGAACTGGTAGCTCGTATTTGGTGAAGTTTGGCAAGGGTCGCGGCCTTTTTGCCAATTGGTTTTGGATTGGCTTTGTTTTTTGGCGGCTCCAGGGGTGGTTTCTTTGCGTAAGCGCTTGTTAGAGCTGAGGTTACAGTCGTTAGCAGGGCTTCGGAAATTGGCTTTGTTTTGCATAAAAGGTATTGTTTTGTGCGCGCATCCACCTGCAACAGCGGAGAAGTAAGTAGAAAGTAGATAGTAGAGCAGGCAGGCATGCCAAGGGGAGATTTTGGTTCCAGTTTTGGCGTGTTTTGAGTTGAGAATGTGAGCATAGTCTCGATACTCCTTTTTGGGCGCGAAAAAGAGGCACCCTTCATATTTAGGCCGACCTGCGCGTTTGTGTCGAAAATTCGGGTATTTTTGGGTTCCCGAAGAGCGTAAGTGCTTATGTGGAAAGGAGTAAGAATTTTTTAGAATTTTTGCTTTTTGCCGTTGGGCGCCTGCGCATTTTGGTTGATTTTTCCCTTCGGGGTCCTTCGACTCGGCTTGGCCTTGCTCAGGACTTCCGCTTCGCTCCAGCTTGCGCGTTTGGTCGATTTTTGGATTTGTATTTTTGGGGATTGCAGATGTATTAGAACAAAGTATAATCATAGATTACACCTAAGGAAGCGGAAACAAGCATGAATTAGTCGATAGTCGTTAGTGAATAGTATTTAGCCGGTTGAGTCGACTTTGTCGAAGCTATCTTTAAGGGGAAATGATAGTTGAAGATTGTGAAAAGTTTAGGATGTTCTAAATTCTTCAGGGAGGAAGTTGTGGTAAATTGAGGTTCGAAGAGGGCGTGGCGTAAGGATTAAATCGGACGAATAGAAAGTGAAAATCAATCTAAAATGAACAGGAGGTGCTTATGTACTGGATACCGATTGTTGTAGTGGTTGTATTGTTTTTGTTATTGGGCATCCGAATTTTACGTCCTACACACAGAGGCCTTGTAGAAAGGCTGGGCAAATACAAAAGCTTTGCCATGCCGGGGTTTCACTGGATTATTCCGGTCATAGACAAAATGGTTTCAATAAACATTACCGAGCAAATGGTTGATGCGCAGCCACAAGAGATAATAACCAATGACAATCTTAATGCGAGCGTCGATGCCCAGGTGTACTTCAAGGTGAAAGCCGATGAGGAGAGCGTCAAGAGCTCACAATATAATGTAAACAACTATGAGTGGCAGATTGTGAACCTGGCGAGAACAACCTTGAGGAACATTATAGGTACGCTGACATTAAAATCTGCAAATAGTGAGAGGGACAAGATAAACGGAGAACTTCTTACGACTTTAGCTAAAGAAACCAAGAACTGGGGGATGGAAATAGTTCGAACGGAGCTGAAGGAAATCGACCCGCCGAAAGATGTTCAGGAGACGATGAACAAGGTCGTCAAGGCGGAGAATGAGAAAATTGCGGCGTTGGATTTTGCGAATGCGGCCGAAAGAGAAGCAGATGGACAAAAACGGTCAGAGATTAAAAAGGCAGAAGGCGTAAAGCAGGGAAAGATACTTAGGGCTGAGGGGGAAGCCGAGGCAATAAAACTGGTTAACGAGGCAGCAAACAAATACTTTGTGGGTAATGCGCAGCTCCTTCGAAAACTGGAGGCGGTTGAAAAGTCTCTTAGCGAAAATGCAAAGATTGTTATCCCTTCAGAATCTGAACTGGTCAATGTGATTGGCGACCTGGCGGGAGTCTTGCCGCTTAGAAAAAAGTCAAAAGAATAATCTCTCTGTCTGTGTAGGATTTTAAAGATGTTGCTTTGGGTGAAAGAGGGTTCGCCTACGGCGGATTTTTGCTGCGCTGCGACGTGCCGTGGGATAGAAATCCTAAATGCTAAGTTCTAAATCCTAAACGAATTCGAGATTCAAATTTACAAACGTTCGAAACATACGGATTCGGCGCTACCGGCCCGTTAATTTCCGCAGGCAAATACGCTGACGATTTCAAACGTCCGTTGTTCACATCGGCCAGTTCGAACCGCTTGCAGACGCCGGGCGGATTGATTATAATCACCCCCGGTCCCATAGCCGCCCGGATATTGCAACATCACATACATTGCAGGCTAACGATGATAAGATTCTTAACTGCCGCTTTCTTGTCGCTGCTGTTGCTTGTCAGCGTCGGGTGCGTCTCTTCCTCTGCACCCGGCACTCCGGATACGGCCAACAAACTGCTCTCCAGGGAGTTTGAGAAGCGGCCACGCGGCCGAATCGGCTCATACGCCACCCTGACACTCGGCACATATTTTCTGGACCCGGACCAGTTGGGCACGCACGGCTACAGCTTCAGCCTGTCGGAAAAAAACGGAATAGTCTATACCTGCAAGGCGGGACACATCGACACCTACCATTTACGCGACGCTGCCGACTGGACGGCTTACCTCGCGGGCAAGACCCTCAGGCATCTCGTCAAGAACGAGACCGAGTTTTCATTCAAACTCAAGGAAGACTCGATGTGCTTCGTACAGCTTAGCTATCCGGAAAACTGGCAGACTCTCCGGCAAGAGGACAAAGAAGCTATCGCATATGATGTCTCAATCAGGCTCGGGCAGTCTCTTGCATACACAATGAGCACCTGGCACGAAATTCTGACATGGTTCGGGTACAAGTGCACAGGCATCTTTCCGGAGTTTCCGTCCGCGTTTTCGTGGGAGGATACCTACTCGAATCTTCTTGGAACCTATGTCGGAGCTATGGCCCTTAGAGACACACAACATCCGTTCAATCAGGCTGTCAGTCTCGCTATCTCCAGCGAGTTGGAAAGGCTCTACGTTCAGCCGGGCAGCGTTGCCAGGCGCGCATCCAACCAGGTAAAACGGCTCTGGTTTTCAGGCGACTTGCCTTTTCTTGTCGATGTAAAAAAAAGAAACTTCAACATAGGTCTGGACGACGGCTTTGTCACGCCGTGCCTTGTCCCCTCGCTCCGTGAGTGCGCAGGTGTGCAGGCACAACCCTATCCGGTTCCGAATGTCGAGCTCCTGCGTAAGTACGGGTTTTCGGCGCGATTCGAAATCGAACCGAGGGAGTGGGAACGCGACAAGATATTGAGCATCGTATATCCTGATAAAAAAACGAGAAAAAATCGCATCGAACCGGCCAGGCAGTTCGGCGTCATCATGGCAGCTATCAGGAAACAAGCCGAAGAAAGGTACGGCCCCGATGTCGCGTGCTCATCAAACGGTCAAGAACAAGCCCTAACTCCGCACGTGGATAAAACCAGGTGACACCGGTCAGCCTAAAGTACCTCCAGCGCAACCGCAGTAGTATCGTCAATTTCAGAGGGTGCAAGCTGTTGCGTGCCTATGAGCTGGTTGAGATTGTCCATCATCTCGCCAACAGGCAAATCCTTGATGCGGTAGAATTCGTCGCTGAAGCTAAAACCGGTCACATTGTTGAAACTTCCTATAAAGGGCTCGGCGCCGTCGGAGTAAACCAGAAGCTTATCGCCGGACTGCAACTGTACCGTCTGCTGCTCATATTCTGACTGCTCGAAAATCCCAAGCAGCGGACCCTGAGACTCCAACTGTCTGGGCTCCTCGTCGGGCCTTATGAGAACCGGATACGGATGCCCTGCACGAGAGTACGTCAATTCCAGTGTCTCTATGTTCAGCAGACAATAGCAGCACGTTGCGAATTGATAGCCCGACAGCTTCTGCTCTGCAATCCTCCGATTCAGCGTCGTCATAACCTCGGTAGGCGAGAAAATACGGTAATCGCCGCCGATGGTCTCACGCATAACCAGGGCCTGCTTTACGAAAATCGTCAGAAGCGCAGCGGGCATCGCGTGCCCCACCGCATCAGCCACATAGAAGCCGACGTGCTGCTCATCAATCCGAGCAACGTCAAAAATGTCGCCGGAAACCCACTCGGCGGGCATAAAAACGTTAGCCCACTTAATCCGCTCCGTCTCCGGCATCCGCCTGGGCAGAAAATCACGCTGTACAAGTCCTGCCATCCGGAGCTGCTCAGTCAGCTCGTCAACCAGCTCCCCGGTTATCTGCAGTTTCTCGGCCAGCTTGTTGTGACTGCTTTCCATTTGCATCGGCGGCGATGCCGGTCTGACGAAGAACTCGGAGCCTTTTCTTCGGTACGCGAGATTGACACTGATTCTAACCCACAACTCGTCTAACGACACCGATTCGGCCATACTTGCCAGCGAGAAACTCTTGACCGGAGCCGATGATAAAGAAAAACTCTTTACCGGAAGCTTCACCCGATGGTTCAGAAGTATCGCTCCGACATTACCCATCTCCAGCGATTCGATTATCCTGGCCAATTTCTGCTGCTGCGATACGTCCAGTCCTTTGGCATCCACGATGACGGTTCCGATAAGACCAAGGCAATGAAGCACCTTCGGAAAGTCATCTATCGGCAGCACCAGAAACGACAGCCCCTTTCGTTTCAGCAGACGCTTTACCTCGGCCGGCATGACCGGCTGATTCGTAAGATACAGGACATCCGTAAAAACCTCCGGCAGCCTGGCACCTTCGGTGCGTGCCGGAGAGTCCTTATCAGCGCCGGTATTTAATCCTTTTGTCATATTAGCCAGACCTGATTTGGTCATAACATCACCTCTTGTGCATCGGGTTATAGGACTTCGAGGCGTCCGCTCTTTGCGGCCTCTGACCACTTCCGCCAAATCCTGCTGCGTCCTGCCCTGTTGACATCCTCTCTTAAGACCGCAAAGTGACTGCCAGCGTCGCCCCTGAGTTCAAATCAACTTACATAAAATCGGCTCATCACTGCCGATACTTTGCGTTTTTTTCCCTTTTTTCTTGTTCACAATTGAAAGACGACCATTTTGTCGCAGGCAACAAAAGCGGCCGCTTGGCGTGCTCGAACCAGACCTCAGAACGGTATTTCCCTTCCCTCGCGGGCATCACGGCGACTAATCGGCGGCTCCACAAGCCCGGCCCCGTGTCTTTATCGGGACAACCTGTATAGCTAAGTGAGTCGGACCATCCCCATTATTATCATAGAGTTGATATTGCCGGGAGTGTTTGCATCCTTGGCGTCACTGGCCCGGATGATAATCAGGCAAAGAGATTTCGCAAATCGAATCAACCGGAAAAAATCGCCGAGCCGATACGAAGTATGGTAGCTCCTTCTTCAATGGCGAGTTCGTAGTCGCTGCTCATGCCCATGCTCAACTCGGTGAACTCCGGTCCGACTATCCCTTCGCCCTGCATCTCAACAAACAGCTCCCTGGCCCGTACGAAGCAAGAGCGAACAACGTCCTTGTTATGGGTCAAAGGGGCCATCGTCATCAGACCGAGCAGTTTCAGGTTCGTCAATGTCTGCATCTGCTCGACAAGATGCGTCGCGGCGCCTACCGGCACCCCGTATTTCTGCGGTTCCCTTGACGTGTTGACCTGCAGCAGAACTTTCGTCTGGAGGTTTAGTCTGGCGGCCGAGACATCTATTTCTTCGGCCAGTCGAAGCGTGTCAACCGAATGTACCAGCGATGTAACAGGCAAAACGTGCCGGACCTTGTTACGCTGCAGATGCCCTATCATATGCCAGTTTACACGGTCGGGCAGAGCCGATTTGCCGTCGCCCTTTTCAAGGAATTCAGCAACCTGCCCCGATACTTTTTTTAATTGCTGAACCCTGTTTTCGCCGAGGTCTGTCAAGCCGAGTTTTATAACTTCCTTCACGCCCTCAATGGCGGCCGACTTTGTTACTACCACAAGTTTTATCTGCTCTGGATTCCTGCCAACGCGTCCGCACACCGAGTCAATCGTATCTTTAACCCGTTGTATTCTTTCCGAGATTTTCGACATTGGAGCAACGCCACGAATCAGAAAACAAAAACCTCAACCCACTCACTAAACCCGTCACAACCAAGAATAGCAACTTGCAAACTACTTGGCCAGCCCAAAAAAACATCAGGGCAAAAATTTCGACGGACTCTTCAATTTGCGCGGCAGGTATTCCTTAACCACAAAATCCAGCCCATGCTTTGCAAACGCCTGCTGCTCGACGCGGACACCCATCTCAAGCATCTGCTTGATGGCCTTTTGCCACGGTTTGTGATGCTTCACAAAGGGGTCGTTCTTAAGCCCGTCTCTCGCCCGTTTTATATCAACTTCCTTGAGAGGGTGTGTCGGGAGCTTGTACGTGACAATATCCTGAGGTGTTACACCGAGGAAACTGACCGAAGGCACGCAGAAAAACTTGTTCATGTGCGCCGCGTTACCCGAGCCCACCTTCAAAGTCCTGTAGATATTGAAGTACCCGTAGGGGTCGCCGTCGACGAAGGCGTAAACCGGAATCTTTAAATGGTCCGCTAGTCTCCTTATGAACCTGCGGCAGGCGCGCGTAGGAACGCCCCCCATACTTATAAGGATGCATCCGGTCTTGTCCCAGTAATCGTACTTGACCAGCCTTTGGAACATACCGGCGGTCTCAATCACCAGTATAAACTTCGCCTTGCTCCGAAACTGAAGATTTTCGACGTCGGTCGGTATCGAGTATGCTCCCGAGCCGAATTTTGTACAGTCGATTTTTATCTTCCTGCCCTTGGCATCGGTGTCAATGACAACCAGTCTTCCTGCGATGTCACCGCCCTTTTCCTCCGGTATGAATCTCAGTTGCTCCCGGTTGACTCCGAACATTGCCTCAACATCGTCCATAATAGTATCGGACTCCGGCTGCTCGGAAAAACCGGCCCGGCCCCAGTTCTTCGAGATATAGTACGCCTCTCTTTTTGTCGCCATATCGTTCGCGTCGATAAGCTCCTTGGCGAGCGACATCATCTTCAGCGTCTGTGCAAAAGTCTTTACCGTACCTACAGTTAGGGTTCGCTGCTTCTGCTTGCCCAGCATCTCGAAGTAGCCCGTTTTGGCCTGGTATTTGACGTTGCTCAGAGAACGTACCGGGCTGGTCATTGTCGGACTCTTGTGCCTCAGAATCTTTAGATGCACATCCTTGGCCGTCTGCACAATTTTCTTTGTCACGCCGACAGTTTTTGTCTGCGACATCATAAATCTCCACAAAAAGGAATCCTGCTTTCGCACCCGTAATTTAAGCTATTACACAGGAATACGCAAGATACCCGCATTAACTCCCAGACAGGGTGCCATAATAAACCAAAAAAAAACCAAAAAAAACTCGTTTTAGGCTTGCAATTTGCCCGCAGGATGGATATAATTAGAGCCATAGAAGGTAGTGAGGCTGGATAGAAAAGTTCTTGGGGTTTTTGTTTTTTTCTTTTGACAAGCGTTTTTTTAACGAATACATTAATATCCGGACAACGAAAATAAGCTGTTTTTGCAGCTTTATGAGCCTCGGCGAGGCAGCGTGGACCACCGGTTTCCCCCCCAGCCGGTCCCACCACCTCGCCTTTTTTATGGTTATACAGGCCTGATTCACCCTCTCAGCCACGCCAGACGCCACCTGAATTACTGAACCGCACGTCACTGTCCCCGCACCTGGACGTGTACTTTTCTGCTCCGAGGGCCGTCAAACTCGCAGAAAAATATACCCTGCCACGTGCCGAGAACGAGCGTTCGACCCTTTATAAGAACCTGCCTGCTGCAGCCGACAACCGAGCTTTTCGCGTGGGCGTCGGAATTGCCCTCCGAATGGCGATAACCAGGGTTGTCATGCGGTATCAGTGACTCAAGGGTCAGGAGTATGTCACGGGGCACCGAAGCATCCGCGTTCTCGTTTATCGTAACCGCCGCGGTAGTGTGCGGACAGTAAATCACAACGTCACCATCGGCTATACCCGATTCGCTCACCACCGACGCAACCTGCCTCGTGATATCAATCATCTCGTTGCGCCTGTCAGTACCGATGGAAAACTGCCTTTCAATTATCTTCATCGCCGCAGCTCCTTACATCTGCTCAACAACATTGATGCCCAAAAGCTCGCTAAGACCGTGCTTTATCGTCCTGGCCGTAAGGTCACACAGCAGCAGCCTTGTCGGTCTTTTCTCCGCCGCGGCGCGCAGAACCAGACAATCCGTGTAAAACGCACTGAATTTCTGTGCCAGCTCGTATAAATACCCCGTCAGGTAATTGGGCCTGTAATCCGCCGAGGCCGACCCTATCGACTCGCCGTAACGCAGCAGGTATTTCGCCAGGTCCAGCTCCGCCGGCTCCGTCAGGTTCAGACTGTCAAGGCCCGCAAGCTCGCTCCGGATATCCACGTCCCTGGTCTGCGCCTTTCTTTCTATCGATTTTATCCGGGCGTATGCGTACTGCATATAGGGCGCCGTGTTGCCGTCCATCGCCAACATCTTATCGAAGCTGAACACGTAGTCGCTGGTGCGATTATTGGAATAATCCGCGTACTTGACGGCGCCGATGCCGACGGCGCGGGCGATTTCAGCCTTTTTGTCTTCGTCAAGCTCAGGATTCTTTTCCTCAACGACCGCCCTTGCCCGCTCTACAGCCTCGTCCAGCACCTCTTTGAGCTTGACGTTCTCACCCGACCGCGTCTTCAACGGCTTGCCGTTTTCGCCGAGCACACTGCCGAACGTGATATGTGAAAGCTCAATATCATCATTGACCCACTTCGCCATCCTCGCGGTCGCAAACAGCATCTCAAAATGCAGCTTCTGACGGGCGTCGGTAACATAGACTATTTTATCTGCCTTCAGTTCATTTACCCGATATCGAATAGCCGCCAAATCCGTCGTCGCATAAAGGTACGCCCCATCAGACTTCTGAATTATAAGCGGCAGCCGCTCTCCCTCTTTATTCCTGAAACCTTCCGGAAAAACACAAACCGCTCCGTCAGATTCTTCGGCATAACCACGTTCTTGTAAATCACTCACCACCTTTTCGAGCTTGTCCTTGTAGAAACTCTCGCCGCGAACATCGTCTTTCGTAAGAGTAACATTCAGCCTGTCATAAAGAGACTGGCAATGTTCCAGTGAGATTTTTGTGATAAGATTCCAAGCGTCTTTTTCTTGTTTGTTTTCACATTTGTCAATTTTCTGTAACATTGTCGTGATATGGCGTGACAGGTATTCGTATTCTATTTGAAAATACTCAAAACTGTTCCCGACACTTCTCCTTGTGGATACAGTCAGCTCCATACCTGCCACGGATGTTTCTATCAAATTTACATATTGGTACAAGGTCGTTATTTCATCCCACAAAGTCGGCGGCGGATTTTTGACTATTTTCTCCAAAAACGGATCAAAGAATTTTTTGGCATCACCCTTTATATCCACAAAATCCTCTTGCCAGTCTTTCTCGTGCCTGTTTCGTATGCCAGAGCAGATTATTTGTAGGTTTTCCTTATTATCTTTGTATCTCTTCAGTTCTGCAATGTCATGAAGATAGTACGGTGCTCCAACATGTTTTCTCGCCATACATTTATGCCACGATCCAAGAATCACTTTACCCAATGAAGTTCCCCAGTCTCCGATGTGGTTTTGGCGGATGACCTTGTGGCCGAGGAATTCCAGCATTCGACAGAGGCAATCGCCGATGATTGTGCTTCGCAGGTGGCCTACGTGCATCTGCTTGGCGATATTCGGGCCCGAAAAATCAACGACAACCGTCTGCGGCTCGGCGGTCTTGTCTATGCCCAAACGTTCGGCATCGGCGTTGATTTTGAGCAGTCTGGCCGCGATAAAATCTCCCTTAAGCCGCAGGTTGATAAACCCGGGCCCGGCAACTTCCGGCCGCTCGCATATATCATCGAGCTTCGTCTTTGCCACAACCTCCTCGGCGAGCTTGCGGGGATTGGTCTTCATCTCTTTGGCAAGCGCCATTACCCCGTTGGCCTGATAATCCCCGAACTTTGCCTCGCTGGAAGCACGCACTATCGCCGAGCAGCCCTGCCGACCCGTCACCGCTGCCATCGCGGCAGCTATCCGCTCCTCCAGTATTTCAATCGGAGTCTTCATCTCTTTGTTCGCATCTCTGAGCTCTTTATTTGCCCTGTGGCTAATTCTTTTTTTCTTCGATAGTCAATTTCTTAGCGTCGCCCCAGAGCGAATCAAGGTCATAATAATGGCGGTATTCCTCGTCGAAAATGTGCACCACGACATCCACAAAGTCCAGCAGAATCCATCGTCCCTGCTCGTATCCCGCTCGGCCGAAACGCTGCATGCCGCGGTCTCTTGCCGCCTGCGAGATTTCATCGGTCACGCTCCGCATCTGCCGGTCGCTCGTGCCCGTAGCTATAACAAAATAGTCCGTCGCCGGCGACAGACCTGTCAAGTCCAGTACGACAATATCCGTGCAGTGCCGCTCCTCTGCAAGCCGGGCTGCCGCAACAGCGAATTGTCCTGCCTGTGCCTTTGCTTTCGTCTCCAATGACTCCTCAGCTTTGCGATACGTAAAATGGCGGCCTGCGACACAGCCGGGCCTAATAAGGCCCATCGTACTCAAGACCACCCCGATAGGTTAACTTTCCCGCCTGCAGTGGTCAACCACCCCTCCGAACAAGATTACTGCCCAAGCCCGAGCCAGCCGCTGACGGTCGGAGCAAATTTCACCACCACACCAGAGAAAACCACGCTGACCATCGTCATTAGCTTGATGAGTATGTTCAGGCTCGGCCCGGACGTGTCTTTGAACGGGTCGCCAACCGTATCGCCGACTACGCTTGCCTTATGGGCCTCGGAGCCTTTTCCGCCGAGAGCGCCCTTCTCGATGTACTTCTTCGCGTTGTCCCACGCGCCGCCCGCGTTGTTGAGCGTAATCGCAAGAACGAATCCGCAACTCAGACCACCTGCCAACAGCCCCATTACCCCCGCTACGCCCAGCAAAAGCCCCGTCACTACCGGGATAATTATCGCCAGCAGCGACGGCAAAATCATCTCCCTCTGTGCGCCGCGTGTGGAGATATAAACACATTGGGCGTAATCCGGCGTACCCGTACCTTCCATAATCCCCGCTATCTCTCTGAACTGACGTCGGACCTCGTTCACCATTAGCCCCGCCGTCCTGCCAACAGCCTTCATCGTCATAGCACAGAATACAAAAGCCATCATCGCACCGAGAAAAAGTCCCGCAATCAGCTTCGGATTCATAATGTTAAGCTGGTAAGCCTCAACGAAGTCCATTATCCCGGCAGTCTCTGCGCTTATCGTGCCCTGGATTTCGCCCGTGGCCGAAAACAGTTTTGCTCCAATCTGGTATACACCGTCGGCGCTCTCGGTTGCAAGCCTCGCAACCCAGATACGCACTTCCCAGATATAAGCCGCCAGAAGCGCCATAGCAGTCAGCGCCGCAGAGCCAATCGCAAAACCCTTGCCCGTCGCAGCCGTCGTGTTGCCCAGGGCGTCCAGCGCATCGGTTCTTTCCCTGACTTCCTTACCCAGGCCGCTCATCTCGGCGTTGCCCCCCGCGTTATCCGCAATAGGCCCGTACGCGTCAGTCGCCAGCGTAATACCCAACGTCGCAAGCATACCCACCGCCGCGAAGCCGATGCCGTAAAGACCCATCGATATATCCGAAAAGCCCCCTGCAAATCCGAACGCGCAAAGGATGCCGATGACAATCGTAACAACCGGCAGCCCCGCCGAATACATACCCGTTGCGAAACCCTCTATTATCGTCGTCGCCGGGCCCATCAGAGTCTGCTCGGCGATACCCCGCGTGGGCCTGTAACTGTCGGAGGTGTAGTATTCGGTAAACTGTCCTATCAGAACCCCCGCGGCAAGCCCCGACACCACCGAGCCGAAAATGCCCCAGCTAATCCAACCCGCCCACGCAAGTCCTGCAACAGCCAGAACTATCAACGCTGAACTGCCCAGAGTGCCGAAAAGCAGTGCCCGAAGGAGGTTCTTCTGGCTGGCATCCTCCCTGCAGCGAACCATAAAAATGCCCGCGATAGAGAAGATAATCCCCATCCCCGCTACCAGCATAGGCGCAAGGACGGCCCGCAGCACGTCCTGCTGAGCGGGCAGCGTCAGCGCCGCTCCGAGCGCCGCCGTTGCAAGGATTGAGCCGCAGTAGCTCTCGTAGAGGTCCGCTCCCATACCGGCGACGTCGCCGACGTTATCGCCGACGTTGTCCGCGATTGTGGCGGGATTCCTCGGGTCGTCTTCCGGAATGCCGGCTTCGACCTTACCGACCAGGTCCGCACCCACGTCCGCGGCCTTGGTGTAGATACCCCCGCCGACACGAGCAAACAGCGCCTGCGTCGAAGCGCCCATACCGAAAGTTATCATTGTCGTCGTGATTTCGCCGAGCTTGTGCTCAGGATTCATCCCGGCTTTTACCAGCGTAAGGCCGAGGAAATTCAGCCCCGCCGCCATATGCTCGACCGTATAAACAAGCTTATCAAGGATAAGATACCACAGCGATATATCCAGCAGACCAAAGCCCACAACCACTAATCCCATTACCGCGCCGCTGCGAAACGCAACCTGCAGGCCCCGGTTCAGGCTTATACTGGCGCCGTGAGCCGTCCGAGCCGACGCGTTCGTCGCGGTCTTCATACCCAAAAAACCGCACAGCCCGCTGAAAAAACCGCCGGTCAGAAAGGCAACCGGAACGAATGGATTCTGAACCCCTATGTAAGCCAGGATGCCGAAAACAACCAGAAGCGCCAAAAACACCAGGGACACAACGCCGTATTGCCTGTAAAGGTACGCATACGCGCCCTCACGAACATACTGAGCGATTTCTTTCATCCTCTCGGTGCCCTCCGGAGCCTTCATCACGTTCTTATAGAAGAACCATGCGAAGACCAGCGCCAGAACTGCACCAACAGGAGCAATTGCCCAACTCACCGGGGTCCTGACAACTTCGGCCGATTCAGCAGCCTCGGCTGCCGCCGCCAACGTCGCCATAGTAAGTGCCGGCACGACCAATGCGGGTGTTTTGCCAAAAATCTTCACTTGAACGACTCCTTCAAAACTCTGCAAAAAATCAACAACTCATAGACCAAGACTAAGAGCCGGTAGTTTAGCCAAATGGGCGTGGTTTGCAAATGTTTTCTGCAACGAAATGCCTGCTTACGTGTGGTAGTCGGCGTTTATCGCCACATATTCTCTGCTCAGGTCGCAGCCGCGGCAAAAATCGGCGCCTTTGCCGACCCCTAAATCCACCGTTATGGTATGTTCGGGCCGGCTGATAATCCTGCTTGCCTTCTTGGCGTCGAACTTCCGCGGCCTGCCATTCTTGAAAACCGTCAAATTGTCCAGCTTGCAGCAGAGCTTACCCGGATTCAGCCTCACGCCCGACGAGCCCACCGCACAGATGATTCTCCCCCAGTTCGCATCGCCCCCGTTCACCGCGCATTTCACCAGCGGATAATCAGCCACCGCCCGTGCAGCCTTTGCCGCCTCCGCCTTTGTCGCCGCTCCCATAACAACAACCCTGAAAATCCGCGTCGCACCCTCCGCGTCCAGCGCCATCTGCCGCGCCAAATCATCACACAAATCAGCTAACGCCCCGGCGAATCTCTTGTACCGCGGACACTGGCCAACTATCGGGCGATTGCCGGCCTGTCCCGACGCAAGGATTATCGCCGTATCGTTCGTGCTCTGATGCCCGTCAACGGTCAGCTTGTTGAAGGAATCGCCAACGGCATCTTTCAAAGACTTCACAAGCAAAGGCCTTCTTATAGCCACATCCGTAGTCATAAAGCACAGCATTGTCGCCATATTCGGAGCAATCATACCAGCCCCTTTGACCGCGCCGGCTATGGTGACATTTTTGCCGGATATTACGATTTCGCGGACCGCCTGTTTCGGTCTCGTATCCGTCGTCATTATCGCCCTGGCAAAATCCAGGCCCGACCTGGCCGAATCCGAAAGCCTACCTGCCGCCTTTGAAATGCCCGCCGTTATTTTTTGGATTGGAACCTGCTCGCCGATAATGCCCGTTGAAGCAACCAGGACGCGGTGTGGGTCGGCAACGTCAAGCTGTTTAGCGGTTTCCGCGCACATTTTGATTGCGTTGCTCACCCCCTGCTCGCCCGTGCAGGCGTTGGCGCTGCCGGAGTTAACGATGACCGCATTGATTAAAGGGCTTTTCACATGCCTTTTCGAGACGGTCACCGAAGCAGCGACAACCTTGTTCGTAGTGAATACCGCTGCCGCCTTCGCACCCATCGGACAGGCAATTATGCCCAGGTCCGCCTTGCCGGATTCTTTAATGCCGCAATGAATCCCCGCCGCCAGAAATCCCTTCGCCGACGTAACAGTATTATTAGCCATATTGGCCTCATCAATCAGCAATTAATATCAAACTTTTGCTCTCAAACTCAATATAAGCTGCGATGTACGTTTTTCAAAGAAAAAAGCATTGTGCATTTCTACGCCTCTTCCGGTATTATATCGCAATGCTTCGGTATCGTAATTTAAGAGTGACACGTATTATCAGCGAACGTAAGACCGCCAGAAACGAGACAAGGCAATATGGGCAAGGATAATCAAGTTTTCTTTTCTGGAGAAGAATATGAGAAAAGAATATGACTTTAGCAAAGGTGTTAGAGGTAAATACGCCAAAAAATACAAGTCAGGAACTAATATCGTTCTGCTGGACCCTGACGTGGCCAAGGTATTCAAGACACCAACTTCCGTGAATCAGGCACTAAGGTCGCTATCCAAAATTATTAAAGCCCAAAAACAAAAAGCATAACAAAACTTTTCCATTTAAATAACTGAAGCGGTGATGAAATTTGCACAACCATAGCTGACTGCCTCTACTATTCACATCCATAAAGCACAAGCCGCTATCCTGGTCAATCTCTTCTGTGACCTGCCGCCTGGTTGGTCAGAAAATAGCTCTCGTATACCCGGTCGAACTCGTTCGGGTCCGGTTTGAATTTCAGCTTCGGCAAATCCGCGGCTTCTACCCACTCGACATGCGCATCGACAAAACCCACGTTGCAGCCTTTGCCGTCGTGATTTCTCGTGCTCAGGATTTCCGCTCCGCCGGCTAAGTTCCAACGATACTTGTAGACCGTTTTGTTGGGGCCGGGCTCATTACGCATCTTGTAACACATACGGTTGCCGGCAGGCTCGCTCCGCCCGTTCGGGTCCAACCCAAAGTCTGTCTCAAAGACCAGAACTATATCGCCCGGCAGGGAGTCCAGGGACTTGCCGGCAAGGTACTTGTTGATGGCATAAGATGATTCACCCTCAACCGCGCCCGAACTTTTGCACACAAACTGTTTTGGCGATGTATAATCCCGGCCGAAGAACTATTTCAGCGGGGCGAAAGTTATCAAATCGTAAGGCCTCTGGTTGGCAAAATAAATCGCCATCACATCGGTCTTCTTCGGCTGATAATCCTCAACCACAACGACCTTAAAGCTGCCCTCGCCGTAAAGGCTTTCCATCTTCTTTTTGTTGTGCGAGATTGGGAATTTGTCCTTATCGACCATCGTATGCTTTTCATTATTCATAGTAACGGAAAATTCCACCGTATCCTCAGCCGTCCGCGCAAGCGTTATAATCATAGGGGTAAACTCGCCCACCGGCACGCCATGTCCGTTATAGTATGTCGCAAAACCCCAGCAGCCGCCCCAGTCAACAGGGCTATGACAGTTGTCACCGTCGGGGTTTACTCGTATCGCCCATTTGTCCGCCCGCTCGTCGGTCGGAACGTGCGGCGACAGCCTTGCCTGGTAACCTTTGCTTCCGCAAAATATTTTGTCATTTCGAGTGTATTGTTTCTCCAACGACATCGATTTGTCACCGAGGTCCAGCATCGCAAGCCTCAGGTCCCCCGAGCCGTAACGCTCACAGATATTCTCAACATAAGAACCCGTGGCATTACCCTGTCCTTTATAGAGCCATCCATACTCAGCCACCTCGCCGACCTTACCGACGCTCTTGGCTGGAAGTTTTGCATACAGTATGTCACCATAAGTCGACACCCATTCCAGATGGCCCTTATCATTTATCGATAAAATATTCTTGCCCTTAATTTTCTTATGCTTACCTTCGCCGCATATCCACATACTTCCGTCGAATTCAATCCACGGTTCGTTATCAATTATCTCGACCTTCAGTTTGCCGTTGTCGCCGAGAGCGCAGTTATTCGCAGCGGAAAGTTGAACGAATGCCGTCTCATTTATCGAATTCTCACTGTCGCTGTCATCAACAACGTCAATCGTAACGGACTTGGAGCGTTGTCCAGGCTCAAACACGAGTTGACCTGCCGGGACGCGAAGGTCCTGGCCCGCTTTGGCCGAGCCGTCGAGCAGTTCGTAACCAACGAGCACCCGACGCTCGCACGCATGCGACAGCACGACATTTACGTGCACATCGCTGGCGTTCTCTGCCACAACAAGGCTGGGGTCCTCGAAATTCACAAGTGGAAATTCACCGATAATAGTATGGCGATAAGAGACCTGCCCACCAAGTTCGGCGCCGCCCGTCGGGTCTTTTAACATCAACTCGACGACCTCGTCGGCCTCTGCAGCACTGTCGGAATTGACTTTCAAGACTATCGTCTTTTTGACTTCGCCCGGTGCGAAAGTCAAAGTTCCCCCGTCCAATACATAATCACGTCCGTGCTGAGCAGTCCTGCTCGAAACCGAATAGCCAACCGAATAACTCCGCTGAGTCAGGGCGTTTTTCAAGAGAACATCGACAAGAACCTGCGACGTTTGTTCGTCGGCTGATGACGATGGTTGTGCGAACTCGAACTGTGGCCTTGCAGTTCGCAGCACCAGGTTATCGAAGATTGCCTGTCCGCCACGTGCAGCCAGATAAAATGCCTGCGGGGATTCCTGCAACTGAAAAGTCTGCTCGGCTACTTCCACGTCGTCAAAATACACGCTGACCGAGGCCGGCGAACCCTTTTCGAGGTCCCGTGTATTAAGCTCGATTCGAACCTTCCGGCCCGGTCTGTACTCGGTACCTATCGCAGTTGCCTCGCCGTTAATGTAGATTTTGTCTTTGTCCTTGCTCTGCTCTGCCTGAACGACAACCGCGATACCGTTCTCTTCGAACTCCTTCGACCCGATACATATCGCGGCACTGCCTCTTACCTGCACGACTTCAACTTCAACTACCAGTCCACCTGCTGCAACTATCTCTTTCGCACGCCGGCCTCTCGAAAATGCTATATCCAGCTTTGGGCCTTCCTTGTCGTTTACAATGAATTTACCCCTGGTGGCACAATCTCTGCCGTACCACCAGCGAGCCGGAGCCCAGCTACCCTTCTGCGGACCGTCAAAATCATCGATAAGTTCAGCCGATACGCTCGATATAAGAAGAAGATTGATTAACGCTACAAGATATACCAACACCTTTTCAGACTTTACCATTTCTGACTCCTATCTTAAAAGTCTACTCCAATTTGCATTTGTTTTTACGTTAAGCGGATAGTTCCCATTTAAACGCTCAAAAAACATAATTCAGTCCTTTCGAATGGCTCAACAAAGTTCGGCTCAGCCATCCTTGAAGGACCACTCCACGTCAAAGCCGCCGAGGTACTTGAGAGCTACCGCCCTGTAATACGAAGGGCCCTGTTCGATGATGCTATCCAGCAGCTTGACGTGTCCGAGTCTCTGCACGGCGGCCCACTCGCTAATCCTGGCAGTTCTACGTTCGCCGTCCCATAAGCAGAGGCCTTCGGCTCCTGCTTTGTAGTACATCTTCGCAGTCCTGGCGTAACTGGCGGCTGTCTGCTTCCGCGGCATCAGGTCAGGCCAGATGTGGATGCTGTCGCCCCCAATCTTGCGCCATTTTTTCAGCAGAGAAGGATGCAGGTGCGGAGTAGCCATGATGTAGTTGACGAGACGGTCGCGAATCCAGGTCTCCACGTCGCAATGGTTCTCTTCGTAGTGAGCCGGACTTCCACTCTTTCGACCTGAGATAGTTACACCAAGCTGCCGGCCTGGCTTTTCGTCAACCAGTGCACGCACTTCGCCAATGAATTGGGTAACGTAGCCTGCTGAGTGAGCCACCCAGCGGGGGTCCTCGACGGAGAGTTTTCGCGGGTCCTGCCCATATTTTTTCTCAAAGGCTCTGACCACAGGCTCCTCGTAGAATACATAAGGTTCGCTGCGATTGAGGTGAATCTGAACTCCGTCGGTACCGTAATCGAGCGTCTCTCTCAAAAGGCTGAGCCAGTACTTGCGGACCTCTGGATAGGCGAGGCTCAAATTGGTGATGGCAACGCCGTCCTTGTTGCGCATCGTCAATTCGCGGTGTTTCCAGTAATTAGGCGCCCACGCAATCGGCGAACGGTTCATCGGAAATTGGGGGCCGATGAACCTCATGCTGGCGAATATCTTCATGCCGTTGTCATGCGCCAGTTTCGTAAGCTCGGCCAGCGGGTCAACCCAGTCGTCCTGCCAGCGATTGTCCTTAGTACCGAGACTGCCTATGCTCGTTTTGTAAACGCAGGAACTGCCCCTGAGGGCGTCGAAGATGAGGATTTTGAAATCTGAATTCGCGAACGGCTCGAACTCATCCTTGAACCACTGCTTCGAGGTGGGATGGAAAGTGTAGGTTCCCCTGGTGTGTCCGGTGTATTGGCCCGTGCAAAAAATCAGTGCAAGTTTACGCGTGTCCTCGCGGGTCTGCGCCTGCTGCCGCCAGTGTTTTTCCTGTTCGTTCAGTGGTTCCATCCTTACGTATGAAAGGTTTGCTATTCTCGCGTGCTCGGGCCGGTTGTAGGGATACGGCATCTGACGAAAGGTCAGAGACTGCCCCGTGAGCTCTGCTGTTTTCCAGTACGCTTCGGTGATTACTTTGTTAATGTCCGGCTCGTCGTCTCCGAACTTGCCCGTGCCGTCTTCATCCACGGTTTTGTGTTCCGGACCGACCCTGCGAAACCCGGCATCTTTGGTCAGCTTTACTTCGAGCTGGCCGTAATTGGAGTCTCCGCGATAGTGGGATTTTGTTTCGTGGATACCGAGGTATATTTTGTAAAGGCCCTTCGCCTCTAAAGCCAGCGTTAACTGCCCGCAACTCTGGTCCGGGCAGGCTGATGCCATGAGGCCCTTGACGCCTTCTGTGGTTTCGTAGTCAACCAGGTGCCAGTGGTCCTTTTCGAAGGTTCGAGAAAGATTCTTCGCAGGCAAACATTTGGACATATCCGCTCTGATGATTGTTCCTTCTCTTGCTGCGGCAGGGGGGGTTGTCTTATTTCCGGCGACTGATGGCATTGGTGTTTTCTGCTGCGCACAGCCGTCAACAGTCAGTGAGGCAGCCAATATCGTACCGGCAGCGGTAGTTTTCAGAAAGTCACGGCGGTTGAGTATTGATTCTTTCATAGCGGAGTCCTCATTTCCATTGCTGAATCGGTTGAATTGTTCTTCCCCTGGGTAGTCTTATTCCACATTTCCCATTCAAACGGCCAAAAAGCATAATTTTTCTCTTACGGCATCAGTAATTCTACACAATTGCCTCTCAGCTTTCAAAGAATTCCTCTACCAAACCGTGGGGGCGTCGCCCAAAAGTAGAAAAGGATTGATGTGAAGAAACCTGGCATATATAATAACAAGGTACGGCAACTTCGTATACAGAAAGAGACAGCCTGTCCTTGCCGTCTTATGCAGACTGTATAATCATTATTGAGCGTATAAATATAAAACAAGAAGGTAAATGTGGCACAGAGATCATTCAAAACAGATGCGAGTTTCTTAGAAAAACTTGCTATTGGTGCTATAGGCACCAAAAGAGTACTCGAGGATTTGGCTCTTCAAGGTCATACTCCTGTTGAATTAGAACGCGGTTCGACCGGGTATAAGATATGGAAAACAATAAAAATCAAGCGAGTAAGGGTACCAGACATTCTCTGTGTAAATTCTGGCATAAGAATAGAATCAAGAGCCAAAACAAAACTCATTATTTCTATGTCGCATTCTTCGGCAGATGAGGAACGAGGCTGGGATTTTGGCCTTAAGAACGATGATTATGTGGCATTAGTTGTATGTGAAAAGAATGGTGAAGAGCCTGTTGATTGGGTGGCTGATGAAAATGTCCAATACATTAAAATAATTGATTTACGTAAAGCTCTTGCAGCTAACAAAGTAATTCAAGAAAAACCTAAAGGATCTCAGGAAGGTTTTGAAACCCGATTGACATGGCCAAGTTCTGTAGCCAGTAGCGAAGGAACAATTACTGAAATTTCCAATAAAATTAAGTTCAAAAGAACATCAGATAACCGCACTATTTCTTTATCATTGTCGAAAAAAGGTATAACTTTAACTCCATGCGTTCAAGAAGGGGAAGTGATAGGGCACTATCAAATATTGGCCTCAGTAACCCCTGTGTTAAAAGAAGTCCCCAAAAGGGAGATTAATCCTGAGAAGTATTACCGGAATTTACTCACGAGCGCATCAATTTCGGATAGATATGGTGCAGCCAAGGCTTATTCATTTTTAAATCGTGAATTTGATAACGCTCCGCTTATAGATAGAATTAATGACAATGCTGAACATATATATGTGAAGTTAGAGACTGCTGCTGCATTAGCAAGGTCAAGCTCGCAATTAGGATATGATTTTATAGAATCAATTCTAAATTCAGACTATTTAGAACATCGCTTAGAAGCGGTTATTATATTAGGCGAGTTGCCTTCCGAAAGGTCTGGACAACTCCTCATACGAGTTCTTACTGATGGAACTCAGCACGAAGAGATAAGAGGCGGTGCCGCTTGGGCGTTAGGGGAATTGAATTTGAAATCAACAATTCCATTGTTGGTCTCTGCCTTTAACGAGGTCAGCTTACCTATCCGAATTGAAGCTGCTCGAAGCCTCAAAAGAATGTGTAGCTCACATGTGAATACAGTTCTCGATTTTTTTCGAGATGCCAGTGAAAATGAACGTCCAGGAATTTCTTGGGCATTAGGGAAATACAGCGAGTGGAATTTCAAAGCCTTGACCGACCGGATTGATCAAGGAAATTTAGATATGCGTCAATGGGGCGCCTATATTATCGGGAGTTCTAATCCAACGCGAATAATCAATGAAATTGAGGAATTGAAACAAAATGACCCGCAATTATATTTTGCTGTAACTGTCCTTTGGAAAATTACGTCAAGTTGGGTCTATCAACTAAAGGAATATTGATAAAGATGTATGAGATTTATTACACAAGATTTGGCCGTGCATATGTAGGCGATTCTAAAGAGTTGTTGGCCTCATTAGATGAGGGTAGTGTTGATCTGGTTATGACTTCTCCACCATTTGCGCTTCAGAGGAAGAAAGAATATGGGAACAAAGACCAAGATGAATACGTTGACTGGTTAATTGATTTTGGTCACTCTATTTTTAGGGTTCTAAAGGAAACTGGTAGCTTTGTTCTCGATCTTGGCGGAGCATATAAAAAAGGGAGGCCTGTACGTTCTCTCTATAATTATAGGGTCTTAATCTGCATGTGTGATGAATGTGGTTTTAATTTGGCCGAAGAATTCTTTTGGCATAACCCAGCAAAACTCCCTTCACCTATTGAATGGGTTAATAAACGGAAAATTCGAGTAAAAGATTCAGTTAATACCGTTTGGTGGTTTTCAAAGTCAGATTTTCCCAAAGCCGATGTTAAGAAAGTGTTGGCTCCTTATTCAGAAAGAATGGAAAAACTGCTTAAAGACCCTGACAGTTTTTATAAACCCAAGAAAAGACCTTCTGGACATGATATATCTAAACGTTTTGGCTCTTCTGCTAATGGTGGTGCCATTCCTCCTAACCTATTGCAGTTTCCAAATACTGATAGTAACTCTCAGTATTTACGGCTGTGCAAAGAGTTATCAGCAAAAAAGCATCCAGCTAGATTTCCAGCAAAGTTACCTGAATTCTTCATTGATTTTTTAACTGATGAAAACGATTTGGTCCTTGATATTTTTGCGGGATCTAATACTACGGGTGAGGTTGCAGAAAAGAGGGGAAGGCGATGGGTTGCATGTGATCTGGATAAGGATTATTTAGCTGGTTCGGCTTTGCGTTTTTTTGAGGAACCGATTAACGAGAAACAGATGAGAATTTTCAAGCAATTAGTAAGTGGTTCTCAGCTTCCAATTGATTTAACCTATATCAAAAGACAGAGAGAACTTTTCGCCCAACAAGGCGCTCCACCTGACCGCTATTCCGCTGCGCTCCATAGCGGCAGGTGAGCTTTAGCCTTCCTTCCATTGCTTCCTTTTGCTGAGTTCTGCTCAGGGGTCCGCTTAAATCCCGCCTTGCGGCAAGTCTCTGTGACGGAGAAAATAGGGACACCAAGCTGTTTCTGTCTTATTTACCATTTCGCTTCGGCTGTATTTATAACCGCCGCGAATATATCTGCTACAGACTCGTTGTATTCCTTGACCGCGGGTCTTTTATGACCTTCGGTGCGTTGCCGAGGGCACCTGTCACGGCGGCGGTTTGCTCGCCAATACTTGTTTGGGTACCTTTTTTGTATGTTCCTATTGGTCTGATGTATATATCATTATTGGTCATTAAAGGGCGTTCCTTTAGAAACGCAAAGCTCGATAAAATATGTCCACGCCTTGTAAGTGCCGTCCTTTTTCATCTTTGTTGGGTAAGCTCACTGCTTCAATAAGCTATTGAACTTTTCTAATACTCTTTCGTGCTCAGAGAGCTTACTAAACTCCGAAAGCCATCTCCTGATATATTTAAGGTCAATCAATTTTCTGTTCTTAATCAATATGTTTTTTACGTCTTCGGCATCGATGGCCCTTGCCGCCAGCATCTTATGAATGATAACGTCTTCGCAAGATGCGAACTTCACCGGATAATCATTCATCAGAACTTTTCTTGCCCTCTCAATCGCCTGCGCTTCGTACGCAGTAAAAGAAAAAATAAAATCCACGCGTATCCTTAATTCTGCCTCTTCTGCGGGAAGCACTTTAGTTTCTTGTGCAAAAGCCTCCGGGTTTTCAGGCAAAAGTTTTAACCCTAATTTTCCGCATACCTCCTCAATCACCAGAAATTTATCCGTATCTACGCCCAGAGTTATATCGATATCTCGTGTCAGCCGTGGCGTTCCATATAACAACACGGCCTGGCCGCCGATAATCATATAAGGAACCTTGTCTGTGTCTAAACGCTCAGCTATCTTTTTTATCAGTTGTTCTATCATGATACTAATCCGTTTATCGCTCTGGCAATCCTCAAATCAATCTCCAGGCCCTCCAGGATATTTTTGGAGTTGATAATCCCTAAAGACACGGCTTCTTTGTGCATCGCTTCATATATAAACAGGGCCTTCTTGTGGGAGATATTTTCCTGCTCGATTAACTTTTGATAGAATTTTTTCAGTTTATCTTCGTTTCTTACCATTATTTGCTTCCAGAATTCCCGAGCCTTGTTCTGCCCTTTGCGGCGCCTTGCCAACAGCCTCATCACAAATAATTATAGCCCAAAACAGCTTCCTTGGCCAATGTTTTCCAACACGGATTCTACATAATGACGGAGTCTCTTCATCGCAGATACTTAATCCTTTCTGCCACTGCTACCGAGCTTCCCGCTCATAGCTGTATCTCTGAAAGGCGCCATGGGGTCATAAAACTCCTTCGTCAAATCGACCGTGTTTATCATTATGCCGGCACAATTCCGTTTTAGCTGTTTGACGATTTTTCCGTCCGGCGAGATAAAGCACGACCCGTACGGGCTGTAGTACCCGCTCGAATTGGCCATACTCACCCAGAAATAGTTCGTCGCCGCCCGGCACTGCATCGTTTGTCGGATGATGTGACTGTGAACGCTCGGCCCCTTCTGCCGCGCGTTGTAAAACGATTGCAAAATACAGCCGACCTTCTCCTTATACAAATGCCGGTAAATCTCCGGAAAACGCACGTCAAAACATATCAGCAGCGAGCACTTGACGCCGTTTATGCTGAAGTACACAAACCTCTTACCGGGCGTGTAATGTTCCAACTCATCCGCCATACAAAATCTCTTGTCGTAACGGTCAGCGATTTTGCCGGCTGGATTTATCAAATACAAGCTGTTGTGCGGTTTGTTGGCCCCCGTCAGTCGATGAACACTGCCCAGCACAATCCAAAGCCGAAGCTTTCTCGCAAGTGCCATAATCTTTTCAGTCTCTTCTCGAAGCAGTTGCCAATCGAAACCTTCGAGTGAATCGAAATCGGCGCCGGCATAACCGCTCAGCGCACATTCGGGAAAATGCGCTATATGCGCCTTTGCCCTGGCGGCCCGCTCCAGGTAACGGCAGATTTGCAGCGCGTTGCGCCTTATCGAACCACTTACGGCAAACTGGCACGTAGCAATCTTCAATATCCCCGCTGCCATCGCTGCTCCTATGCAAGCCCAAGAGTTTCTTCAAGGCCGAAAATGATATTCATATTCTGAATGGCCTGGCCTGATGCGCCCTTAACCAGATTGTCGATGGCCGAGAAGACCACCACCCTGTCTTTCACGACGGTCGCAAAGATATGGCAGTAGTTAGTCCCTGCAACGTCCTTTACCGCAGGACTGCTCCGGAGTATCTGTACAAAAGGCTCATTGCTGTAAAAATCATTGTAGAGCTGCGACAGGTTTTCGCTGTTTAGCTTCTGCTTTTGTTGACAATAGATACTGGAGAGTATTCCCCTGTCGAACGCCCCGGCGTGCGGCTGAAACAGTATCCGCACATCGCCGCCGGCAATCCGGCTTGCAACCTGCTCCATCTCCGGCATGTGCCGATGCGTACCGCTGGCATACGCAAAGAGATTTTCGTTCATATTCGGAAAATGAAACTTGGCTGAAGGGTTTTTGCCTGCACCCGATGCGCCCGTGACGGCATTGACGATAATAGAGCTTGTCTCGACGAGCTGTTCTTTCAAAAGCGGCGCAAGTGCCAGCAGCGCGCCGGTCGGGTAACAGCCGGGGTTGGCGACAAGCTCGGCGTCCTTTATCTCTTGGCGGAAAAAT
>Ga0210003_1000421_pt1 | contig 38424 bp, 24 predicted proteins | sample LantaG_FD_182804 | JGI IMG/M metagenome (GOLD analysis project Ga0210003, IMG submission 182804) | Deep subsurface microbial communities from Baltic Sea to uncover new lineages of life (NeLLi) - Landsort_02402 metaG (SPAdes) (version 2) | ecosystem: Environmental > Aquatic > Marine > Oceanic >...
GTTTTTTTTGCTTCTCTCTCAAATTTGCGTCCACGCCTCTCAAGCCGCCGCGGCCTCCTCCTCTTCCGCCGCGTCCTCCATCGCCTCCTCCTCGGGGACGGCAGCATCAGCATCAGCAGCAGCAGCAGCAGCAGCAGCAGCAGCAGCAGCAGCAGCAGCAGCAGCAGTGGGAGCAGCTTCCCCAGCGCCTCCACCCCCACCTTCTCCTCCTTCGACTTCCTCCACCGGCGCCCACGCCGCGGCTGCCGCCGCCGCCCTCTTCCTCGCCTCCCCCTCCTGCCTCGCCACGCCCCTCGCCACGCCGCGCCGCGCCGCCACGATCCTCGTCGCCAGCGCCGCGGCGTTCAGCGCGACCTCCGGCCTCCCCACGAGCGGCAAACCCAGCCCTCCTTCCTCTACCGGGTCAGAAAGCAGGCGGAGGCGCGCCAGATCGCCTCCTCCGCCGCCGCTGCTAGAGAGGTCGCGAAGGCGCGCGAGCTCCTCTGCCGAGACGGCGAAGAACAGGTGCAGCGTGCGGCGCGGGGCGCCGCGGGCGTTGACGTTGGCGACGGCGGCGGCGGTGGCCGCCCGGGCGGCGGAGGCGTCGTCGTTGGCGGGATCGGCTGCAGCAGAAGAAGAAGGCTCGACGCTCGCGGCCTTGCCCTTGCCCTTCCCGCCTCCTTTGCCCTGACTCGGGGTTGCTCCCGCAGCTGCCGCAGCAGCCTTCTCCGCCGCCCCTCCGTCCCCAGGCAGCTGTCCCGGACCGGCGTCCACGCGAAGCAGCGCCCTGCCCGAATCGTACCCGGAACCCAGCAGGGCGGCGAAGCGACCGAACTCCGCGTCTGCGCCTCCGCACTCGAAGGCAGCGACGCACGCCGCGGCCGCGTCGGCGAGCGCGGCGGCGCGGTCGCAGGCCGCGGCCGGGATCTGCCTCCGCGGCGCGTAGTCGGCGTCCGGGGGAGGGGTTCCCGGTTTGAAGACGGGAGGGGGAGGGTACTGCGGTGGGGGCTGGACGATGGTGTGGGGGCGCAAGGGAGGTGGGGGGCCCGGGACACGCTTGGGAGCTGCAGCAGGAGCGCGGCCGCGTTTCTTCGCAGCAGTGGGTTCGGCAGAGCTCCGCCGCTTTCGTTCGGCCGGAGGCTTGTAATCCCTTCCGCCCTCTTGCTCCCTTCCTTCCTCCTTCACCGCCATCGTCCCCCTCTCCCTCTCGCTCCGGCTGGCGGCCTCGAGGATGTTGGCCATCCTCTCCGGAACCAGCCTCCTTATCCCGGAGGGGCCCGAGCAGGCAGAGGGGGGGAGCCCGACCCTGCGAGCGGCGAGGCGCGAGGCGACGTTGGCGGCCTCGCGGAACCCCGAAAGAGCGGCACCGTGCATCGTCGCGGGGTGCTTGCGGCATGTGGCTTCTCCGCCGAAGAACAGCACGCCGCCCACCGATTCCGCCAGCGTGTCGTAGTCTGCCCCCGAAGCGCCCACGGGGATCGAAGAATAAGCCCCGCGGGCCAGGGGGTCTGAGCCCCAGGCTGTTCGGGCAGCGGCCAGGGGGGCCGGCACGGCGACGCCGCGCGGCTCGAAGATGGCGCGAAGGTCGCGCAGCGCCCGCTCGACGGATGCCGCCGCGGGCTGCTTCTCGAGCTCCGCCGCGGCCTCTCCGGAGACCAAACCCGCAAGGATGGGCACTCCCGCAGTCGCCGTGTAGGAATAGAACAGGAACAAATCCCCTCGGTCGCGCCCTGGGGGGTTGATGCGACCAAACATGTCCCCGGGCCCCCAAAAGGGCGTCGGGAACAAAAACACGACTTTGTTCAAGAGGCCAAACCCGAGTCGGTCGATCGCAGACTGCTTCCTCGGCGACAGCTCGGGAGAAAACTCGATCAGCTTGGACTTTAGGACGCCGAGGGAGGCCGTCACCAGCACGGCGTCCGCGGCGAACGAGCGCCCGTCGGCTGTTCGGACCACTCCCCTGTCGTCGAACGTTTCGATATTCGTCGCCGTCGCGCCATAGACGATGTCGGTGCCTTTCGCCAGAGCTCGAACTATCCTGCCATTGGCACCGGGCAAGAAACAGTGGTCCCCAAGCAGCTCGTGCGGGTCGTCCTGGTCCCAATCCACCAAAGAAAGAGAGGAGGCGGGCGCGGCGTTGGCGAACTCGAGGTTGGCGAGATGCCAGTGGAACAGCCTCTCCTCGCACTCTGCGAGCTGTTGCGAGGTCATCGGCGGGCCGAAGAGCTCTTCGCGCTGGGCAGCCTCGGCGGCGCGGGAGGCGGCGGCGGCCTTGCTGCTCTCGAGGGCCAGGGCGGTGATGGTGTCTGCCGCGGCGGCGTCGGCCGTTGCGGCAGGAGGAGCAGGGGGAGGAGAAGGAGGAGGAACGGGAACAGCAGCTTTGTCGTCGCCGTTTTCGGGCGCGGCGGCGGGGGCAGCAGGAGCAGGAGCAGCTTCCGGCTGCTTCTCTGCTGCTGCTGCTCCTCCGTTGGCCGCGGGGGCTTCCTCCTCGGCGGGAGCAGCAGGAGCAGCGGGGGCCTCGGGAGCAGCAACAGGAGCAGCAGCAGCAGCAGCAGCAGCAGCAGCGGCGGGAGCGGCTTCGGGGGCAGCAGAGGGCTCCTTCGATTTCTCCTTCGATTTCTCCTTCGCCTTCTCCGCTTCCGCTTCCGCTTCCGGCACCGCTTCCGGCGCCGCCTCCGCTTCCTTCGACTTCTCCTTCTCCTGCGCTTTCGCCCCGCCCTTCTCCTCGCCCTCGTCCTCGTCCGCCCCCATCATCAGCGCCGCGGCGGCCTCGGCCTCGGCGGCGGCTCTCTCCTCGTCGTCTTCGTCGTCGTCCTCCTGCTCAGCTCGAGCCCCTCCTTTCCCTTGCTCCGCCTCCTCCTCCTCTCTCATCGCCTCCTTCTCGGCCCGGACTCTTTCCCTGTCCTCCGTCCACAGCCGCTCCAGCGCGTCGCCCAGCGTCAGCCGTGCCGCCTCTTCGGGCGCCAGCGTCGCCCTCAGAGAGTCGCACGCGTCCAGCAGCGAGTTGTAGGCCGCCTCCACCTCGCCGTCGGCTTCTCGAGGGGCCACGCGGCCGTCGGGGAGCATCAGAGGGACGTGGTCTGCGCCGCTCACGATCCTGTGCAAAGGAGCCCCCAACTGCCTCGCCAGCGCTGCGAGCGGGTTGCCGTCGATTCCAGTCAAGATCGAGCCGCCCAGGTCAGCGGCCCCTCGCAGCACGGTCCTGCCGTCTGACGAAAAGGGCTTCGAGGCGTCGCCGCCGTCGAGGACCGCGGCGTGGACTCGTCCCCCGGGGCGCGCGTGCCCCTCGAGGACGAGGACCCGGTGGCCCGAGCGGCGGAGCTGGCGAGCTGCCGTCAGACCGGCCACGCCGGCGCCCACCACGATGACGGAGCCCCTCCACCCGCCCTCGGGAGGTTTGTCCCCACCGGGGAAGGAGGCGCCGGCCGGGGCGTCGAGAGAAGTGTCGCTGAGGTCGTTTGGGGTGTTGTCGTCGTCGTTCTCGTTTTTGTTTTTGCTGCCGTTTTCATCCACTTTCATCATCCCTGCCGCGGCGCTGCTCCCCTTCACGGCCCTGTCGATCCCGAAGTTGATAAACCCGTGCGCGTCCAGGAACCGCCACGCCGCGGCCACCAAGGGAGCCCCGCGCTGCGTCGTCCCTTCGAGCGCCGACGCCAGCGGCAGCGCTACCCTCACGTCTCGCCTCCAGAGTCCCAAAACGCGGTTCCGAGCCCTGGCGTATGCGGCGACGGAGGCCCCCTGGGGCAAAGCACCAGAGGCCACCTCGTCGTCCGCGAGCGCCGAGGGGGGGAAGCCCAGCGCGAAGCCCGTGGCGGCGTCGAGGGCGACGTCGTCCGGGCCCGAGGAGGGGGCCACGGGGGTGAAGAGGCCCGAGACATTGACCGACGAGATCGGGATGACCTTTTTTTGTTTTTGTTTTTAGAGAATGTTTTATTGTTGTTTTGCGGGTTTCGATTGATTTGGTTTTTGGGTGTGAGATTGTGAAGACACGAAAGAAGAAGCGGAATCGAGGAAAGAGAGAGAGGGGAAGAAGAAGAGGCGCGCGAGAGAGAGAGGAGAAGAGAAGAAAAGAGAGAGAGCAATGGGGACAAAGGGATCGGCGGCCGAGGCAAGCAAGCAAAGGCGAGATTCGGGTTTTTTCTGCTCTCGACACCTCATCCCTCTCTCTCGACTCCATCGCCAGCCGCGCCCGCTCGCAACCGCTCTTCGCTCCTGTTCTCGAGCTCGATAGATGCCACACATCGCATGCAATCGATCGCCGTCGAGAAGAAAGCAAAAAGAGCACTGAAAGGAGCACAAACGGCGCGATGAGGCACCCGCGACCGAAGCTGCGATGCCGGGTCGAGGTCGACGTCGCTCGCTCCCTGCTGCTCTCCGAAAGAGAAAAAAACCCGAAAACGATGGCTCCCCTTCCTCTCTTCCTCTTCTTCTCCCTCGCGCCTCGCTCCTCTCTCCCTCTCTCCCTCCCCTTCATCCCGACCAAATTACGCACCTGCCTGCCGCTGGGGCCCAGCACCGTCTCCACGGGCCCGCCGCCGCCGCCGCCGCCCTGGTTCTTGGGAGGGCGGCCGCGCCTGCCGCCCTTGGGCCTCTGCTCGCCATCGCCGTCGTCGCCGTCGCTGCCGTCGTCGTCCGACTCCTGATTGAATAGCGCCTCCCACGCGAGCTCGTCGTCGCGGTAGGAGACCTGCTGCGGCCTGGCGCGAAGGGAGCGCCTGGAGCCGCCGGCGTTGTCGTCGGCGGGGGCAGGGGCGTTGTTGTCGCCCTCGGCCGCGGGGGCGTCGGAAGAAGCTGGAGGAGGAGGCATCGCGATCACTCTTCTTCCTCTCTCTCAAGAAAAACAAATGTGGACGAATTCGGGTTTTTTTTTCGTTTTTCGTTTTTCATGTTGGGTTTTGCAAGTGCTGGAGTTTTTACAAGTTTTCTCTCTCTCTCTCTCTCTCTCTCTCTCTAGCGCCCGCGAGGGGCGTCGTCGCCGTAGGTGGCAGCGTCGTCCTCATCATCGTCATTGTCGTTTTCAGGAAGAGGAACAGGAGGAGGAATCGCAGAAGCAGCAGCAGCAGCAGCAGCAGCAGCGGAGCTTCCTCCTCCTTGCTCTCCTCTTCCACCTCGGCCACCTCCTCCGCCGCGCTGGCCTTGCCTCCTTCTCCCGGCCTCATCTTCCTCCTCCTTCATCGCCACGGCCACCACCTCCGCCGCGGACCAGGGGGAGCCGTCGCCCGAAGGGAAAGAAGAGCTCGATGAAGAGGGATCCAGAGAGAGCAAGACGCCGAGCGGAGGCAGGCGCGCCGCCGCATCGAGCCCGCTGTAGCAGCTCGAGACCAGCAGCAGGTCGACGGGGGCTCGAAGCAGCGCCTCGGGGCTCGTGAAAGCGGTAGAAGAAGAAGTGGGAACAGAGAGCTCGAGCGAGACCTTTTCCGCTTTGCCGTCGCCGCCGAGGACCACTTTCGTCTTCCCCTTCTTCCCTCCTGCTCCTCTTCCTCCTCCTCCTCGCCGGGTCTGCAACAGCGTCCTCCCTGCGCCGAGCCTCTTGCCTGTTCCCTGCTCGTCGATCCCACGGTCCGCGGCGACCGCCAAAAGCTCCCAGGCCTCGTAGCGGACCTCTGGGCTCCGCGGCGCGACGGCGCGAGGGGGACGAGGAGGAGCGGAAGCGGGAGCGGGAGCGGGAGCGGGAGCGGAAGTCAAAGAAGCCTCGACGACGGCGGCGACGCTCCGGCCACGAGCGACGGCGACCTCGACGACGACGACGTCCCTTTCCTTCCTCACCTCCGCGACCCGCCACGACAGCGTCGGGGCCGGCAGGCGCGCCGCGGCGGCCGCGGCCGAGGCCGAGTCCCGCGGGGAGAGCGTCGTCAGCCCCGAGAGGGCCGCGGCGCGCCTCTGCAAGAGGTCGGGGTCGGATGCCAGGGACAGCCAGCGAGGAATGACGGCGGCGGCGGCGGCGGCGGCAGCAGCAGAAGAAGAAGAAGAAGAAGAAGAAGAAGAAGAAGCTCTCTCCTTCTCCTCTCCCGCTCCTTCCTCGACCGCCCTCGCCAGCGCCGCGCCCGTCCTCCTGTCGCCGCAGAGCTGCTTGGCCGGTGCGTCGTCGGGCCACAGGCCCTGGCAGAGGCACTGGCGGAGGACCAGGGCCGCGAGCGCGGTCTCGGCGGCTCGAGGAGAGCCCTCCGACGGCGAAGACTGCGGCGGCGAAGACGGAGACGAAGAAGAGACGGCGATCTCGGCCGCGGCGGCGGCGAGCCTCGAGACGACGCCGAGGCACCTCCGCGCGTCCGCAGCAAAGTCCAGCGACGGCCACCTCTCGACCCTGCACAGGCAGCCCTGGACCAGCAGCGAGGCCTTGGCCGCGACGGAGTCGAGGGGCGTCCCGGGAGGGGAGACGCCCCAGCGGCAAGAGGAAGAGTTTGAAGAAGAAGAAGAAGAAATAGAAGAAGATTTTGAAGAAAAAGACGAAGACGAAGAAGAAGCAGCGAGGGCGGCGACGAGCCTGTCGTCACCGTGCCTGACCTGCAGCGCGCCTTCCCCCCCTCCCCCTCCCCCGCGGGACAGCTCCGGGGAGGTGGTGAGGAGGTCGAAGAGCGCCCTGAAGCGCCTCGAGTGCAATGGCCGCTGCTGATTCGGCGGCGGAGAAGGGACCGCCGCCGACGACGACGCAACCGCGAGCAGGCCCCTCCCTAGCGCTGCCGCCGCCGCGAGGCCGAGGCGCCACCTCGCCGCCACGCGCCCCAGCTCCGTCGCGGCGACCTCGCTCGTGCCCTTCGGGTCATCTCCGAGAGGAGAGAGCCCGGAGATGAGCCCTGCGGCGGAGAGCTGCCTCAGGGCGCGTTCGGCGACGGACGAGAGGTGGCGGGCGAGGTCGGCGGCGCTCGGCGCTGGCGGCTCGCAGTCGCCATCGTCGCCGTCGCCGTCGCTCGCTCCCGCTCCTTCTCCTTCTCCTCCTCCGGCCTCCAGCCCGTAGTAGGAGGGGTTTTTGAGCAGCCTGCGGTAGTAAAAAGTCCAGGTCAGGAAGTCCACGGCGCCCTGGCGGGAGCGGACCGAGCCCGCGGCGACCTCTGCGAGAAGGGCGTCGGCGAAAGCAGACGAGGAGGAGGAGGAAACAGATGGCGACGACGAAGATGACGACGACGGCGAAAACGCACTCGCTCCCCCGACCACCACCTCCTCCTCGGCCAGAGCGCTCTCCAGCGCCAGCGGCTCGCATAGGAACTTTTTGTAGAAGGCCTTCTTCGGCTCGGCCACCATCACGACGGCGACCCCGGCAGGAGGAGGAGAAGAAGAGGCGGAGTTTGAGGAAGAAGGAGGAGAAAATGAAGAAGAAGAAGAAGAAGAACAAGAAGAACAAGAAGAGGAAGAAGAGGTTCCGGCGCGTCCCATCATCCTCAACACGTCCGCGATCGGCAGATCGACGTACCCTCCTTTAGCCCCATCATAAACCTCCGTGCCCTTGACGACGACCAGGCGGACGGGGATTCCCGTCGGCAGAGGGATCGAAGAGACCGAGGTGGCGACCACGACCTGGATCTTGCCTTCCTTAAACAAACGCTCGACTGTACCGCGGTCGCCCGAGCAGAGGCCGTCGTGGTGCAAGCCCACGCCGAAGGCCAGGCAGTGCCGCAGCGTGGCGTCGCGCACGGTCGCCAGGGCCAGCTCGAGCTCGCCCTCGGACTGCATCTTGAGGAAGCGGCGCGGGTCGTCGGCCGCGGCGGCGCAGCCGATGAGGTCGAGCGCGGTGAGGCGCGTCTGCCGGCGCGACGAGACGAAGACGACGACGCCCGAAGAGGCCGAAGAGGCCGAAGTGTTTCTTCCCTCGCCACCGTTCCCTGCGGCGTGCGCCACGATGGCCGAGTAGGTCGGCCTGTTCATCGAGGCCATGCGCGGGAGGTAGTGCCTGCCCGGGTATCCCTGGATGTGGGCCTCGAGCGGGAGCGGTCGGGCAGAGGGGGCGAAGTTGAACAGGAAAGGGTTGTTGGACTTGGAGTTGGAGGCGGAGGAAGAAGAAAACGTCGAAGACGAAGAAGAGGTCGAACTTTTCTCCCCGACGCCGAGCCAGGCCGCGAGGTCCTCTGCGTTGGCCAGAGACGCCGACAGCGCGACGAAGCGGATCTTTGAAGGCGAGGAGGAAGAGGCGGAGAGGCGCCTTGCCCTCGAGACGACGGCCTCGAGGAGAGCGCCGTTCCCTCCGCCGCCGCCGCTCCCGCCGCCGCTGCCACTCCCTCCCTCTGCGGCGCCTCCACCGCCGCCGCCGCCGCCGCCGCCGAGCAGGTGGATCTCGTCGAGCACCATCAGCTCCACGCGGCGCAGCCACGAAGACGCGCTGTTTCCTCCTCGCGTGGCCGCGTCCCAGGCCCCCGGGGTGGCGACGGCGACGTCGGCGGAAGCCAGGAGCGGGGAAGAAGAAGAAGATGAAGAGTCCCCTTCGTCGGAGAGCTCGACGAGACGGAAGCCGAGGCCAGAAGAAGAAGAAGAAGAAGAAGAAGAAGAAGAAGAAGAAGAAGAAGAAGGGCCCGAGGAGCTCGAAGAGCCGAAGAGCCCGCGCGCCCTCCAGTCTTCTGCGCGCTCCCTCGCCAGCGCCCGCATCGGCGTCAGGTAGACCGCGATCGGAGAAGACGAAGGAGAAGAAAGAGAAGAAGAAGAGTTCGACTCTTTCCTGTTTTTCTTGCGGAGCAGCCTCAGGATCGCGAGCTCGGCCGCGACGGTCTTCCCCGAACCCGCCGGCGCGCCCAGAAGCACGCTCTCGTCGCGGTGGTAGAGCGCGTGGAAGGCCTGCGTCAGCACCGGGTTGAAGTGTGTGAAGAAGGACGAGCCGTGAGAAAAGCACTTTTCGGCCTCGGGCCAGTCGAGCGCCGAGAGGGGGAGCGGGTCGATGCTTCCGCCGCCGCCGCCGGCCGCCGAGGAGGAGAGCAGCAGCTCCGTCGGCGGCGAGGGCGGCGCCGGCATCCGCAGCGCCCCTCGGAGCTGCAGGGGCAGGACCACCTCCGCGCCGGCCCACTCGTCCGACAGGGCTCGGACGTAGTAGTTGGTGGGCAAAGGGTCCGGGGCAGGGAGGGTAAAGACGAGCGTCGTCGCGGGGTCGAGGGAAGAAGAGGAGGTCGAAGAAGAAAAGTCAAAGTCGTCGTCGGCGTCGTCGGCGTCGCCGTTGTTCAAACCTTCGCTCTTTCTCCTCCTCGCCGCCTCCGCCTGCACCGCCACCTTCTTCGTCATCGTCCACAGCTCCGCGTGGTGCAGCCTCGTGCCCTCAGAATCCTCGACCCACACGTGCCATCGCAGGCTCCCGCCGTGACACCTGTCGCTCCACTCGAAGCAGGGCACGAGAGAGAGCGTCAGCCGGACGACGCCACGCGTCAGGGGCTGCAGCTTGCCCGACAGCTCCAGGTGCGGGAAGCGGCGCACCGCTGCCGCGACCGTCTCCCCGGCGGCGGGGTGGCGGAGCATGGCGCCGATCTCCGAGGCGGAGGCGTCGGCGAGCACGTCGAGCGAGATCGACCTCTCCTCGAGCTTGCTGAGGATTTCGTCGCTGATCGCCCAAGAAGACGAGGACGCGTTTCGGCCGAAGAAGCGCTTTCCTCCTCCGCCTCCGCCGGCGAGCCTCTGCGCGTGCGCCTCCACCTGCCTCAGCGGGTGCTGGTGCGGCCACAGCCTCGCGTCGAACGCCTTGCAGAACGATAAGGCGAGCTCGGCGGCCCCTGGCCACCCGCGGCGGACCAGGATCTCGAACGCGGCGCGGCAGAGGCGGGGCGCGTTGGCGGCGACGTAGTTGGAGTCCGCGACCAGCGAAAAGGCGTCGGGGCGCGCCCTGCTGACGTAGGCCTGGAGGAGGACGGAGACCTTGCCGTGTTTGGTGGCCGTGGCGGCGACGCCGCGGCCCGCGGTGGCGTTGGGGCCGGAAGAAGAGGAAGAGGAGGTCGTTGTGACTTTGCTGTAGAGGTCTTCTCCGGCATCGCCGTAACGACTTGTCATTTCTTTTCCCTTTTCTTTGTCCTTGCTCCCTCCTCCACCTCCTGCCCGGACGTCGAAGGGGCACGCGTCCCTCGCCAGGTCCTCCAGCTCCGCTGCCTCGTCGTCCCTCAGCGCCACGTTCTCGAACTCTGAGGAGCGGGACAGCATCGCAAGGAAGTCGGCCTCGGTCATGTTTGGTTTCAGGCACTCGGACCAGGCGACGACCGACGCGGCCGAGACGTAAAAGTGGGAGGCGATCCGGCCCAGCTCGGTGGCGTGCAGCGCCCCGCTCCTCGCGTCGAACCGCACCATCCTGCATTCTTCTAATTGCTTCGCCGCCTCGGAGATGAGGGAGCGGCGGCGGGCCTCCAAGCGAGGGTCGGCGGCGAGCTCGGCCCAGGTGATCCCGTACGCGAGCGGGTTGCGCAGCATTCGAACAAAAAGATAAGTGTAGCTCAGCCAGGCAGAGCCCTCCGCCACGGTGCTGACCGTGCCCAAGACCACCTCAGCATTTAAGTTGTCCACTAACCCGGCGACGAAGCGGGACTCGATGGGTGCCTGGTGCGTCAGCATCGATAAGAAATGAGGGAGCTCTTCGCTGGTGGTGATGATCGAGGCGTCGCCCGAGGTGTCAAACTGCGGCCTCCCCGCTCGACCGAAGATCTGCTGCACATCCAGTAATCCCAGCGACGTGAAGCCTCCGGCCTGGGGGTCGTAGAGCTGCGTCCCTTTGATGACGACGCAGTGAGCGGGCAAGTTGACGCCCCATGCCAGCGTGGCGGTACAACACAGCACTTTGACGCACCCCTCGCTGAACAGCCGCTCGACGAGCGAGCGGTCGGCGCGGAGCATGCCTGCGTGGTGTAAGCCGACTCCGGCCCCCGCCACCTCCTGCAGCTCCCGGTCCCTGGATTTAGCGAGGTCCCTCGCGGCCAGGGAGGCGCGCGGGTTGAGTTCGGGAGGGGCCTGGGAGGTGTTTCCATCGCCGTCTTCGACTTTCCGGACAGCGAGCGTCGCCCCGTCGAACAGCGCCGCCTCCCCTCGGGCGCGCGCTGTCGTCAGCAGCGCGCGCGCCGTCTTTCCCGTGTCCTTCCTCGAGTGCACAAACACCATCGCCTGGTGCCCGTCCTTGAGGGCCTGCGACACGCGATCGTAGGCGACGTCGTCCATCTGCTGCCGCTGCTGCTGGTGGTTCTTGGTCGAGATCCCCACGAAGGTCATGTCGAGAGGGACGGGCCTGAAGCGAGCGTCGAAGTGGAAGACCCCTGACCCGACAGGCGCCCCCAGGAACGCGGCGACGTCACGGTGGTTGGGCAGCGTGGCGCTGAGCCCGACGACGCGGATGACGACCTGGGCCGCCTCTACCGCGCGGTGCGTGCGAGCGACGAGCGTCTCGATCACTGCCCCGCGCTCGTCGTTGAGCAGGTGGACCTCGTCGATGATCAGCAGGCGAACGGCGGAAGCGGCGCTCCCGCCGCTGCTTGCACCCGCCCCTTCCCCTCCTTTCCGGGTGACGACGTCCCACTTTTCGGGCGTGGTGACGATCATGTTGGTCTCCTCCATCTCCCTGCGAGACAGCTGCGTGTCGCCCGTCAGCTCCCGGACTGTGAGGCCCAAGGGAGCGAGGCGGCGGGAGAAGGCGGCGGTGACTTCGGCCGCCAGGGCCTTCATCGGTGCCACATATACCACTTTCACGTCGGCCTTGCGGACGCGGAAAGAAGGTTGAGAGGGTTGTTGGGGTTGTTGGTTTCTGTTGCTGCTGTTGTTGTTGCCGCCGCCGCCGCCGCCGTTGCGACCTCGACCGAAACCGTTCCCCCCACTTCCTTTCACTTCTTCGAGATGCGCCCCGCACTCCCGCAGCACCGCCAGCATCGCGATGTTGGTCTTCCCGGCCCCCGTGGGAGCACAAACGAGAAGGTTGACGTTGGATTGAAACGCTGCGGGGAAGATGCGGGACTGGATCCGATTCAGCGAGCTCATGCCGGCGAAGGCCGGTTGCGCCCAGGGCGGTAAGGCAGAGACGGGAACCAGGGGCTCCTCGGAGTCCGGGGGGAGCTTGTCCCTCGGGGCCGGGACACGGATCTCCTCGTAGCCCTTGCGGGCGATGCGGGTCGTCCCCACGGGAAGTGAGCGCGCGAGAGAGGAATTCGAAGAAGAATTCCCGTCGGCGGCGGCGAGGACGAGGCCCCCAGGCAGCGTCAAGGGGTCCCTCGCCGCGGCGTCGGCGGCGGCCTCGGCCTCTGCCAAGGCGTGGACCCCTCGGGAGGCGATCCAGGCGATGTCCTGGTCGGTGCCGCCACGGGCAGCGGAGAGAAGCGCGGAAGCTGCCGAAGAAGAAGAAGAGGCGGCTGAAGAAACGGGGTCGAGGTTGAGAGAAGAAGAAGAAGCGCTCTTGCCTGCTTTGCGTGAGGCCTTCCGGAGCGCCTTTTCGACGGCGCGCTCTGCCGCCGTGGCCACCGAGATCCCGGCGCCGACGGAAGGGCCTTGGGATGAAGTGAAAGCAGAAGCAGCGGCGGCCTCGGACTCCTCCAGGGCTTCCTTTTCGGCGGCGGCCGCCGCGGCGCGCGCCGCCGACGCCAGCGCCCTCAAACCCGCCGCCAGCGGCCTCCGCCTCTCGACCAGCTCCTGGATCGCGTCGAGGGCGTCCTCCCCGCCGATCAGCTCGAAGAGCTCCGAGGCGAGCCTGTCGTCGGAGGTCGAGGAGGCGGGTTCGAGCACCAGGCGCGCGACGGCGGTGGCGAGGGCGTCGGCGTCTTCGGAATTAGTAATGCCGCTGCTGCCAGTCGCTCCGTTGCTGCCGCCGCGGCGCTGCGCCTTGGCAAGCCACGACCGAAGCCAGACTGCTCCCAGCGGCGGCGGCTTCGACCTCTTGGGCGCCAGAGGGTCGTCGACGCCGTCGTCTTCATTACACTCATCAAAGGCGGCGGAGGCGCGCGCGGCCTCCTCGTCGCGCTCCCGCCGGCGGGTCGCCGCGGCGGCCTCGGCGCCCGCCAGCGACGCAGCGAAGAGCGCCGACGGAGGAGGGAGAGGTCGGGACGAAGAAGCAGACGAGGAAGAAGATGCTCCCGCCTCCGCCGCCGCGGCTGCTGTCTTTCTCGCGCCGGACCAGAGCTCGAGGGCGCCAGAAGAGGAGGAGGAGCTGGCGGCGGAGAAGGCGAGGTCGGCGCCCCAGAAGGCCGGTGTTGACGACGAAGAAGAGGTCGAAGGCAAGTCGTCGACGTCGTCGAGCATCATCGTCGACGCCGACGCCCCCAGCGAGGAGAGAGCCCTGGCCCTCTCCATCGACGCCCGCTCCAGGTCAAACTCGGCGCCGCCGACGAGTGCGCTCAGGACCCTTGACAGGCGCTGCGGGGGCTGGGGAAGGGACGGTAAAGAGGTGTAGGGAGAGGAAGATAGAGAGAGAGAGAAACAGAGGTGAGTTTTGAAGGCATTGGCTTGATCGACGAGTTTTTCGTTCATTCTACTCTTTCTTTGTCTCTTCTTCCCTCACCCTGCCCGCCGGAGAGCCTCCATCGCCCATCGTGAGCAGAGTAAAATAGAGCAGCCAAGAGCGTAGAAACAGTTGCAGAGAAAAAACAAAAGAGAACGCGTGAAAGCACTCCCAAAAAAAGGAGGAGGCGTTTTTTGTTTTCTGAACTTTTTTCTCTCTCTTTTTTTTCTTTTTTTTCATTCGACCCCCACTCTCTCTCTCTTTCTCTTTCTCTTCTCGCCCCTCGCCAAACACACACAACGACTTGCGATTCAAGAAAAACAAACACACACACAACGACGATGATGATGATGATGATGATGATGATGATGATGATGATGACTCCTGCGCTCTAATCAGAAAAGAAAAAGCATTCATTCAGCTCCCTCCTCCAGAAATCCACCTCCCAAACGGGCCGCGTGCCTTCAGAGGTTCCCCGGCCGCAAACGCGCGCCCTCCCGCCTTCGCCGCGACCTGCTCCGTCGCCGACCTCTCCCCCACCGCATGCGCGTGCGCGTTGACCCTCGCCGCGTGCGCCCTCTCCGCCGCCCTCGCCGCGATGCCCTCGGCGGCCGCCGCGGCCCTCTCGACGCCGCGGCCGGCCGCGCGCTCGGATTTCAATGCGCCGGCCTTCACGGTCCGGTCCAGCAGCGCGCCCCAGTCCGCGGAGACGCGGTCGCGGAAGTCGTTCCTGCCGTCAGAGGAGCCCAGGACGACAAGCAAGTAGCCGGAGAGGCCGGAGAGGAGGACGCGGGCCAGAGCAGCCCTGGTGACGACGGCGACGGTCTCTCCGTTGGTGCGCCTCTCTCCCGGGAAGCCGAACGCGCGTCCCAGGGGCGTGAAGAGCTTCGACCAGAACGAGGCCGGCTTGGAAGAGGAGCGCTGGACTCGGTAGCGGTGGCCGGTAGCGCGGTGAAAGGCCCCTTCCTCGGAGTCGGAAGGGGAAGAAGAGGAAGGCGAAGACGAAGAAGAGAAGTCGCGGCCGTGGCGGCGGCGGCGAGACTCTGCCTCTTGCTGCTGCTGCTGCTGCTGCTGCTGCTTCCCGTGCCCGACCCCGATAGCGCGTCCAAGGAAGGAGCCCTTTTGCTCGACAGCGCGGGCACCGCCGACGACATGGCGGTGGCGGCGGCGGCGAGAGAGCTCTGCAAAGCCTCCTCCGTCGTCGCTCTCTTCTCCTCCTCTCGACCTCCTCCCCCTCCTCCTCGCCGCTGCCAGCAGCTCCTCCTCGCGGAAGTCCTCGAAGCGCGCCGAAGAGGCCGACAGCATGCCAGAGACGCCCGTGCCGAGCAGCAGGGCTCGGAGCTGGCGCAGCCTCGAATTCGGGTGCTGCTGCTGCTGGAACGTCGAGGAGGAGGAACTCGAAGAAGAGGAAACCCCGATCCCTCCTCCTCCTCCTCCTTCGAGCACGCGAGCGCCGCAGACGACAGGCACGACCAGGCGCGCCGCGGAAGCCCCGAAGCCGTTGACCTCGAAGCCTGCCGCGGCCAGTGCCTCGCGCGAGAACGGGAAGGGGGCTTCGCCGCTTCCGACGACACTTCCGAAGCTCATTCCTCCGCCTCCACCGCTTGCTCCTCCACCGAAAAGCGCCCTGCGCACCGCGCGCTGCGTAACCTCGAGCTCGCGCGCCGTCATCGCGTCGGCCTTGGCCAGGACCGGGACCATCGGCACGAGCTCCGAGAGCGCGCGGAAGGCCGCGCGGTCCCGCGGGCCTGGGCGCGCGTGCGGCGGGAGGAGGAACAAGGCCACATCGAAGAGCGGCGACGACGCCGACGATGAATCTCGTTTCTTCCTGCCGCGGCGCGGCGAGGAGTCCGCCTCCAGCGCGCGTGCGTAGCAGCTCCTGAGGGCCGGGAGCACGCTCGAGGACCCCGATGAGGCGCAGGAGATGAGGACGCGTACAGATTCCGAGAGCGTCGCCGAAGCCGCGACGGGGAGCAGCAGCTCCTCGTCTTCTTCTTCTTCTTCTTCGATCTCTTCTTCTCCTCCCTCTTTTTCCTTCTTCTCAAGGCCCTGAAGCAGCGCGCGAGCCAGTGAGCGCTTCCCGGACGCGGCGGGCCCCACGATGACAATGCGGAGGGTAGCCGTCTGGGGCGGCAGGGAGGGGTGAGGAGGAGGCGGAGAAGGAAGGTGAGCGGCAGCGGCTGCGGCAGGAGCGGCTTCGGCGAAAGAAGGAGTGGCGAACAGCGGCTCTCCTGGCAGGGCTGTCGCGAGCGGCGTCGCGGGAGAGGACGCGAGCGTCGGCACCATCGGGAGCACGGAAGCCGGGGTCGAGGGCACGGTGGCGGGCAGCGAGGCGAGAGGCGTCGGCGTCGGCGTCGCCGTCGCTGCTGACGACGGGCCGGCGACGAGAGCCGGCGCTTGCGAAGTCATCGTTGCCGCTGCTCCTGCTGGGAACGCCACCCCCGCGTCCGAGGGCTTGGCCGACGACAACACAGGCTGCTGCTGGGCCTCGTCGTAGGGGGAAGGCTGTGGTTGCTGCATGTTGTTGTTCCTGTTGTTGAAAGGGAAAAGGAGAAGAAGGGAAAAGTGGACGGGCGAAAAAAAATCAAAAATCAGAAAGAAAAAAACGAAGAAGAGGGCGAGAGAGATGCCGCCGCCGCCTCTCCTCCTCTTCGCCTCCCGCGGCGTGCGCTCGATGTCGCTGCTCCGATCCTGCCTCGCTCCTCATCAGCACAGGGGATATTCGTCGACGACACCACGCATCCGGTCCCCGCCTCCTGTTCAGATCTGCTCGCAGCGGCGGAGAGCGCACGCCGTCGTCGCCGCTTCAGCATCGAATCGGGTTGCCGCAGCCGACGGCGGCGATTCGTCGACCTCGACCTCTTCTTCGACCCGCTCTCATCCTCCTCCTCCTCGCCCTCTCCCGCCACCGCCGCCGCCGACCTCCGCCTACGTCCACCTCCCCTTCTGCGTCAAAAAGTGCTTCTACTGCGACTTCCCCGTCCGTGCTCTCGGGGAGGCGGGAGCGCAGAGCCTGTTGCCGAACGATGAAGGCAGAAGTCGAGCCCTGCCGGAGGGGGTCGCCTCCTATCTCGAGACGCTGCTCTCCGAGATCGAAGCCACCGCCCCCCCCGCTGTCACGTCCCACCCACCTCCCCCTTTACAAACGATCTCCTTCGGTGGGGGCACCCCTTCCTTGCTTCCTCCACCGGAGATAGCCAGGATCGTCCAAGCCCTGTCTCGCAAGTTTGGAGGATTGGCAGAGAACGCGGAGGTCTCTCTCGAAGCCGACCCTGGAACGTTTGATTCTGAATCCGTCGCGGGGTACGTCGCCGCGGGCGTCACCCGCCTTTCCGTCGGGGTGCAGTCCTTCAGCGGCGACATTTTGAAAGGGTGCGGGCGGTCTCATGGGCTGGAGGACGTCGAGAGGGCGCTGGAGGTGGTGGCGGAGGCGCGGCAAGGAGGTCGAGGAGGTCGGGATTCGAAAAAGACGAAATCACTCGCCTCGTGGTCGCTCGACCTTGTCGCGGGCTTGCCGGGCCTCGACCTCGATACCTGGAGGGAGACGCTGCGCCGGGCAGTCCGAGCGGGGCCCGACCACGTGTCGGTCTACGACCTGCAGCTGGAGGCGGGGACGCCCTTCGGGGACGCCGCGGCGCGGCTGGAGAGCGCCGCGAGGAGGAGCGAGGAGAAGAGCCAGAAGGGAAAGAAAGAAGCGGCTAAAGACGGAGAAAACAACAACAGCAACGACAGGTCAAAACTCTTCTCGCTCCCGGGCCCGTTGCCCCCCGAGGACGACGCCGCCCAGATGCTCCGCGAGGCCTCTCGCGTGCTCCGAGAAGCCGGCTACGTTCGCTACGAGGTGTCGAACTACGCCAGGGCGGAGAAGAGAACCGGAAACGGAGGTGAAGGAAACGGAGGTGGAAAAGGTGAAGGAAAACAAGAGGAGCTCGAAGAATCGAGTCACGAGTCGAGGCACAACAGGGTCTATTGGAGGGGCGACGAGGATTACTATGCTTTCGGCCTCGGGGCCTCTTCGCGCCTGCAGGGTATCCGGGTGACGCGCCCAAGGTCGATGAGGGCCTACTCGAGGTTCGTGGAGGAGCTGGCGCGGAGAGGGGACGGCGTCCCGAGGGAAGAAGACGGAAGGTTTTCGGACCCGGGCTCGAAGAGCTCGAAAAACAGCTCGAGCTCTTCTGTTTCGACTTCTCCTCCTCGTGCTGCTCTTTCACCTCAACCCCCTCCGACTCCGACGCCGCGGGACGTTCTTTTAGAAGTCGTCATGCTCCGCCTGCGCACCAGGGAAGGGCTCGACCTGCGCGAGGTGGCCTCGAGGTGGGGGGAGGGGGAGGCGAGGGCCGTGATGGAGGCGCTGGCTCCGAGCGTCGCCGCAGGGCTCGCCGCCGAGGAAACAACTGAAAAATCTTCGTTGTCGTCGTCGCCTTCTTCTTCTTCTTCTCCTGTCTGGCCGGTGGTCAGGCTCACGGACCCGGAGGGCTTCCTGGTCAGCAACAGCGTGATCTCGGACGTGTTTGTGGGGCTGGACGCGGTGGGAGAAGAAGAGGGGTAGGAAGGGAGGAGGAGAAAAGAAAAAGGAAGTTCTTTCCTCTGAAAGAGAGGAAAGAACTCGAGAAAGAAGAAAAAGTTTTTGAAAATTGTAAAAAAACAACAGAAGAAAAAAATGAAAACGTTTTTTTTTATTTTACAACCGCGACCTGTACCTGGGCGCCCTCCTCTCCACCGCGGCCCCCCACGCCTCGTCGCCGTCCTCGGAAGCCAAGAAGGCCGCGTTCCAGTCAGCGACGGCCTCCAGACCGGAGAAGGCGTCGGGGGCGTCGCGAGCCCTCCGCAGAGCCCGCTTGACCCCCTGGAGCGCCAGCGGCGACTTGCCCGCCAGGAGTCCAGCAAGCTTCTCCGCTTCCGCAAACAGCTCTTCTTTGCTCGCCGCAATGGTTTTTGATATCAACCCCACGGAGGCGGCCTCGGAAGCGCTGACGTTTTTTCCCGACAGGCACCAGTCCGCGGCGACGCTCCCACCGACCAAGTGGGGGAGCCTCTGGATAGTTCCCAGGTCCGCCGTGATCGCCAGATCCACCTCCTTCACACAGAAGTTGGCGTCTCCCGAGGCGAGGCGTATATCTGCCGCGGTGACGAGGTCGACGCCCGCTCCGACGCACGCTCCGTGGACCGCCGCGACGGAGGGCAGAGGGCAGAGCTCGAGGGCAGATAAAGCTGCCTGCCAAGTAAAAATCAACTCCTTCAGCGCCAGCCTCTGCCTGGCCTGACAAGTGTAGGACGCTTCGGACACGAGCGTCCTGGCGCCCGCGAGCGTGGCGAGGTCGGCGCCGGCGCAGAAGGCAGGGCCCGAGCCTCGGACGACAACCGCCCGCGCGACCCCGTCTTTCGTCAGGAAATCGAGCGCCAGAGGGATCTCTCGAAACATCCGATCGTCGATCGCGTTTCGCTGTTTCGGGCGATTGAGCTCCAGGATGGCGACGTGGGGGTTGACGGGGGAGCGGGAGAGGGAGAGGGTGTCGAAAGAAGGGAGAGGGGGAGGAGGAGGAGGAGGAGGCGCCATTTTTTTCTTCTTTCAGAGGTCGAGGTCGAGGTCGAGGAGGAGAGGTCGATCGATGGGAATGAAAAAAAGAAAGCGGCGTCGCTCCCCTCCCCGGGATTCCGCTTTCTGTTGCTTTGCTTTGATTTCAGTACGGGAGCAATCTTCGTAACAGTATCTTCTCTCCCGTCGAAGAGAAAACGCGAGAAGGTGGCGTCAAGTCCCCTGTCCGACAGAGGGTAGTGATTGGAATTCGAAAAGAGCAGAGTCGGTGAACGATTGCCATGTGAAAACATACTTTCCGACGATTCGATCAACCTAAAAAAAAAAAACCTTTCCTAAAAATGTCTCCCGAACCGCCTCCTCCTCCTCCCCACGTGCGCCGGCGCTCGATGCTCCCGCCCAAGCGCAAGCGTAGACCGGGACGCTTCGCCAGATTTGTGCACCGCGTCGCTCTCAAATGGGGTGAGAAAAGAGCGTACTTGAGAAGAAGAAGAAGAAGAAAACATCGAGAGAGAGCACATTTCGATCATCAAGTCGTCGTCGTCGACCTAGCTCCCTCTTTTTTCCCCCTCAACCTCAACCTCAAAACCTTTTCCTCCTCCTTCCTCCATCACTCTTTCCTCCCCAGACCTCAAAAACGTCGCCTCCATCGGCATCCTCGTCCTCCTCGCCTATGGCGCCCTCGTCGGCGCCGTCGGAAAAGGGTTTTTCCCTCCCTCGGGCGCCTTCTTCACCGTGCTGCTCATCTGGTCTTCGGCCCATCTCGGCGGCTTGATTCTTTCCCGTTTCTTGCCCGTCATGCCCCCGCTGCTCGGGATGCTGGCGGCGGGCGTGCTGCTTCGGAACGTTCCCGGGGATGCCGCCAGGGGCCTGAGCGAGAAGGCCGCGTCGAAGCTGCGCTACGGGTGTCTCGCGGTCATCTTTCTATCGTCGGGCCTGGAGCAGGACCCGGGCGTTTTCAAGTGAGAAAGAAAGAGAGCTTTTTTTTCTTTTTTTTTTAAGGCGCTGTTTTTTTCTTCTTTTGAGCCTCGATTCTCTATGCGTTTTTTCTGTTTCTCGCTTCTTTGAGGAAGAGCTTTTTGTTTTGAGGGGAGAGAGGAAGAGAGGGAAAGAGCGAAAAAGAGAGAGAGAGAGCGAAAGAGAGGAAGACTGACAAAAGAACGCAAAAAAAACTTTCCAAAAAAAAACAGAAAAGTAGGCGCCGTCGCGGTGCGCCTGCTGCTCTTCCCGGGAATCGTCGAGGCCCTGGTCGCCGGCGGCGTGATGATCGGCGTCTTCGGGATGCCGCCGCTGTTCGCGATCGCAGTGGGCTTTGTCATCAAGCCGTGAGTGTCCCGTTTTTTTTTGAAGTTTTTTTTTTTCAACTTTCGACCTCGACCTCGACAAACAGAGGAGCTCTGACCCTTTTCTCTGCTTTCTCTCTCTCTTCAATTCCCACTCCTTCAACCCACAGCTGCGACCCGGCCATCGTCATCTCGACCATGTGCGGCTACCAGGAGCGCAAGGCCGGCGTGCGCAAGGTAAGGAAGAGAAAGAGAGAGAAAGAGAGGGAACGAGAGAGAAATGGAAAGAATGAAAAAAAAACGCTTTTGTCTCACCTCGCCTTTTTTTCAAAACTCCACTCCTTCTTCTCCTCTCTCTCAGGGCATCCCCTCCCTCCTCGTCGCCGCGGCCTCCTTCGACGACATCGTCGCCATCGCCCTCTACACCGTTTTCATCACCCTCGCGGTCCCCACCTCCTCCAGCGGAGGCACCGCCGAGGGCGACTCGGCATCGGCGTCGAAAGTGTGGTCGATCGCCGCCGCGCCGCTGCAACTCGTGTTCGGGCTCGCGCTCGGTCTCGCGGGAGCAGCCGTGTGCTCGGCGAGCAGGCTGTTCGACAGGGCGATCCTGAGGACGGCCGCGGTGCTGCTGTGCGCGCTGGCGCAGGTAAGAGAGAAAGGAAGGAAGGAAGGAAGAGAAAGGAAGAGGAAGAGGAAGAGGAAGAGGAAGAGGAAGAGGAAGAGGAAGAGGAAGAGGAAGGGGAAGAGGAAGAGGAAGAGGAAGAGGAAGAGGAAGAGGAAGAGGAAGAGGAAGAGGAAGAGGAAGAGGAAGAAAGAAAGAAAAAAAGCTTTTTAAAAAACAAATACTCACCTCTTTCTCTTCTCTTTCTTCTTCCACTTCCATTTCCACTTCCATTTCCCACTTCCAACCAAAAACCTACTACCAGATGTACTTCATGGTCTACTTCAAGTTCGCAGGAGCCGGGGTGCTCTCCTCGATCGTCCTGGGCGTCGCCGTCGCCCAGGCCTGGGGCCGCGGCTTCCCCTCTTTTCTTTCTAGTGGCCCCAACGAGACCTTCGCGACGCAGGTCGAGCACCAGGTGAGCGCGGCCTGGACGTGGGTTGCGCAGCCGCTGCTGTTCGGGCTCGTGGGCACGCAGGTCGTGTTCTCCAAGATCCCGCCGGCGGCGGTCCCTAGGGCGCTGGCCGTGATCTTCGCCGGCTGGGCAGCCCGCATGCCGGCGACTTTCCTGTCTGTGAGCTATTCTCATTTAAATACGAAAGAAAAAATTTTCGTGATGCTCAACTGGCTGCCCAAGGCCACGGTCCAGGCGGCGCTGGCCGCGGCACCCCTGGAGAGGGTCGAGGCAGAGATGGGAGGCCCCGAAGCCTCGGCGGCCGCGGCCGAGTTCATCCAATTCGGAGAAGACGCGCTCGTTACTGTGCTGCTGTCCGTCCTTATCTGCGGCCCGCTGGGCGTCGCTCTCGTGGCCCTGCTGGGCCCCATGCTGGTGAAGCCCGACGGGGAGGAGGAGGAAGACGGCGGCAAGGCGAAGGTGCAAGGAGCAGGAGGAGCAGAAGGGAACAAAGCTTCTTCGTTGTCGTCGTCGTCGTCCATCGTCGTCGCCGGCCGGCGCGGCTCCTCGACGCACCTCCGCCGCCTGGGGACGGACGCCGCCTCGGCGCTCGCGGCCATGCCCGCGGCCTCGGTGGGAGGCAGAGCCTGGCAGCTGATGTCGATGCCGACGGTGCTCCCCGCCGCGACGAGGACCGGCGGGGGCGTCGGGGGAGCAGGAGGCGTTGTTTCGTCGCACGCCGGCGCAGCAAAGGACGAAAACGGAAACGAGGAAGAGCAACTCGACGAGGAAGAAGAGGAGGACGAGGAGGAAGAGCTCGAGCGCCTCAGGAGGGAGGACACCGACGACGCCTACGCCGACGCCCTCCTCGCCGACGTCGACCCGCTCCTGCACTCGCTGCTGCAGGAGGTCGAGCTCGAGGCGTGGCAGCTCGAGGCCGCCGCTGGGTCGGCGCCCGTCGGCAGGGCGGCCGCGAGCGCCGCGGCCGGGAGGCTCCGCTCCGCGTCGGCCGGGCTGCGGAGGAGGTTCCTGGAGAGGGAGCCGGGGAGGATCGCCAGCGTGGACGGCGCGAGGGAGTTTTTCAGGAGGCTGCAGACGACCGGGGGAGGGGGAGGAGGAGGAGGAGGGGGGGCGGCGGAAGCGGGGGGAAGTGCCGCGGAGTTGCAAGAGAGAGGCGCTGTTTGAAAAGTTTTTTTCTTTTTCTTTTTCGGGCTTTTTTCCCTTTCTTCCCGAGATTCAAGGAATTTTTTTTTCTTCGTTGCAATCAATCACTTTCTCTATTTTTTTTTTCTTTCCTTTCTTTCCCCTTTCTCCCTCCCCATCTCTCCCCCGCGATGTCCTTCCTCGACCGCGTGCTGCACAAGCACAAGGCCAAGTCGACGGCGGAGCTGGTGTCCCGCGCCGTGACGGCGCTGGACAAGCTGGAGGTGGACGACAACATGGGCGGAGCAGCGGGAGCGGGCGGGGCATCGGCGAGCGGCGGCGGAAGCGGAGGCGGAGGCGGGAGCGGCGGCATCCAGACCGAGCACGACCGCTCCAGGGAGGAGGTGGCCCGTGCTCTGTCCGCGATGAAGGTGAGGATTTGGTCTATCTGTTTGTTTGTGAGGAGAGAGAGTAGGAAGAGGCGAAGAAGGGGGGAGAGAGAGAGAGAAAGGAGATGAAGAGGGATCAATCGCCGACGGACGAACGAACGAACGAACGGACAAAACTCAACCTCAACCTCAACCTTCTTCTTCTCCTCCTCCTTCCAAACCTCTTCTTCTTCTTCTTCAGGCCGCCCTCTACGGCGACGGAGACTCCGGCGTCCCTTCCAAGGAAGCCGCCCTCGCCCTCACGGCAGACGCCTGCGCTGCTTCCCTGCCGGACAAACTGATTTCCAAGCTCCCGGCGCTCGACTTCGAGGCCCGGAAGGATGCGGCCTCGGTCTGCGGCGCGGTGTTCCGGATGCAGCAGGCCGACGGCGAATCCCCGGGCGCAGAGCACCTCCTGTCTCGCCCCTATTTGTTAGAAACGCTGCTCGAGGGGTACTCGAACCCGGCGATCGCCCTCAACTGCGGGGCGATCCTGAGGGACGCGGCGCGCGACGAGCGCGTCGCGGGGCTGCTGCTGGCGAGCTCGAGCTTGAGTTCTTCGAGCTCCGATGCTGCCGCCGCCGATCCTACTTCCCAACAGCAACAGCAACAGCCCTCGCCCCCGCTCTTCGACCGCCTCCTCTCGGCTGTCGACGCCGCCAACTTCGAGGTCGCCTCCGACGCCTTCGCTTCCTTGCGAGACCTGCTGACGAGGCACAGGCGCGTCGTGGCGGCGAGGCTGGATTCGGCGCCGGACGCCATCTTCGGCGCGCTGAGTTCTTTAACAACTTCGACCAATTACGTCTCCCGCCGCCAGGGGGTCCGCCTCTTGGGAGAAATATTACTAGAACGCGCCAACGCCCGCGCGATGCTCCGCTACGTCAGCGACCCGGACAACCTTAAAGCCGCCATGGTCTTATTGAAGGATTCCTCGAGGTCGATCCAGTTCGAGGCCTTCCACGTGTTCAAGGTGTTCGTCGTCAACCCCAACAAGCTGCCCGCCATCCGAGCTATCCTGGGATCCAACAGGAACAAGCTGCTGGCGCACCTGGCGGACTTCCAGGTGGACAGGGAGGACGAGCAGTTCAGGGAGGAGAAGGCCGTCGTGGTGCGGGAGATCTCGCTGCTCGGAGGGGGGAGCGGAGGTTTGGGTGAAGGTGGAGGAGGAGGAGAGAGCGGCGGCGCGAGCGCGCGGGCGAGCGAGAACGAAGAGGTGCAGTGAGATATGTTTTCTCTTTCTTTCTCTTCTTCTTCTCTTGTCTTCTCCACCATTTTTATACACTACTAGTCTTGGGCTTCTGGAGAGACAACTAGAGAGAGAGCGCTCTTTTCATCGCAAGGCAAGCAGCAGCGTTGTTAGAAAAAAAAATCCAGAAAAAAATTGAAGAAGAAAAAACGCGAGAGCGGCGACAACACCTCTCTCTCTCTTCTCTTTCTTGCTCTTCTATTCTTACACAAGAGAAGAAAGAAGAAGCAAACACCCTCGTGGCGTCTTTACATTCTTTTTCTTTTGTTTTGTATGCGCTCAAAAGCAAAGGGTGGGGGAAATCAAACAAGAAATAAACTCTCTCTCTCTCTCAGTCTCTCTCTCCACTCAACGAATGGGAAAAAGGAGGGGGCAGAGAAGCTCCTCTTCGTCTTTCTACTTGCCCTTCTTCTTGCCCCCCGAGGTGGCCTTGAGCGTCGAGCCGCCCGAGCGCTGCTGGCCGACCCAGTGTCCCGTCTGTTTGTGGGGTGGTGGTGGAGAAAAAGAGAGAGAGGAAAGAGGAAAGAGGTCGAGGTTGAGAAAAGAGAGAAACGAAAAAAAAAACGACGACGACGTCGACGACGACGACAACAGCAAAGCGGCGCGCCCCTCTTCTCCTTCCTCCTCTGCTCTCCCAACTCACGCAGACGCGCTTCTCGTGCGCGTCGAGTTCATCCCATGAGTTCTTCTGGTAGTGCTCCATAGCGAGCTGATTGCGCTCCTGTTTTTTAAGTTGAACATTAACGCGTGTTTTAAGGGGAGGGAGAAAAGAAGAGGTGAGCGGGCGCCGACGGACGAGAGAAAGAAAGAGCTCTCTTTCTTTTGTCTCTCTCTCTCCCTCTCTTTGCTGCGTGCTTCGCTCAGGCCCTGGGCGCTCCGAGTGGCGCTCTCTGCTCTCTCTTCTTCTTCGTCCTCCCCGGCGGCAGCGGCTGCGGCGAGAAGGAGGGGGAAGGGGAGAGGAAGGAGGCAAAAAAAGGACAACAAGCGGCTTTGCTTTTCACTTTTCGCTTCTTCTTCTTTTTCTTCTCTCTCTCCCTATCTCTTTCGCTCTTAAAAACCACAAAGGTGGGGCACTCACGTCGTCGGGGATGGTCATGGTGGAGGTGGGTGAGAAGAGGGTGGAGAGCTTTGTTGACGGTGAAAGGAAGGAAGGGGGCGTTCGAAGAGAGAGGAAAAGATCTTGTGTGTGATTCGATTCGTCGACAGCGAGAGAGAGAGAAAAAAGAAGAAAAAAACTCTTTCAACCTCGACCTCGACCCTCGTCTCCTTTGTCTCTCGTTCTTTTCCCTCTTTCTTTTTCTTTCACACAAATAAACAAACCGTTATTTGCTCTCAATTTGACATTGCTCTCTCCGTGCGCGCAAGTGCGGCAGCAGACGGAAGAGATGCTTTCATTCTCCCAAAAAAAACTCAAAAAAACAAAACAGAAAGTTGGCGTTTTTCCCCTCCTCTTCCTCTCTCTTTCTCTCTTCCTCTACTTCTTCTTCGTCGAGGAGACCTTGGTCGCCGTCTTGCGCTGCTCGGCCAGGCGGTAGCCGTTGACCTTGCGCTTCTGGGTCCTGTTGAGCTGCTCGTACTCCTGTTTTTGTTGTTTTTTGGGGGGGGAAAAGGGAGGTCGAAAGGGAAAAAGGGGGGTCAAAAAACTTTTTCGCGAAAGGGTAAAATCGATGGTGATCGAAAGGTTTTTTTTTTTCCTTTCCGAAAATAGAGAAAAGGTTTCGCTTTTCTTTTTGTTCTTTCGCCGTGGCCACGGGGAGACCTCTTTTCCGGTTTCTTTTGCTCGAAAGAGTTCTTTGTAATCTGAGCATCGTTTGAACGGCAAGAGAAACTAGGGAGAGAGAGAGAGAGCGAGAGAGAAAGACACAAGACCGCGATTCTCTTTTTTTTCAGAAGCTCTCTCGAGGCACGCAAAGCGGCGAGCGAGCCAACGGCCGCGGCGGCGGGGCGGCGCTTGTCTCTCTCTATCTCCGTTCTCAAATCCCTTTTCTCTCGCGCGCGCTTCCTCGCGACCACTTCATTCGTTCTGCGAAAAGAGGCGCCTGTGGAGAAATGCCGCAAAGAGAAAGAGCAGGCGCGAGAGCTTTTTGCTTCTTCAGTCTCCTTCTCTTTCGCGGCGGCGGGCGCGCTTCCCTCTCTCTTTCAAAAATAAGAAAAAGAAAAATCGTCGTCGCCTCACCTTGTTGTAGCGCTCGCGGGCGATCCTCTCGGCGATCTTGTCAACCATTGTTTTTGGTGTTTTTGTGGTGGGAGGAGAGGGCGGGGGAAGGCTTTGGAGGGGCTGGAAAAGAGGCGGAAAAAAGGTGGAAGGAAGATGTGTGTCTTTTCGGGTTCTTTTTTTTTTTGCATTTTCATTAAAATTTCACCCTTTCCTCTTCCCCTTCGCCTTCTCCTCCTCCGCCGCCAACAAACCACTGTAAACCCTCGAGAGCGCTCTCCCCTCGCCCACGGGATCCCTCACGGTGCACCCGGCCCCGGGAAGCAGAGGGAGCACTTTCCGAGCCCAGAGAGCAGCGGTCGCTTCTTCTTCTTCGTCGTCGTCGTCGTCGCCATTTTCTTCTTCGTCTTCGTCGCCTTTGCTGCCCACGCTCTTGCTCCTGCCCCTCTTCCTCCTCTGCTGCTCCCTCTTGCTGCTCTCCCTCCTCCTCCTCCGCGGAAGCAGCGCCTCAGCCCCTCCCGCGGCCCTCACGGCCTCCTCGAGGGCCGCAAAGTCGAGTGGAACCCCGTTCAGGCAGAGGTCGAGTGGAGGAGAAGAAGAAGAGAGAGAAAGACCTCCTTTGGAAGCTTCTTCTTCTAATTCTTCTCCTTCGTCTCCTTCCTCTCCTTCCTCCTCCTCTTCTCCTCCTCCACAGGGCGGCGGCGTCTTCGGAGCAGAAGCCCAGACGGGCTGCTGCCACCCGGCAGGCATCACGGGGGACGGCTCGGACCCCAGGGCGCGGAACAGAGCGGCGTGCCAGGGGGAGAAGCCGCGGAAGGCGCTGCTCCCGACGGCGGCGACCGCCGCAAGCGCGAGGAGCGGCGACAGCGACGACGAAGTATCGTTGTTGCTGCTGCTGCTGCTGCTGCTGCTCCTCGCAGCTGCGGCGAACCGCAGGTAGCTCGCCCCCCACCGGCTCACCAGCACTCTCGAGGCGCGCAGGCCGACGGACCTCGGGCGGTCAAAGGGGTCCGAAACGTCGTCACTGTCGCCGTCGTCGCCGTCATCGTTGTCAGCTTCCGTCTCCTCGTCCTCTTCGTCGTCATCTTCCTCGGTTTCATCAGCAGGGGCAGAAGACCCCCTTTTCGCCTTTTTCTTCTTCTCCGCCGCCTCGTCGTCGTCGTCCTTTCCGCTGCGGCGGTCACTTTCCCCTTCCTTCTTCGTCCTCCTCCTGCTCCTCTTCCTCGCAGCGGCGAACGCCTCGGCGGTCCCCGCGGCCGAGCCCGGCGGCGGCGCGCAGAGAGGGACCGCGCCCCCGCCTCGCGGCGGGCACCGCACCTGCGTGCGCGAGAGAGCGTCGGCGACCAGGGCCTGGCGGACCGCGAGCTCGAGCAGGGCGAGGCAGGCCGCGGGCGGGAGGAGGGGCGAGGGAGAAGAAGGAGCGTGTTTGCTCCCTCCTCGAAGCGCTCTCGCCTTGCCGCACGAAGGAGCGGCAGCAGCGGCAGCCACAGGAGCAGAAGCAGCAGCAGCAGCTGCGGCAGAAGCAGCAGCAGCAGCAGCCGCGCGGAGGAATTCCGCGTCCCCCACCACTGCCAGAGAGCCCTCGAAGCCGTCCCGAGTGCGCACAGAGCAGGTGGCGACCGCGTTGTTGCTATTGCTGCTTCCATTTCCTCGGGCGGCGGCCAGCAACAGCTCCTGCGGCGAAACGCCCGCCGCCGCCGCTCCTCCAACGTCCACCGAGACCACCGTCGCCTCCCTTCCCGCCACGCACAGCGCCGCGCGGAGGGCCTCCCCGAGCATCCCCTGGCGGCGCAGCGAGACGTGGCGCTGCCCCGTCGCGACGGAGAGGTCGAGGCCCCTCTGCTCTTCTCCTTCTCCTTCTCCTTCTTCCTTGCCGCCGCCGCCGTCGTTGTTTTTCTTCTGAGCCTTCGACGGGTTGGTTTCGGGCTGCGAGATCACGCGCAGAGAACGGTAGCCACGCACCAGCGCGTCGAGAGCGGCAGCGTAAGGGAGCGGAAGAGCAGCGGGAGGAGCAGTAACAGAGGGGGGAAGGGGCACCTCCGCCCCTGGGGCGCACCTGCCGAGCTCGCCGAGCGAAGAGAGCGCGGCGGCGAGCGAGCGCAACGCTGCCGCCGTCGAAGACGACGAAATCGACGACGACAAAGAAGAAGTCGTCTTTTTCGCCGCCTTCGTCGTCATCGAACCGACCACGGCCTCCAGCACCGTACGCACCGGCACCGGCACCGAGTCGATCGAGGGTAAGGCAGGGGCGAGGTCCGAAACGAAGCAGGGCAGCCCCAGGCGGGCTCGCGCCTGCGGCGAGTCGGGGAAGGCGGCGGCGGCGGCGGCGGACGGCGAGAGAGCTGCCGGGAAGAGGGCTGAGGCGGAAGGGGAATGAGAAAGAGCAGGAGCAGGAGCAGGAGCAAGAGGAGGGGTTTGGCGCGTCTGTCGTCCTCCGGGGCCCGGCTGCGGGATCTTGATGACGAAGACAGGAAGCTTCTTCCCGAGTGCGCTCCCTGATCCTCCTCCTCCTGCTGCCGCTGCTGCTGCTGCTGCCGCTGCTGCCGCTGCCGTCACCTTCCTCTTGTTCGGCCGGAACCTCGGCGCGGGACCCCCGGCGTCGCTGCTGGCCTGCAGGCAGCACAGGGCGACGGCGACCGCCTCGGGCACCGAAGAGGCCCTCGGCCTCATCGAGGCGAAGACGGCGTGGCCCAGGAGCGAGGCGCACGAGGCCGGGACGGGGGGGCAGGCGAGCGCGGAGGAAGGGGAGGAGGAGGAAGAAGGAGCGGAAGGCGACGGCGAGCGAGACGAGGAAGGAGCGACGGAAGGAGCAGCGGAAGGCAATAGCGTGTCCCCCGCCGCGGGCCAGAACAGCGCGTGCCTGACTCGCTTTCCTCCCTTCTTGAGCCTGTCGACGCTGGAGCGCTCGCAGGGGGCGTCCAGGTAGAGGAAGTCGAGGGCGACGGCAGAGGAGGAAGAAGAAGAGGAAGAATTAAAGGAAGAGAGCGAGGAGAGGAGGGCGTCGAGGTGTTCGACGGTCTCTGGCGGCAGCGGCGCGACGAGCGTCTGCGCCGGCGCCTGCGCTTGAGCTTGAGCCCCCGTCCCGCTCTTGCTGTTCCTCGGCCTCAGCACCCCGGCGCACACGTAGACGACGTTGGGCCTGAGGCGGCGCACGGCGCGCGAGTCCAGGGCGCGCTCGAGGGCGTCCGGCCCGCGGAGGGTGAGGACGACCGGGGGAGGTTGAGAAGAGGGAGAAGAAGAAAGAACGCCGCCGTCTCCGCCGCCGCCTCTGCCGCCGCCGCAGCCATTGACCCCGTCGTCGTCGCCTCCCAAGAGCTCCGCCGGGGCGCCGAAGGCGTCGTCGCTCGAGGCAGGGTCGAGAGGCCTCCCCGACAGCAGCAGCGAGAGCACCCGCCACTGCTGGCAGCGGAGCGGCATCGGTGAAAGAGAAGCTTAGTAAAAAAAGGGAGACTTGAGAAATGTGTTGATGGCTCGAAGAATCACTTGGTCATTTTTTCTTTTTTTTTCAAAGCGCTTTTCTTCAGAGCGCTCTTCTTCTCTCGTTCTCTTCTGATCTGCGTTTGGAGCGCTCTCCTAGATCTTCTCTTACCTCCTGTTGATTGGAAGAGACAAAAACAGAGCGAAAAAAGGCGACACCAGAGGCAAAACAATCGGTCTTCAGATCGAAAAAACAATTGAACGATGGCGGACGATGCTCCTCAGCAGCAGCCTGCTCCTCCTCCCTCGGGCCGCCCCCCACTCAGCGCCAGGCGCTCGATGTCCCTCGACGGCAACCCCACGGCCAGCAACCCGTCGTCGACGCGGGGCCCCCCGATCCGCCAGGTCGTCGGGTTCCACGTCGAGGGAGTCGCGGCGTCGCCGGCCGACGCTCGGCAGGGCCTGCTCTCGCACGCGGCAGACCCCTCGGCCGAGTCCGGCGGCGCGCAGGTCTCGTCGTCGCCGAATCCTGTCCTGATCCCGCCGACCTTCAACACGACGAGCGTGAGTACAGTGAGCGAGCCGGTGAGTAATGGTTGGGAGAGGGAGGAGAGAAGAGGGAAAGAGAGAAAGAGATAGAGAATCGGACGTCGATCGGACGACGATGGAAAACGAAAACGAAAAAACTCAACCTCCTCTTCCTCTTCGAAACTCGAAAATCCTCTCTTAGGGCCACCTTGCCCCCGTCTCCGAGACCTCCGCGCCGGTTTCTCCGCGCGCCGGGGCCGGCGGCGCTGCTGCATCGTCCCAGCAGGCGCATCAAGAGCTACAGCAGCAGCAACAACAACAGCAGCAGCAGCAGCAGCAAGCCTCCGACGCTGCTGCCGCCTCCTCGGAAGCAGCGGCAGTCCCCGTCGTCGATCCCTCGGCTGTCGAGGGCCTCCGAGCCGCGACGGCGGCGCTCGCCCTCTCGCCACCGAGGGACCCGTCGCAGCCTGCCCTGCCCCCTGCTGTCGCGGCGGCGGCTGCCTCAGCCGCGGCGACGACGGCGGCGGCTTTGGCGGCCTCCGCGGCGGCGGCCTCTGCCGCCGCCGCCGCCGTCGCCTCTGCCTCTGCCCCGCCGTCGTCGACCTCCTCGCCGCGCTTCTCGACCGCGGAATCGGCAGCAGCAGCCGCTTCGGGTTCCTCCGAAGGGGTCAATGTCCCCCTGGGAAACCGCAGGACCTCTGGCGGGGCCTCGGGCGGAGGAGGAGGTGTTGGAAGCTACCGCGCGTCGTCGTTCGAGAGCGGCGGCGGGATGAGCAGCGCGAGCGGGGGCGGAGGTGGAAGTGGAAAGCAGCGGCAACAAAACCAGCAGCAGCAAGGCAAGAAGGCTTCTTCGAACGCCAGCTTTGGAGGGAAGGGGCAGCAACAACAAAAGGGACAGCAACAGCAGCAACAACAACAACAGGGCAAGGGCGGTGGCGGCCAGAAGGCCGGAGGCAAGGCGGCAGCCGGAGGAGGCAAAGGCTCTTCCTCCTCTCGCGGCGGCGCCTCTTCCGCTTCCGCTTCCTCGGCGGCGGCAGCGGCGGCAGCGGCGGCGGCGGCGGCCAAGGCCGCGCTCGAGAAGAAGAACGCCGACTCTATCTTCTCCCACCTCCCGCAACCCAAGTCGTCGTCCCCGGAGGCCGTGCTCGCGGCCGCGGCCAACGCGAGGAACGCGATGGGTACGGAGGAGGTTTTGGTTTTTTAGAAGAGGTCGAGAGAAAGAGAGCGAGAGAGACAGCAGCGTCGGAAACTTCCAACCAAAAAAAAACTCACTTTTTTCTCTTTCTCCAAAAACCAACCAACCAAACGTTTCATGCATTCAGGCGGCCGCCCCCTGCACCCGGCCATCCTCCGCCTGGGACTCGCCTACAGCGACGGCAGCGTCGCCGGCGGCACGGCCCGCGCAGACGCGCTGCTGGCTGCCCTCCGCCGCCTCGTCGCAGACTATTCTGTCCCGGAGGGCAAAGTGCTGTCGCGGGACCTGGGCTCGGTCGTCAACGCGTCCGTCGCCTTCCTGGTCGAGTGCAGGCCGCTCTCCGCCGCCATGGGCTCGGCAGTCAAGTTCGTCAAGCTGGCCGTGTCGACCTCTGACCCGGGGGCGAGGCCGAGTGAAGCCGTCGAGGTATTGGTCGAGGCGATTGACGCGTTCCGATCGGAAAAAGTCGAGTTTGCTCTCGCTGCGGTCGCCGAGAGAGCCGCGAGTTATGTCGAAGAGGGGGATGTCGTGCTCACCTACGGGCATTCCGGGGCGGTGCTGGCGTCGCTGCTGGAGGCCGACAGGAGGCTCCGCAGGAAGAGGAGGCATCTGTTGTCCAACAACGGAGGCGGAGGCGGAAAAGAAGACGAAAACGCTTCAAACTCCTACTCTTCCTCTTGCTCTTCCGTCGGCGCCTTCCGCGTCATCGTCGTCGACGGCCGGCCCGACCTCTCGGCCAGGGAGAAGCTCCTGCCCAAGTTGCTCGAAGCCGGGATCCCCTGCACCTACGTGCTGCTCTCCGCTCTCAGCTACGTTTTGCCGGAGGCGACCAAGGTGCTTCTGGGAGCCGCGGCTGTCTTATCGAATGGCGTGGTCGTCGCCAGGGCAGGGTGCGCGGCGGTCGCGATGGCCGCCGCGGGCGGCATCGGCGGCGGGACCGGCAGTAAACCGGTGCTGGTCTGCTGCGAGACGCTCAAGTTTCAGGACAGGGTCCAGTTGGATTCCATCACGCACAACGAGCTCCGGGACCCGCGGGCGCTGGCGAGGGTCCCCGGGAGGCGAGGCGGCTGCGTGAGCGCTGCGAGTAATAGTGGTGGTGGGGAGGCGGGGGCGAGCGGTGGCGGAGGGAAGGGAAAGGGAGGAGGAGGAGGCAGCAAAGGAGCGACGGCGGCTTCGGCTTCGGTGGACCTCGACAGCGCTGGGGAGTTTGGCGAGCCCGACGCCGGAGACACGGCGTGGGCGTCGTGCTCTCCCAACCTGTCCCTGCTGAACATCGCGGTGAGTTTTTTTTTGAAGGGGGTGGAGAAGAGAGAGAGGGAGAGAACAAACGGAAAGGAAAGACTTTTTTCGGCCTCGACTTCTCAAACGAAAAAGAAAAAAAACCCGAAATTTTCAAAAAAAAAATCGAAAAAATCGAAAACCTTTTCAGGTCGACGTCTGCCCCGCCGAGTTCATCACCGCCGTCATCACCGAGCTGGGGCCCATGCCCCCGAGCTCCGTTCCGGTGGTGCTCCGCGAGTTCCGAGGGGAGCACGCTCCTGGCCTTTGAAGAAGAAATACGAAAAGGAAAAGAAGAGAGAGAAACGAAAGAGAGAGAGGGAGTTGTTGTTCTTTCCTTCTTCTCCTTTCTCCCTTCTTTTTGTTCCTTTGCAATCGATTCTGATCTCACTCTCTCTGTGTGTTTCTTTTTTGGCGTTGAAAGGGAAAGGAAAAGAAGCTCGGCAGCGACGATAAAACCAACTCGAATTCTTTTTCGTCTCGAGGATAGTTTCTTTTTTTTAACTTAACCCTTGTAACAAACTTGAGCGCGCTCAAAAAGTTTTTCCTTTTTGTGTTTTTTCTCGATTAGATCTTGTTCGAGACCGAGAAGGCGCAATCAATGAATGAGAGAGACAGAGACAGAGAGATGCAAACGAAGGAGAAACAACCGGAAGAGGCCTCGAAGAAGAAACTCGAATTCATCAACAAAGTGGGTGAAAAAAGTTAAAAAAAAGCAAAATTTGAATATCTCTTTCTCTCTCTCTTTTCTCTCTCCATCTCCCCCTCACTTCCCGGCAAGGAGACGGCAAGGAACATATCAAGCGCTGACAAGAAAAAACACTCCTAAAGAGAGAGGCCGAGGTAGGCGAGCACGCCGACGCCCAGCAAACCCCCGATCACGGTCGCGTTCGTCGCCAGGGCCCCGGGCTTGCCTCCCTTCGTCTTGCCCGTCTCGGCATCGTACTGCGCGAAGCGCTTCTTAGGGGCGTTGCACTGTGTTTTGTTGTTGTTTGGTTTGGGGGGGGGGAGTCGGAGTTGAGGTGGGAAGTTTTTTTGAAAGGGTTTTTTGAGTTTGAAAGTTTGCGAGCGCGAGAGAGAGACTTTCTTCTTCTTCTTTTCCATCTCTCCACCTCTCCACCTCCCTCCCAATCTCCTTACCTGCGGGCACCTGTAGTCGCTCTCGGTCTCGGAGAACGGCACCTTGTTCGCGTAGATGTACCCGCAGTCGACGCAGATGTGAGTGGCGAGCGCCTTCTGGGCCGCGGTCAGCTTGCGGCCAAACCTCTGCGGGGCGGGCTTCTTCGGAAGCCTCTTGACGTTGACGCTGGAGTTCTCTCCCTTGACGAACTCGATGCAGACGGGGCTGGGCGCGTTGGCCAGCGCCGAGCGCGTGAACGCCAGGTTGTCCGACGGCCAGAGCTCGTCGCCGAAGAAGGAGGAAGTGTAGACGATGGTGTCGCCGACCGAGATGCCCGCGGCGGCGGCGTTGCCCTTGACTCCTTTCACGACGAGGCCTCCCCCGGAGGCCTTGGAGGGGGCGAGCTGGAGGGAGAGGGGCTTGTCGACCTCGACCTGGAGGAGGAGGGGGTGGAGGGTAGGTGGGGGAGGGAAAGGAAGAGAGAAGCAGAGAGCGAGAGAATAGAGGTTGAGAACGAAAGGAGAAGAAAGCTTTCGAATTTGCTTCTCGAAACAAGACCCGGAACACGCAAACGAAACCAGAACTCACCCTGACGGTGCCTCCGGCAGCCCTGACGACCAGCGCCGAGCCGCGGGTGGCGCGAACGGAGGAGGAAGAGGCGACGGCTGAGCGGAGCGGGGCCGCCGCGGCGGAGAGCGAGGACGACGATCGAAGGCTCGACGTGGCAAACGTTGCTCTGGGCGCCTGGGGGATGACAAGAATGGTGGTTTTGAGTGGGTTGCGTGAGCTTTTTGGTGTTCCCTTTTCGTCAATTACGATTATTCACGCAAGAATGCACGTCGTGAGAGTGCAAGCAAAAGGAGACAAGGCGCCGATTTCAAACTGGAGGCGCGGCGAAGATCGCGAGCGACGCCGATCGACTCTGGCCAAGAAAATAAAAAAAGGCTCGAAACCTTTTTTCCTTCTCGCATTCAAAAAACTAGACTTTCAAACTCACGCGCTGCTGCGTTTGCGACTGCCTGACGGCGGCGACGGGGCGCACGGCGCGGGAGGAGGAGGCGAGGGTTGCGGACATTGCGTGGAGGAAGAAGGAAGAGGGGAAACGCGAAAAAAAGGAGAGAGAGTGAAACGCGTCAACGCTTTCTTCCACACTTCAATTTTTTTTCGATTTTTCATTCGACTGTTGGAGCATCAAAAGTTCAGCTTTTTCTTCTTCAGCTTCCCTTTCCTCCTTCCTCCCTCACTACTCCCACAAAACCCTCATGGCCGCGCCCACGCGCGTCTCGGCGCTGAGCTCGCACCTAGAGCAGAGGCCGCAGAGCCCCGTCAGCGCCGGAGAGAGAGGGCCCGGCTGCGGCGAAAGAGGCGGCGAAAGAGCGGCGGTAGGAAGAGGGGCGCCATCGACAGCGACGACATCGCCGTCGACGCTGGGACGTTCCTTCGCGAGGAGGTAAGAACGATCAACTCGTGCGAGCGCGAAGGGGGTTTCAGAAAGGCGCCATCTGGTTTGGGACCAGCGACGGAGAGGGCCTGGAGGGCGCGGGAGGAGAGCTCGAAGGAGATGCTACAACGTCGAGAGCAGCCATCGAATTCGAACAAGAGCCGAACTCTCTCTCTCCCCTCTTCTTCCTCCTCTTCTTCTCCTCTCACCCACCCTCCTCCACCACCACCACCTCCACACACACAAAAACAGCGCCAACCTCCCCATCGCGGCCTCCGTCGCCGCGTCGTCGTCGTCCTCCGCCGCCTGGGCCCCGCGCTCCGTCGGCGCGTGGCTCCACTCGGCTGGCCGCCCGTCTTACCACCGCGGCAACAGCGAGCAGCAGCTCCTCCGCCGCCGCGCCTCTGCGCGCGTGAGCAGCAGGAGGAAGCAGCAGCTCGCGAAGAACGGCGACGGCGACGGCGACGACTCCTGCTCCCCCGCCTCGATCTCCTCTCTGGAAGCAGCAGCCGCGGGCGGGAGCACGCCGCCGCAGTCAGCCGACGACGAGGAGGGAGGAGCGACGACTGACGCCTCCTCCTCCGACGGCGGAGGATGCGCGAGGAAGGAAGGCGAGGAGCGCGCTCTGCTGTTCGGCTCCGAGCTCTTCGTGCCCCCGCACCTGCTCGTGGAGAGGCAGGCCCTCGGAGGCGGAGGGGGACACAGCGAGCGGTCCTCCCGGCAGAGCGGCTTCCCGCTGTCCTCCTCGGCGTTTGCTGCCGCTGCAGGCAACAACAACAACAACAACGGCAGGAGCTTTTTCGCAATCGCTTCCTCTTCTCCTCCCGCGCCGTCCCTCCAGCTTGCGACCTCCGCCGCCGCCTTCGTCGCCTCCGCCGCCGCCCCTCCGCCGTCGCTCTCCTGCTCCGTGCAGTCCGGCGCCGGGAGGAAGCTCACGGGGGCCGCCGCGGCGAGGTTCCGGTGCGACGTGCTGCGGCAGACCGGGTTCCTTTGACGCCGCGAACACTCGCGGCGGAGCCCTCTCCTCTCGTGCCTCCTTGCTCCCCGTCCGATCCTGGAGTGAGAGAGGCGAAGGGATAGAAGGAGAGAGCTGAACAGAGCTCGGAAAAGAAACAGAGGAAAAAAGGCCTTTTTTGTTTTGTTTTGTTTTTTTTCGAAAACTTCTCTCGACCTCTCCTAGGGACAAGCCCCCCGCAGCCTCCGCGGCCTCGATCGTCGCCGCGGCCACCGCGGCGACGGCCGCGAAGAACGACGCTGCTGCTGGTTCTTCTTCTTCAACTCACCCTCAGGCCGCCAAGGCGGCGACAGCGGCGGCGGTCGCGGCGGCGGCAAGGAGGCACGAAGAGACAACCTCTTCTTCCTCTTCCTCTTCTTCCTCCTCTTCTTCCTCCTCTTCCTCCCCTTCCCGCGTCGCGGCCTTCTCCGACTCCGCGAGCCTCAGCGCGCCCGCGGTCCCCTAAGCTTTTGATCTTTCATCCTTGACTAGATCTAGAGATGGAGAGAGAGACAGAGCAACGGAAAGAGGCCCGCGCGCGGCCTGTTCCCCTCGTCCTCCCTCCCTAAAAAAAAAAAAACACCACCCCCCCCCCCCCCCCCCCGCAAAAAAAAAATAAACGAAACAATAAAAAACTTGATTCTTTCCCCCCTCCCTCTTTCTGCGTTCTGTTCTATTTACTTTCCACCCCCTTCATCTTACAAAAAAACGCACGTACGTCATTCACGCACGGCCCCCCTGCTTCTATAGATAACCACTTGTAATGAAAAAAACGAGTCAAAAAAACGAAACTGAAAAAAATAAAATCATTATCTCGTTTGGAAAAAAAAGCAAGTCGAATCGGCATTCGCTTTTCTCTCTTCACGCCGCCTGCTCCTTCCAGCTCGCGCTTTCTTCTTCCTATCATCATGCGATTGCGAACCTACATCATCGACGCCTTCGTCAGGGACGGTCAGCCCGGGACGGGCAACGCCGCGGGCGTGGTTTTGCTGCCGTCGGTCGTGAGCAATAACGATGACGATGCTCCGACCTCGAACTCGACGACGTCCGACAAACCTCTCTCGCTCGACAACGCCGCGAGGCAGCGGCTCGCCGCCGAGCTCCGCCAGACCGAGACGGCATTCGTCGAGCGGAGGAGCGCCGATAAGGAAGAAAAAGGCCGCTTCCTGCTCCGGTGGTTCACGCCGACGACGGAGGTCCCCCTCTGCGGCCACGCGACGCTCGCGGCGGCCGCGGCGCTGTTCGCCGAGGGTGTCGAGGGGAGCAAAGAAGAGGAAGAGGAAGAGCAAGGAGAAGGAAACGCGACGACAAGGGATCTCGTCTACTGCTTCGAGACCGTGTCGAGCGGGCTGCTCAAGGTCAGGGTCCGGTTCCCTCCTGCTGCTCCTCCTCGTTCTCTCTCCTCTTCTCCGGCCTTCGAGCTCGACCTCCCGAGCAGGCAGCCGAACGCCTCCCTCCCCTTCGGCCCCAGCGGCGGCGGCGACAGGAAAGTCGCCCTGCTCCGCGCCCTTCAGGGCCGCGGCACGCGCGCCTTGGAGCCCTCGTTCGCCGGGCTCTCGTTCAACGCCGCGCTCCGGTACCTCGTCGTGAGTCTTCGCGACGGAGGAGACGTGTGCGCGAGGGAGGTCATCGAGGGCCTGAGGCCGGACTTGGGGGCCCTGCGCGCGGCGGTGAGCAGAAGAGGCGGCGACAAAGACAACGACGACGACAGCAACAGCAGCGTCTCTGGAGTCATCGTCACCGCCGTCGGCTCCGAAGAAGGGGAGGAGACGATCTTCTCCAGGTTCTTCGCGCCCTGGATGGGCATCGACGAGGTAAAAGAGAAGAGACGGGACGAAGAGAAGACAAAGAGAAGAGAGGTTTCCTTCTTCTCTTCTTTTCTTTCTCACGACGAAACTTCACAAAAAAAAACTTCAAAAAAACACCTCCAACAACAAACGACAGGACCCCGCCACGGGCTCAGCGCACGCCGTCCTCGCTCCGCTGTGGGAGTCTCTCCTGGACGGCCGGGAGACGCAGGAGCGCCGGGAAGCAGGGGAGCTGCCCCCGCGACCGCCGTTCCGGGCGAGGCAGCTAAGCGCGCGCGGAGGGGAGCTTACCGCGAGCCCGCTGCCGAGGGAGAGGAGGGTGCTCGTCTCGGGTCGGGCCGCGGTGGCGCTCGAAGGGTGGTCGTTCTCGTCGTAGGCTGGGATGTGGACATCCCGGCCTTGCGGAGGTGTGCTTTTTTCTTCTTCTCCGACCCCGGGTTGTAAAAAAAAAGCAC